>Ga0316204_10007483_pt1 | contig 15900 bp, 13 predicted proteins | sample 6monrhotite_MG_2_FD_205661 | JGI IMG/M metagenome (GOLD analysis project Ga0316204, IMG submission 205661) | Microbial mat bacterial communities from mineral coupon in-situ incubated in ocean water Damariscotta River, Maine, United States -... | ecosystem: Environmental > Aquatic > Marine >... | reverse complement strand
GGCCCGTGGTCGTCATCGGTCAACAAAAGGGTCGTGATACCCGGGAAAAGGTGCGGCGTAACTTTGGCATGCCCCGGCCCGAGGGTTACCGCAAGGCCCTTCGGCTCATGCAGTTGGCCGAGCGTTTTCGGCTGCCCATCCTGACCTTCATCGATACGCCGGGCGCCTATCCGGGGGTCGGTGCGGAAGAGCGCGGGCAGAGCGAGGCCATTGCCCAGAATCTACTTGTTATGTCGGCATTGCGTACGCCTATCATCTGTACGGTGATCGGTGAAGGTGGTTCCGGCGGCGCACTGGCCATCGGCGTAGGCGACCACCTGATTATGCTGCAGTACAGCACCTACTCGGTGATCTCACCGGAGGGCTGCGCCTCCATCCTCTGGAAGAGCGCCGATAAGGCCTCCGACGCCGCCGAGGCCATGGGGATTACATCGGACCGGCTCCTCGAACTCGGTCTGATCGACCGCATTATCAGTGAGCCTTTGGGGGGTGCGCACCGAGACCCGGTCCTGCAGGCGGATACCCTCCATCAGGCCCTGAGTGAGGAACTCATGCGTCTCGATGGAATCGCCATTGACGAGCTGATCAAGTCACGTTACCAGCGGCTCATGCAATACGGTGTCTACAAGGAGTCCTGACCGGCTGCTGCAGGTCGTTGATTCGGTCCTGCATTCACTCCCCGATGCTGAGCGTTATGTCGTCGCCTTTAGCGGCGGACGGGACTCCCATGTCCTGCTCTGGCTCATGGCCCAGTTGCGCGAACGGAGCGCCGTCCCGCTAGACGCCGTACATGTTCATCACGGGCTGCAAGAGGCCGCCGACACCTGGTCCTCCCATTGTGAAGCCGTATGCCGGGACCTCGATGTCCCGATCGAGATCGTTCATGTCGATGCCCGCCCTGCGACAGGACAGAGCCCGGAGGAGGCCGCCCGACGGGCGCGTTACTCGGTTTTGGCTGAGCGGATATCTGTGGGTGGGATGCTTTTGACCGCGCACCACCAGGACGATCAGGCCGAGACGGTCATGCTCCAACTCCTGCGTGGTAGCGGCCCGGAAGGACTGGCGGCCATGCCTGTATGCTCTGAGTTTGGTGCCGGGATTCATGTCCGGCCACTACTGGACGTATCCAGAAGCGAGATCGAGGACTGCGCCCAATATCTTGGTTTGGATTGGGTCGAAGACGCCAGCAACCAGGACCGCGCCTTTGCTCGCAACCGCCTGCGTCACGAGATCATCCCGTTACTCAAGGCCCATTGGCCCGCGTTTGCCAAGACCCTCGCCCGATCCGCACACCACTGCGCCGAGGCGGCCGAGTTGCTTTGGGAGACGGCTGAGGAGGACTTGGATAGATGTGGTATAGCGGAATTACCCCGTACGCTCTCGATCGAGAGCTTGAACGCGCTCTCGGGGGCTCGGCAAGCTCAAGTCCTGCGTCTGTGGGTACGGAATCAACGCCTGCGGATGCCGACATCCGCCCATATCGAGCAGATACGGTCATCGGTGCTGACAGTCGATCTCGGGCATCATTCGCCTCAAGTTTCCTGGGCGAATGTCATGGTCCGGGCCTGGCGGGGGCAGCTCTATTTGGGCGACAAAGGCGCGCTTTGTGACTGGGCGCCGCCGGACAACGCGCTGCTTGTTTGGTCTGACGGGGTTCGGACACTTGCCTTGCCGGGCGGCGGCAGTCTGGCGCAAATCCCGGTCGAGGGCGCCGGTATTGCGCGCACTTGTTTGACCAAAGGCTTGGTTAGGGTGCGCTTTCGTAGCGGTGGGGAGCGTTTGCGGTTGCCTGGAGAGACGCATCACCGGCGATTGAAAAAACTCCTTCAGGACAGCGATATCCCACCGTGGGAACGGACCCGTCTACCCCTGATTTACATCGACGACGAACTCGCAGCCGTCGCCGACCGTTGGGTGTGTGCGCCGTTTGTGGCAAGTGAAGCTGAAGCTGGCGTCCGTTTGGTTTACACGCCGATAGAATAATTGAGTACAGGGTAATCCAAACAGACGCCATATGCCAAAGGCACCGCATCCTACAGGTGGGTTACGTTTTGCCCTGAAGCTGCAACAGGATGGCCTCATTTTCCAGTGTAGAGGTATCCTGATTGATCTCCTCACCCCGGGCGATGAGCTTGAGCAGCCGGCGCATGATTTTGCCTGAGCGGGTCTTGGGTAGATTGTCGGCGTAGCGGATGTCGTCAGGGCGGGCGATGGGGCCGATCTCTTTGGCGACCCAGCTCCTAAGTTCTTTGGTTAGGACCTCGTCGATGCCGTTCTCGGGGCGTTCGCCCTTGAGGACGACATAGGCGAAAATGGCCTCACCCTTGATGTCATCCGGGCGGCCGACGACGGCGGCCTCTGCGACCTGGGGGTGCGCGACGAGGGCGGATTCGACCTCCATGGTGCCGAGGCGGTGACCCGAAACATTTAGGACGTCATCAATGCGGCCCATGATCCAGAAGTAGCCATCTTTGTCACGCCGAGCGCTGTCGCCAGCCAGATAGAATCGGTTGTTGAACTTGCCCCAATAGGTATCGAGGTAGCGTTCATCGTCGCCCCAGATCGTGCGCAGCATGAAGGGCCAGGGTCTGCGCGCGACCAGATAGCCGCCCTTGTCGGGTTGGGTCACGGAGACGCCGGTTTCATCGACGATGTCCATCTCGATGCCGGGCAGGGGTTGCGTGCAGGAACCCGGTTTGGTGGCTGTGGCGCCGGGGACGGGCGCGATCATGTTGGCGCCGGTCTCGGTCTGCCACCAGGTATCGACGATTGGACAACGATCGCCGCCGATGACGTCGCGATACCACATCCATGCCTCGGGGTTGATCGGTTCGCCGACGGTGCCGAGCAATCTCAGGGCCGACAGGTCATAGCGGGCCGGGATGTCGTCTCCCTGTTTCATGAGGGCGCGGATGGCCGTTGGGGCCGTATAGAAGATGCTGACTTGGTGGCGCTGACAGATGTCCCAAAAACGCCCGGCATCGGGGACAGTGGGGGCGCCTTCATAGATCATGACCCGGCCACCATGGGCCAGCGGGCCGTAGGCGACATAGCTATGACCCGTGATCCAGCCCACGTCGGCCGTGCACCAGTAGAGGTCTTCGGGTTGGAGATCAAAGACCCAGTTCAGGGTGACCATGGCGCCGAGCAGGTAGCCGGCCGAGGAATGCTGAATCCCCTTGGGCTTCCCGGTGGACCCGGAGGTATAGAGTATGAATAGGGGATGTTCGGCGTCCACCCAGACTGGCTCGCAATTGGCGGAGACGCCGGCCACGGCCTCATGCCACCAGATGTCGCGACCGGCCTGCATCGGGATATCGTGCTTGGTTCGACGCAGCACGATGACGCCTTCAATCGTGCCCGCGGCCTTGTCTAAGGCCTCATCGGCGGCCTGCTTGAGTTCAACGACCTTGCCACCGCGATGACCACCATCAGCCGTGATCAGGAGTTTGGCGCCGGCGTCATTGATGCGGTCCTTGAGGGCCTCGGCCGAGAATCCTCCGAAGACCACAGAGTGGATCGCGCCGATACGGGCGCAGGCCTGCATCGCGATGACGGCCTCCGGCACCATGGGCATGTAGATCACGACCCGATCCCCGGACTGGATGCCGCGTTCGATCAGGACATTGGCCAGACGGCAGGTCTCGGCATGGAGGTCGCGATAGGTCAGTTCCCGGGTGTCGCCGGGTTCGCCCTCGAAGACGATCGCGACCTGGTCGCCGCGTGTGTCCAAGTGGCGATCAAGACAGTTGTAGGAGACGTTGATCCGGCCATCCTGGAACCAGCGGTAATGCGGGGCGCCGGACTCATCGAGGGTTTCGGTGAACGGGGTTTTCCAGCTCAGATGTTCACGGGCCTGACGGGCCCAGAAGGCCGGGTTATCCTTGGCGGCCTCCTCACGGAGTGATTGGAGCGCAGCGGCATCGATTTGGGTGCGGGCGGTGAAGTCGGCGGGTGGTGGGAAGAGCCGGTCTTCATGGAGCACGGAATCGATCTTGTCGCTGCTCATCTTATCCCTCCTAACGGGCGCTGGCGGTTTTTAAGAGTTGGCAAGGGCCTCGCGGCTCTCAGCCGCGAGTGGCTTCCGTCTTACTGTTCTTCGCTGATGTGGCGCTCGCGGATCTCATCCAGCGTTTTGCAGTCGATACACAAGGTGGCGGTGGGACGCGCCTCCAGACGGCGAATACCGATATCTACGCCACAGATCTCGCAGAAACCGTATTCTTCGTTATCGATGCGGGACAGGGCCTCGTCGATCTTCTTGATGAGCTTGCGTTCGCGGTCTCGAGTTCTGAGCTCCAAGGCGAATTCAGACTCCTGACTGGCGCGGTCATTGGGGTCTGGGAAATTCGCGGCATCGTCCTGCATGTGATGGACGGTCTCCTCGACACCACCTTGCAGTTCCGCCTTCCAGCCGTTCAGGATCAGGCGGAAGTGCGCCGTTTGATCCTTGTTCATGTACTCTTCGTCTTTTCCTGCCTGATAGGGCGCGACCCCGCCGTGCAGATTCGAGGCACTTGTGGCCTGCTCAGGCTTTTTCGACTTTACCGACATCCAACGCACCTCCCGGTGATCAGCTTTTGCGTTACCGACAAAAAATCAAGCGGCCTTTATAGCAGAAAGGGTCAAGCGGCACAATGTCTGGGATGCTAATGTCGGCGCGAGCGCACGTAATCGCAGGCATTGGGGCCAGACCCATCCGTATCGGTTGCCAGGATGTGAGCATAGAAACGGAAAACGCAGACCGGCACCTTACAGGGTATCCTTCCAATAGCGAAGTATCTTGAATACCGCCTCCGGGCCGTCAGGTATCCGGCCCGCGAAATGGGCAACGCTCGCCTGAACCGTGGACTCGTGACAGCGCAGGAACGGATTTATCCGGCGTTGCATGCCGATGTCCGTGGGCAGGGTCGGGCGCTGCTGTTTCCTCATGGCCTCGGCTGTTTGGAGATATGCGGCGAGATCCGGGTTGTCCGGTTCAACCGCACGCGCGAAGCGCAGGTTATCGAGCGTGTATTCGTGGGCGCAGCATACTCGGGTGGATTCCGGCAGCCCTGCTAGTCGTTGCAGGCTCCCGTATAACTGCTTTGCCGTTCCGTCGAAGAGTCGGCCGCAACCCGCGTTGAAGAGGGTGTCGCCGCAGAAGAGGGTGTTGTGACCGAAATAGGCGATATGGTCGAGGGTGTGGCCAGGCACCGTCAGGACGGATAGCGAGATGCCGGGTAGTGGGCTGATCTCGTCGCCATCGCCCACAGGGCGCGTGATGCCGCTGATATGTCCACCTGCTGGACCGAAAACGGGTAGGGTATATCGAGCCGTCAGTTCGGGGATGCCGTCTACATGGTCCCAGTGGCGGTGAGTAATCAGTATCCCTGCGGGCCGCAGCCCCTCCGCCTCGAGCGTATCAATGACGGGCGCCGCAGTCCCCGGATCAATCACGATGGCATCGCCGGGGCTTTTCGGATGACTAGCGAGCCAGATATAGTTATCGCTAAAGGCGGGTATGGGGCGGATCTCTAACATCGCAACACTCCCTGAAACGGTTTCAGCTGGGGAAGTATAGGTTTCTTCGATGAATAGTCATAGAAGCAAGGCTCAAGATAACCGCTCCGGTAGTGGTGAGACCGATTCGACGCAGGTCTTGTGCGACTGGTACGAAACCCCGGCAGGGGGCCGGCTCCATGAGGCCGAGATCGAGGCGATTGATGAGGCGCTCGCCAATCTTTTTGGCTATCATCTGCTCCAGCTCGGGTGCCCCTCAAACCGGGATCTGTTGTCCTCGACGCGCATTCGTCATGTCATTCGGATGGCGCGGAAGGCGGATCGTTTCGGGTTGCCCGACATGGCCGGCCTTGTCGGCGAACCGGAGATGGTCCCGATCCTAAGCGACAGTATCGATGTGGTCTTGTTGCCGCATACGCTTGATTTGAGCGATGACGCTCATTCGGTCCTGCGTGAGGTGGATCGTATCCTGATCCCCGATGGGCATGTGGTGATCGTGGGTTTCAATCCATGGAGCGTGTGGGGTCTCAGGCAGGTGCTGCGCAGGCGTCTCAGCCGTGAGCGAGATGCGCTTCATGCCCGTAGCGCGTTTCAGATTCAGGACTGGCTGGCCTTGCTCGGTATCGAAACTTGTGCTGTCCGCCACTTTTTCTTCCGGCCGCCTTTGGCTCATGATGGCCTCATGAATCGTTTGACATTCTTTGAGCGACTGGGCAGTCGTTATTTTCCTAAGCTGGGGTCCGCCTATCTTCTCGTGGCCAAGAAGCGGGTGACCACGCTAACGCCGATCAAACCTCGTTGGCGGCAGGCTAGGTCAATGTTGGCTGATGGCGTGGCCGCCAAACCGGTGGGTCGACTGGGACGGATGCGTTGATAAACATAATTTGGGGAATTTAATGACCGATAGTGTTGAAATATTTAGCGACGGCGCCTGTCGTGGGAACCCCGGACCGGGGGGGTGGGGCGCTCTGTTGCACTTCAATGGGCGAAAAAAGGAAATTTGCGGCGGAGAGGCCGAGACGACCAATAATCGCATGGAACTCATGGCGGTCATTGAGGCATTGGGCTCGCTCAAACGGCCGTGTCAGGTACACATTATGACGGACTCTCAGTACGTCATGAAAGGCATTACCGAATGGATTCAAGGTTGGAAGCGCCGTAACTGGAAGACATCGGCAAATAAGCCGGTCAAAAACGCCGATCTTTGGGTGCGCCTGGAGGAAGCCGTGTCGGGGCACGAAGTTCGTTGGTCCTGGGTGCGCGGTCATACCGGGCATCCAGGGAACGAACGTGCTGATGAACTCGCCAACCGGGGCATCGATGAGCTTATGGGGAGCAAATGAGTTAAATCGGTTTTCTTTGGTTTTCTTTAATATATCGAAAATATATCGAAACGAAATCCCTTCGCTTGTTTGTGCTCTCCTGGTTTTGGCCGGTTCGGGGTGGGTGAACGATCATTTACATTTGCGCCATTCTGTGCTTCAATCTCCTCAGAGTACACATATAGAAAGTCGTGTCATTTGCATATATATACAGGGAGTAGTTGCCTTGGGGAAGCAAAAATGACAGTTAGGGACAAGTTTGTTGATTCAGTACATGGTGTCATCTCAATCACCATGAAGTCCGCGTTGATTTCTATGACTGCAGAGTGCGTCTCTGCGGCAGAAAATTACCCCCTCCCCACGCCTTTGGATTTCCAGCCAATTCTGAGCACTCCGGCGCGAACCGCCCTACTTCCGGGATCTTCCGGGGTTTGGGTTGGAACCTCGATTAACTGTAATCGCCTGACGGCTAATGTCGGGTGTGATATTGGGAACGCCCAGGATTCAAGCGACGCCACGCCGTTTACGATGGAAATTGTTCGGACCACGACCGGCTTCTGGTACCACCAGATAATCGGCGACGCGTCCTCGGACTATCGAGACGAAATGTATATCAAGGGGGGCGGGGGGCACCTCGGGGGTGATTTTGAAGTTAAGGATGTCGACGGCAATGTCATTGGGTATGAGTGCATGTCTACATGCGGATCCTATTCAGGAGGACTTCATTCCAGTCAGAGCGTAACGCATTCACTGGGGTCCGATTTGGCGAGAATCGGCGGGAACGGTATCGATCCGCTCAATATCGACCCACATATCACCGGTAGCGGTTCGGGAAACCCCAATTTCGTGTTGTTCCGGCAACAGGTAAAGGGCCTCGAGATCGGGCAGGAGTTTCTCAAGGATCAGTGGCTTTATAAGCCGAAACTTACCCAAGTGATCTTGTCGGAAGGGGTCCGCCAGGACACCCGTATCGATATGAGTAACTCGACCTACAAGCAAATGGATATTGCAGGAGACGTAACCATAACGACTTTCTTCGTCGATCCGTTTGCAAACGATGCTGCGGGTTTTGACAGCGCCACCGATGTTCAGACGTCGGCTATATCGGCGGGAAAATATACCTATGGGCCAAAGTATAACCGGGAATATTGGTATCTTAAGCTAAACGGATATACGCTGGGCACGCCGAACGATCCGAATTCCTGTGGTGATCCGGCCTTCAGGGCGTTGCTCCTTTCGGATCCAATCTATGCTCAAGGCGGAATAAGCTGCGTATTGGTTAACTCAACCAATCGCAGTGGACACGACGGGGCCTATACCTATGAAAGCGGGACGGGTTTTGATCCGGTGAATCAGCAAGTTAACTGGATGGCCTACAGGAACCCGGACCAGAATCACTTTGCCGCAGATAAAAAAGATGCCTTCGCTTGTCCGGCAACGACAGATCCGTCGGTTTTCTATTATTACTGGTGTCCGCAGCCGTAACCTAATAGAGTTTCAGCAGTTTCTTTGATGTGAACAAGACCGCATGGCGCTTGTCGGCCTGCGTTGGCGATACCGCCGTACGCCGTCGAGCAGCGCATATGTGCGTTTTCCAGACAGTCCAATCGGGAGGTTCCAGGGGTGAATCAAGAAGTTCGTGGTAACCGTTTAGTCGTACTGGATACTGAAACCACGGGGCTTGAGACCTCGCAAAGGCATCGGATTATCGAGATCGGCTGCGTAGAGCTCATCGGGCGGCGTCGGACGGAGAATCACTTTCATCGCTATCTTCAGCCCGACCGTGAGATCGACGCGGGGGCGCAGGAGGTCCATGGCATCACCGCAGAATTTCTGGCCGACAAGCCCCGGTTCGAGGACGTTGCCGACGAGTTCCTGGATTACATCCGTGGCGCCGAGCTGATTATCCATAACGCGCCCTTCGATACCGGGTTCATCCGCTATGAGCTGTCCCTGCTCGGCAAGCCGGAAGATACCCTGGGTGCGCTCTGTACGGTGACGGACTCCTTGGCGCTCGCGCGCAAGATGCATCCGGCGCAAAAGAACTCTCTGGATGCGCTCTGCAAACGCTACCAGATAGACAATTCCCAACGCACGCTGCACGGCGCCTTGCTCGACGCCGAGATCCTCGCAGATGTCTATCTGGCCATGACGGGCGGTCAGCGAGCGCTCTCGTTGGGGGGGCAGGAGAGTGGCGCCTTGGCGGTCGCCGAGGCGGTTCGGCTGATCGAGGCCGACGCACCGCGTCCGCCTGTGGTCCGGGCGTCAGCGGACGAGCTGGCAGCTCATGCCCATTGTCTGGCCACAATCGACAAGGCCAGTGACTCGAACTGCCTTTGGTTGCGCCAGGAGCGGGACCAGTGACCGGTCATCCGCAATAGACTGATTACACCGGATATAGGCGCGTGTTAACTACATCAGATCGGCATTGATCCATAGATGTGCCGCGATACTGGCGGCATAACCCAGGGCGATGGCCCAGGTCCACTTTAGGTGGGCCATGAACGTATAGGTGCCCCTAGCCTGTCCCATCAAGGCGACACCGGCAGCGGAACCGACCGATAGCAAGGAACCACCCACTCCGGCGGTCAGCGTGACGAGCAACCATTGGCCGTGGCTCATATCGGGATTCATGTTCAGGACGGCGAACATGACGGGGATATTATCGATGATTGCCGAGAAGATACCGACAAGGATATTGGCCGTCATGGCGCCCATATCGGTATACATGAGGTGGGAGGTCATGTCGAGGTAGCCGAGCGTGCCCAGGCCGCCGACGCAAAGCACGACCCCGTAGAAGAACATCAAGGTGTCCCACTCCACACGTTCGAAGCTTTCAAAGATGTCGAAATCTTTCTCGGTTTTATCCAGAGATTGTTTCGCTTCGCCGTTGGTCTCGATCGACATGAGCGGGAGCACGAGTCGGCGTTGGCGCAGCTTGATGTGGAAGCCGTAGAGTTTGAGCAGACCGAGTCCGGTCATCATGCCGATAACCGGCGGTAAGTGAAGGGTATTGTGAATGGTCACGGTAATGGCGATCGTGGCGATGAACAGGCAGACCACCATTAAGCCGCCCAGCTTTATCGTGACCTCGTCCGAGGTCGCTTGCGGCTGCGCGCGCGGAATCGTCAGCGACATCAGTGCGGCAGGTACGATCCAGTTAACTACGGAAGGCACGAACAGATCGATAAATTCACCAAACGCCACCTGTCCCGACTGCCACACCATCAGTGTTGTGATATCGCCGAAGGGGCTGAAGGCCCCGCCAGCATTGGCCGCGACGACAATATTGATGCAGGCCACGGTGATGAATTTTTTATTCCCCGCGCCGACCGCGATGACGACAGCGCCCATGACAAGGGCCGTGGTCAGGTTGTCCGCGATCGGTGAAATGAAGAAGGCCAGCAGCCCCGTGACCCAAAAGATGCTCCGTAATGACATCCCGGACGAGACCAGCTTTGCGCGCAACCAGCGAAAGACATTGCGCTCGTCCATCGTATTGATATAGGTCATTGCCGCGAGCAGGAAGAGCATGAGTTCAGCAAACTCGAGCAGATGATGCCGTACCTCGTTGGCGGCCGTATGGGTGTCCCCTTGGCCAACGTAGGCGATTGCGATAATGACCCAGATCACGCCGGCAGCCGTCAGGACCGGTTTGGACTTCCGCATATGGAGGACTTCTTCGAAAATCACCATGCCATAGGCCAGCACGAACAGTATGAGCGCGGTGTAGCCATACCAGGAACCGGTCAGGTCGATCAGGCTTGTCTCTGCGTGCGTGGCGCCTTCCGCATAGGCGGAAACAGGCATCATGATGAGCAGGCCGATTAAGGCGAGAGGGATATGTTTGAGCTTTTCAAGGCATTGCGGCATGGGTTTCGTCGCCGTTAGGTGGTTCGAGAGGACCGCAATTATACCGTTATCGAGGACGATGACTACCTGTATGCCTGACATCCGGTTGGCATCTGAATAGATGCTGTATGCAAGCCGACTTAAGTTCCTTAAGTGACGCGTCGACAGATCATTGCTCGGGCTGATTTTCGACGCCGGGGATGCTATCTTAGTCGACGTCGCTTGTGATGGTGTCTTCGCCCTTTCGTGGCGCGATGATGTCTTGATGCGATGGCGGAATGGTCTCGCCTACTTCCGGTCATGTGCCTCATGCGCTCATTTGTTTTCTCCTCGAAGGAGTATTTGTGAATAGAAATTTTGTCCGGGTCGTCGTCGACCCGACTCCTGGTATTGCTCCCGGTTTGAGGCATCGCGTAGCGATCGCGACCCTTTTTTTTCTACTGCTGGGCGTGTGTATCTGGCCTCGTCACGCCACTGCCTCAGACCTTAGGGTAAAGGCCCACTCTGTCGTCAAGCTATACATCTCCAGTCAGGCCTGGGACATTCGGCAGCCTTGGACGAAAGCTGGAGTCACAAGGCAGGTCTGTACAGGTTTTGCGATCGAGCAAGGCATCCTGACCAATGCCCATTGTGTTACCGATGCCACCTTCATGGAGATTGAGGTGCCCGGGGTTGCAGACCGGCTTGAGGCCAAACGTATAGCGATCAGTCACGATGTCGATCTCGCGCTGCTGGCTTTCGCGGATCCCAAGAAGGCCCCGGAGCTGACCCCGCTCGCTCTAGGAGAACTGCCTCATCTACGGGATAAGGTCGTCACGATCGGTTATCCCATGGGCGGACTCCAGGTCTCCTACACCGAGGGGGTCGTTTCCCGGATCGACGTCATGCCTTATGCCCATAGTCGAGTCACGAATCTGCTGGTTCAGACCGATGCGGCGATTAATCCCGGCAACTCCGGTGGACCGGTATTTTCCGACGAGACTGCCGAGTGCCTTGGCGTCGCCACCCAGATCGCCAGGGGCTCCTCTATCGGATACTTCATCCCAACGGAGGTGATCATGCAATTTATCGATGACCTCAAGGACGGTCATGTCGACGGTATGCCCGGTCTAGGGGTGCCTTCGCAGTTTTTGGAAAGTCGGGCATTTCGTTCGTTTCTGCATATGGACGACATGCAGACCGGCGTTAGAATCACTGACATCGCTAGTGGCGTGGCGGCATTGAAGCAGCTAAAGAAAGGCGACGTGGTCCTTAAGGTCGATGGACACCAGGTCATGAGTGATGGTCAGGTAACCTTTCGAGACGATGGAAGGATTGGCTTTGCCTATTATGTCTCCAATCATCAGATCGGCGATATACTGACGCTGACGATATTGCGCGGGGGGAAAGAGGTGGAGGTGCCGATTACGCTGGGCGGACTCGACTACAGGATCGTGCCGATCATCCCCGAATTTGAACGCCAACCGACCTATTATGAGATCGGCGGGATTGTCTTTCGTCGACTCGAGCCGCGTTATATCAACAAGAATAACTACGCCGCCTTCAGGCCCTATCTCAATAAGATGCAGGGTGATGTCCCCGGAGTTCACGAGTTCGTGTTGATAGGCGAGGTCTATCCCTCCGTGCTCACCAAGGGTTATGCTGGGGAAGCGAACAAGCGGGTAGTGAGTATCAATGGGCGTAGGATTGGCGGCATGGAGGACGTGGCGCCCGCCTTCGAGAATCCGTCCGAGCGGGGGTTCCATGTCGTCTTGCTTGATGACGGGCATCGTATTGTACTGGACGCAGCCGAGGTTGCCGAGCAGGAGGCAGCGATCAGGCGGCGATATGGGATAAAGGCGGCGTCTGATTAAGCGGCCCAACGGCGCAGACGAAACACGGTTGATTAGAGGTTCCTGGATAGAAATTTTATGAGGTGCGGTTAATATGCAAAAAGACGGTCAGTGGTCTCTGGTCTATCATCTGGATCAGGAGGGTGGCGGTAGCGTCGGTGTCATTCACCATCTCTGTGGGGAGACCAAGGTCAGCGAATTGGATACGGTGAACGCGGACGCGACGGAAACCCTGATGTTTCTGGGGCTGGACGACGAGGATCGCTGCCTCATGACCGAGCGTGGGACGCGGGCGGTCACGCGTCAGGCAGCCTTTCCGGCCGTCGCGCATGCGGCCTACGCCTATCCCGACCACCGCCAGGACCGGATTTGGTTCGTGTATGACGGCGATCCAAAGACGGGTTGCGATGCCTCAGTATGCGGTGATCAGGGTTCGCCGGTCATGGTCGTCGATCGCGATGGGGCGAACGCTGAAATTCTGAAAACTCTTTGTGTCGGCAAGGGGCATCACGTGACGGCGCCCTTGTACCCCGACCAGAATCACGACGGTTTTTCTCCCAAGACTTATCTCAGTAATCTACTTAGCGGAAGCATTTCGGTGGTGGGTAATGACCCCGCCGATGCCGACAGCTTCCTCAACGTCATCAAGACCATTGATCTCCTTGAGGCGGGGCGCGACCCGGATTCCCAGCCGGGAGGAGACAATAATGCCTTTCCGCATGGCATGGTCTACTCCCCGCTGACCGGCCGCGTCTACAGTCTGAACAATGGTTACGGCACGGTAGCGGTGATTGATCCCGCCACCGATGAGATCGAAAGCCGCTTCGAACTCAAGGTGGCCAGCAATCTGTTACTGTCACCGGACGGCCGCTATGTTGTCGGGAAGGGCGCCGATCGCAAGAGCGATCCAGAGCATGTCGTTGGCCGCCTGAGTCTGGTTGACGTGACGACCTGCGAGGTCGTCTGCGCATTGGATCTGCCTGATATCTATCCGAGCACATATCGTTTTAACCCGGCGGGTGATCGCCTCTACGTAACCTCAGCAGCAACGGGCAAAGGGACGCAGCGCGACAATATCCGCAAGGACCTCCTTCAGGTCTATGACGCCACCCGCTTTCCGAGGCTCGAACTGATCCGCGAGATCGAGATCGGCGTCGCCGACTGTGGCCGACGGCCAATCGGTTTTCTGGCCAATGCCACCGGGGCGGCGCAACGCGTATTCGTGCCCAATCCCAGCGAAGGAACCCTGACCATATTGGCGGGGGAGGACGATTCACCTCAGGTCACGCTAAAAATCAGCGACCGCCCCATCAAGGAGTTCAGCTTCTCGATTTGGTGCACGGACATTTCGGCCTGCTGAGGGTCAGCGTCTGGGCTTGTGACCAAGAGACCGGAGGGATTCATGTCCACGATCAAATATAAAGGCAAGAGCTACCGCTGTCAGGAAGGCGAGACTGTTCTCGAATGTCTCAATAGGAAACATGTGGATGTCCCATCGTCCTGTCAAAGCGGAGTCTGCCGGACCTGCATGATGCGGGCAATCAGCGGTAGCCCACCTCCGGCGGCTCAGCAGGGACTTGAGCGGGAACTCGTAGAGAAGGGGTATTTTCTGGCCTGCGCCTGCCGCCCCACGGAGGATCTCGAAGCCGTGCTCTCTGGTGACGATGTCCGGTCCTATATCCAGGCCCGGGTTATCGCCAAGGAACCGCTCTCCGAAGAAATCGTGCGCGTGCGGATTGTGCCCGCGGCGCGTTTTGACTACCACCCCGGACAATATCTCAATATTCGTCGCGCAGATGGCGCCGTGCGTAGTTATTCGTTGGGAAGCCTGCCAATTGAGGATTCACTGGACCTCCATATTCGCGAGATACCGGGTGGCGAGATGAGTTCCTGGTTGGCGAACGAGGTACGGGTGGGGTCCACACTCGATATTGAGGGTCCTCACGGTGATTGTATTTATTCAGCGTCAATGCAGTCGGAAAGGCCTTTGCTCTTGGTCGGTTCAGGTACCGGACTCTGCCCCTTGTGGGGGATACTGAGAGAGGCACTGGCGCGAGGCCATTGTGGCCCGATCCGCCTGTTTCACGGTAGCTATACCCGTGCGGGGCTGTATCTGGTGGACGAACTCAAGGCGCTTGCGGCCGAACGCGACAATTTTTCGTATCACCCATGCGTGGATGAGGCCGGCGAGGGCGATGATCTCATGGTCGGCAGGGTCGATCAGGTCGTCATCGACGCGATCCCGGATTTGCAAGGTTGGGAGGTATATCTCTGCGGTCACCCGGGCATGGTCGAGGCCACGTGGAATGCCGTCCTGAGCGCTGGTGCCGATGAGTCCGGCGTGCATGCCGACCCCTTCACGCCGACGCCCGCCGCCTGAGCGGTTGGGTCAATCGTTCTTCAGGCGCAACCACTGAAGGGCAGCGCCTTACGACCCGGCTCCAGCTCCTTATAGGTGTAGGCCACACTCAGTCTTAGGGCTGTTATTCCAGCGTCCGGAGCGGTCCTGGCCGGGTACGGTGCAGTGGGTGCAGCCTATCGACATATAACCCTTGGCGACGAGCGGATGGAACGGCAGGTCGTGTTCCTTGATATAGGCGTCGCGCTCTTCGCGTGTGACGTCGATCAGGGGATAGAACTTGATGATGCCGTTACGTTCCTCGAACACGTCCAGCGTTGAACGGTGTTCCGTTTGCCAGCGCATGAGTCCAGATGCCCACACCTTGTAGTTGCTCTTGATCTCGAACAAGGGCTCGACCTTGTTGATTGAGCAGCAGAAGTCGGGGTCTTTCTTGTAGGTCTCGTCGTTCTTCGTGAATTCATGCTTCCAATCTTCGGCGCGGATATCGACGACCTGGAGGTGAAATCTCTTAATGAGCAGTTCACGATACGCCAGGGTCTCAGGGAAGTGATAGCCGGTGTCGATGAAATAGACCTTCTGCCAGGGCGCGTGCCGTGAAAACACATGAAGGAAGTAGGCCGATGTTGCGGCGAAAGAGGACGTCAGCATGATGTCGTCCCGTTCGAAGTCCTCGTAGACCCGCTGTATACGCTGCTCCACGGTTAGGGACCGGTAGCGCTCATTGAGCGCTTGCAGCCGTTCCTCAGGCAAAATGGTCGCCACGCCGTTGTCTTGTGCGTTCTGGGATGTCGACATGATGATTGTGTTCAGACCTCTGGGGGCTTAAGCCGTTGGATTACGAAGAATGTTGCTCGCTGAATTCTAGCATAGTCGAATATGGTTGTACGAGGTCGAGGTGGTTTCGTGTTAGCCCAAAGCTGTAATGTCCCCTTTGTCCAATTCTAAAATGTCCCCTTTTAGTTTCGGGAGGGACTGTGGCAGAGGAGACGATGACGATGACGCAGAAAGCGGTGGACAGGCTGGAAGTGAT
>Ga0316204_10007482_pt1 | contig 15901 bp, 12 predicted proteins | sample 6monrhotite_MG_2_FD_205661 | JGI IMG/M metagenome (GOLD analysis project Ga0316204, IMG submission 205661) | Microbial mat bacterial communities from mineral coupon in-situ incubated in ocean water Damariscotta River, Maine, United States -... | ecosystem: Environmental > Aquatic > Marine >... | reverse complement strand
ACGAATAGGCTGCATCTACGATGAATTCCACCTTCAGCTCGGGTCTGGCCAACTTGGCCTCACCACACGCACGAGCCGGAGCATGTCCAACAGGCACCCACGCGTTCCAGATCTCATTCAACCCATCAAAATCCTGCATATCGGCAAGCCAGATGGTGACACGTAGCATGTCCTCGCGGGACGATCCGGCCCGTTTCAGAAGCGCATCAACATTTTCCAGACAGGCACGTACCTGTGCCTGGATCGTGTCACCCTCGGCGACCTGCCCGGTCAGATAGGCCACGCCATTGTATTTTACGATTTTGGATGATCGGGTTCCAGTGTCGATGCGCTCAATCATTAGAATTTTCCTCAATTGTGGTGTTTTCCCATCCCGATTAGGATAGGTCGATTGCCATATGGTCATGAGAGAAAATTTAAGGCAAACTCGATTTGATTTAACTTAATTCAGGAACTCTTAAGTTGGCGATCAAGATCGACATGCTCAGATGCTTTACGACAGTTGCTACCCATGGCAGCCTGTCAGAGGCCGCAGATGCGCTTGGGCGCACGCCTTCTGCGGTTTCTATGATGTTGAAGCAATTTGAAGAGCATGTAGGATCTGCCCTTTTCGAGACAGCCCGAAAATCCCACTTAACGCCGCTCGGAGACCTCATTCTGGCCGAGGCGCGCCGCGAAGTGGCCCATTTCGAGAAGACAGTGTCGGTGATCGAGGGACTGTCGCGTTCTGAGCTTGGTTATCTGAGGCTTGCAGTGACACCATCAGTGGCAACGACCATACTGCCTCCTGTGATTTTCAGGTTCGCGCAGATGTATCCGAAAGTTCAGATCGACCTGCGTGATATGGACTCGGTGACCATCGCGCGAGAACTGGACCGCGAACGGGCCGATATCGGGATTGGCTCACTTACTGAAGTCGAAGGGATGCGCCGGACAGAGTTGTTTAGCGATGCCTTTGGGCTGGTTTGTCGCAAAGACGATCCGTTGGCCAAAGAATGGGATAATTTGTCATGGCGCACGATGGGGGATCATCCGATCATCGCGAACGGCCTGTGTGAACAGATCACAGATCCGGACTTTGCGCCCATTCTTGCCCGCTCACGACTGATGGTTCCCAATACAGCGTCTCTCTTGGGGTTGGTGCGGCAAGGAGTAGGAATAACAGTGTTGCCACGATTGGCGGTCGCCAATGTCCTCGATGAGTTTGCGTTCTTGCCGCTTGCCGACGTGGCCACGCGCAGGACGGTGCATCTGATGTCGCAACCCAACACTCTGTTGATGCCAGCAGCGCGGGAGTTTCTCAAACTAATCACCGAGATGAAACGAGATGGCAGTTTGATAATGGATGCCTAATTTCAGAAAATCTGAAGTAAACTACACTACTTTCAAAATGCCTAAATTACTCAAGTGAAGTATCTTTTTCGTGCGCGCGCCTGCGTCTCTCACTCGGAAGGATACATCATGAACGATACCAATCTGAACTACATCGCTGGAGAATGGGTGGCGGGAGCATCCGAGATTGAAAACCGCAATCCCTCTGATCTGAATGATCTGATCGGGATGTTTGCACAGGCATCGCCTGATCAGTTGGACGCAACGCTGGAACAAGCACAGCGTGCGCAAGTCGAATGGGCCGCATACGGTATCGAACGAAAATACAACGTCCTGATGGCCATCGGCACAGAGATGATGCAGCGCGCCGAAGAGCTGGGCACCTTGCTGGCCCGCGAAGAAGGCAAACCGCTGGCTGAGGGCAAGGGCGAGGTTTATCGCGCTGGCCAGTTCTTTACCTACTATGCCGCAGAAACGCTGCGCCAAATGGGCGACACCGCAGATTCCGTCCGTGACGGGATCGAAATTGATGTACGCCGCGAAGCAGTCGGCGTTGTAGCGGTGATTTCGCCGTGGAATTTCCCAACCGCCACCGCGTCTTGGAAAATCGCGCCAGCATTGTGCTATGGCAATGCCGTCGTGTGGAAACCTGCAAATGTGACGCCAGCGTCAGCCGTGGCACTGGTCGAAATCATCGCGCGCCAAGATGTCCCCAAAGGGCTTGTGTCCCTGGTGATGGGCGCGGGTAGCGCAATTGGCCAGCGGCTTGTCGAAAGCCCGAAAGTGGGCGCGATCAGCTTCACCGGCTCGGTTCCCGTGGGCAAGGGGATCGCTGCGAGTGCCATTCAGAACCTGACGCGCGTTCAGATGGAGATGGGCTCAAAGAACGCGCTGGCGGTGATGGATGATGCCGATCTGGATCTGGCCGTGTCGCTTGCTTTGGGCGGTGCGTTCGGCGGATCAGGTCAGAAATGTACGGCGTCGTCACGTTTGGTTGTCCACCAATCGGTGCATGATAAATTTGTGGAAAAGCTGGTGGCTGGTGCCAATGCGATAAAGGTGGGCCATGCGTTGGAGACGGGCACTCAGATGGGGCCGGTCGTGTCCGAGCAGCAGTTGAAAGAGAACCTTGCCTATGTCGATCTTGCGGCCTCCGAGGGCGCGGAACTGCTGTGCGGCGGTCAGCGGTTGGAGATGCCGACCGAGGGCTATTACATGTCGCCCGGCGTCTTTGTCGGCACCAACAACGACATGCGCATCAACCGCGAGGAAATGTTCGCGCCCTTGGCCTGTGTCATCCCCGTGGCCAGCTATGACGAGGCGCTGCATGTGGTCAACGACACCAACTTTGGCCTGACCGCGGGCATTGTGACCACCAATCTGGCCCGCGCCACACATTTTCGCCGCAACGCGCAGTCGGGCTGTGTGATGGTCAACTTGCCCACTGCTGGCACCGATTATCACGTGCCTTTTGGCGGGCGCGGTGACAGCTCATACGGACCACGTGAACAAGGGCAAACGGCGCGTGATTTCTATACCATCGTGAAAACCGCCTATATCGCATCGGGCACGCCGGAATGATGCTGATCGACAACCTGCAATACGCCAACTGGTCGGAAAAGATCTTTCGCCAGATGCGCGAGGGTGGCGTCGATGCGGTGCATGTGACCATTGCCTATCATGAGAGCTTCCGCGAAACGGTTCTGAACTTTGAGCAATGGAACCGTTGGTTCGAGCAGTACCCTGATCTAATTGTGAAGGGCCAATGGGCCAGCGACGTGGACCGTGCCAAAGCCGAAGGGAAGACCGCGATCTTCTTTGGATTCCAGAACCCCAGCCCGATTGAGGACGACATTGGGCTGGTTGAAATCGTGCACAGCCTTGGCGCGCGTTTTATGCAACTGACCTACAACAACCAATCACTGTTAGCGACGGGGTGTTACGAGGCGGAGGACACGGGCATCACCCGCATGGGCCGTCAGGTTATTAAGGAAATGAACCGCGTCGGGTTGGTGGTGGATATGAGCCACTCGGCGGATCGCTCGACCATTGAAGCCGCGGAAATCTCCGAGCGGCCGATCGCGATCACCCATGCCAACCCCTATGAGTGGTCCCCCGCGCTGCGCAACAAGAAGGATGATGTGATCCGTGCGGTGACGGAAAATGGCGGGATGTTGGGGTTCTCTGTTTATCCGCATCACCTCAAAGGCAAGTCCGACTGCACGCTGGAAAGTTTCTGCGAGATGATAGCGCGCACAGCCGAGAAATTCGGCGTGCAAAACCTCGGGATCGGGACGGACCTGTGTCAGGATCATCCGGACAGCGTGGTCGAATGGATGCGCGTCGGCCGCTGGAGCAAAGAAGTGGACTATGGCGAAGGCTCTGCCGCAGCGCCGGGCTTTCCGCCGATGCCAAACTGGTTCAACGACAATCGCGACTTTGGAAACATCGAAGCAGGTTTGCGCGCCACAGGGCTTAGCGACGAGGAGGTCGCGGGCATCATGGGGGATAACTGGCACAGATTTTACGCGGAAAACTTCACACCACAGACTTAGGGGGGATAGGCCATGCAGCGTCAGGCGAATTCATCACAGACCATTGCGAAACGTGACCCGGCACTGGTCATGCGGCTTTCACGTCTGGGATCTTTTCATCAATCCCGCTTGTCGTTCATGCGCATCCTGACCCGGCGCATGACCCGCGAAAACTGGACCTTTTCTCGCCCCGTTTTTGAATTTGATGACAAAGGCGTGGGGCACGCCGTCTATTGCGCGCAAACCCCTGATCGCACCTACTCCCTGATCGCGTTTGGCCATGATCTGCCAGCCGAGCAACGCTCGGACCGGGTGATTGCACAGGCTTGGGACAGCACGTTTACGTTGTTTGACGGTGTACCTGATGCGGCCGGCATTGCGCGCTTGCGTCAAAACATCCCCCTTCAAGAAGCAGGCCGGGTGAGCGAAAATGAGCTGTCCGTGTCGCGCGCCAACCGCTCAGTACGGTTGTGGGATCATGTGGTCTCGGCTCTTGCAGCAGGCCAGCAACCGAACCTGAGTGAAATTGCAAAGGTAGGTTACCTGATGCGCACCACCGCCGTCTATGGGTCAGGCAAATTGGGTGCTGCTGACCATGAGATGATCGCGGACCGACCTGAATGCGCCGCCCCTTTCCAAATCGAAATGCTGTCCGTTTTTCTGACCCGGACCTATGTGCGCGATCTGGTCCAACATGTTGCGCACCTCAAGGGTGGTACAGCTACTGCGGCGTTGGACCCGGCCATCGCGCGCAGCCTCGGGATCGGCAATTCCACCGGGCTTGGCATGGCGCCATTTCTTATCAACCATCCGATGCTGTTCAACAACTGGATTGCGGCGCGTGAACAGGCGATTGCCATCGTTCGCAACCTGCCTGCCGCAACAGATGCAGAGATACAGGTCTTTTCCCGGTTGCTGGAACGGTCGCTGATCTCAGCGGACATCTGGCATTCTGCGCATGAGGGCCAGATCGAGAAGCTTAAACAATTGCGCAGCGACCTGAGCAAATTGGCGGACCACGCAGCACAGACTGATCTGCAGGCAACCCATCCGTGGAACCGGCTTTATCAATGGGCCGAAGCCACCTTGGGCGAGGATGCACAAGAATGTCTGGCTTCTTTGCTGCTGGAACCTTACGGCGCGCTCGTTGACGCTTTGTCAGATCAGATGTCGGACCGAAACACGCAAGCGTTTCGGGTTGATGGCACCATGCGTGTCGACGAATTGCGCGGGATTCTCGAACGCGCCTATGGCTGGGCATTGGACATTGACTGGTCTGAACAGCAGCAATGTGCCCGCGCATGGTATGTTTCTGCCGAGAAGTTGGAGCCGCGTCTAGGTGAGCGCTTTGTGGAGCCAATTGCAGCCTATGAGCAGCCTTTGGCACCGGGTAGAGATGCCGCGGCGCTTTATGATGCACTGAAGGATGAGGCCAAAGAGGCCTCTTTGGCCGCCTTCCTGCTAACCCAACCTCAGCATCGCCACACCGTTCGGCGCGCTCAGATCGTGGCGCGGGCACCCTATGCAGAAATCCGCGACAACACGATCGGCTCTGACCTGATGCCGATCGATATGCTGCGTTGCAAGCTGTCGTTTTTTGGAGCCACCCATTTTGACCCGCGTTCAGACCGTTGGGTGCGTATCTGCATGTTCGGCAACGCGCCATACCCCGAAGAACTGGCCACATCAGATGAATTCTGGCCTTACCCATCCGAGGCACTCCCATGACCTATTCGCTAAACGAGATAGAAGCACTCGCCAAGAAGGCCGCACGCGGTGGTGGTTATGATTGGGGCGTCGCCGAAGAGACAGGGAAAGCCGTGCGGTGGCTTGCATCCCATGGCTTGCCGGGCGCAGGGGTTTTGGCCGAGCATTTAAGTCAGCAAGTCCATGACGGCCCGCCCCAGATTTTGGACGGTGATTGGTCCGGTGCTACCGGCGCGCTTTGCCCTTTGACCTCAGGCATCACGTTGAATGATTGCGCCGATCGCCTGACCGACCCGCACGGGCAAGCTCTGAAAAACGTCACGCACCCCCTTTTGGTTGTACCTTTTGCCGCCTGGGCCGCGCTGCACATCAAAGCCCCACTGACCGTGGTTTGGAACAGTGTACGCGCAACATCAAACGGGTATGACCTGCATATCGAAGGGTCTGAAGAAGACTTGAATGCAGCTCAAACAGATTCTTTGAAGTGTTCCATTACACGAGGCAATCACGCTCTTGTTGCGCCCGGATTACGCGGAAAAATCTGCCAGGATGTTTGGGCCAAACTGAACACATTTGCACAGCGCACCTACGCGCCTGCGACAGAAGCCTCCCGTTTGCTGGGGGCAGGCGCAGGCGTATCCGACAATGATTGAGACGACACAAACAAGCCCAAAGTCAAAGCGCCTAGCGGCTGCGGGACATCAAAACACGGCGCAACCAAAGCAACAGGGGACCTGAAATGTCTATAAAACCACCCTTTACCCAGTTGGAGATCGAAAAGGCTCCATCCGGGTTTTACGAAGGCTACAGCCTTCCCATCGCATTGATCAGTAAAGCGATTATGGTCGCGCTGGTTGTTTGGGCGCTTGTCTGGCCCGGCAATGCCAGTAGCGTCCTGTCTGCCGTGAACGGCAGTTTGTTGAACGGGTTCAACAGCTTCTACATCGTATCTGTTGGCATTTTTGCGTTCTTCCTGTTTGTCTTGGCTCTATTGCCGGCGACAGGCAGCAAGAAGCTTGGCACTGCAAACACGGTGCCAGAATTTTCGAACTTCTCCTGGTTCTCTATGATGTTCGGTGCGGGTCTGGGTGTCGGGCTGATGGTTTTTGCGACCGCCGAACCGCTTGGCCTTTGGGGGTCCAACCCTGTCGTGCTCTCAGGCGAAGTGGCTGCAAATTCCGCAGAAGCCGTGCAGTCTGCTTATCGCTACACGTTCCTGCATTACGGGTTCCACGCTTGGGCCATCTATGTGCTGACCGGTCTGTCACTGGCCTACTACGCCTATACCCGTGAAATGCCCTTGACGATCCGGTCCGCTTTGACGCCGCTTCTGGGAAAGGCCGCTAACGGCTTTCTGGGCCACTTGGTTGACGTTCTTGGCGTTGTGGCCACGATCCTTGGCGTGTCCGTCACCATCGGTTTTGGGGTCAGCCAGTTCGTTGACGGGGTCTACGCCGTGTCTGGCATGGAATGGCTGATGAATGGCGATACTGACGCACCTAAACCAAGCACAGTGGGCTTGATTGCGGCCTTGCTGGTCATCATGGGCCTGTCTATCCTGTCGGCAGTATCTGGCGTGGGTCGCGGCATCAAATACCTGTCAAACCTCAATCTTGTTCTGTCGGTAATCTTGCTTTTGACGTTCGTATTCTTTGGCTCGTTCTTCTTTGCGATGACAAAGTTCGGTACAGGTCTGGTCGACTACATCCTGCACTTTGTGCAGATGTCCTTTGGGGCCTATGGCCCGCAATCAGCCGAAGCATTCGCATCCGCACTTCCTGAGGCCGCACAAGCGTTGCCTGCGGAAGATGTTGCGGCGATCTATGGTTCGGCAACTTCCCCATGGGGTTCGCTTTCGGGCTTCACCGAAGGACTGCCGGCCGCCGCCGCTGATTTGGATGCAGAGGCGATCTATGCCGCTGGTGAACAAGGCCGACAATTCGGATGGCAAGCGGGTTGGACCACGTTTTACTGGGCGTGGTGGATTGCGTTCTCGCCTTTTGTTGGCTTGTTCCTTGCGCGCATCTCCAAGGGTCGCACCGTGCGTGAGTTCATCTTTGGCTGCGTCATTGCACCTGCCATCGTGTGCTTCTTGTGGATGACCATTCTGGGTGGAACGGCGATTGATCTGGAACTGAACGGCGATGCCGCAGGCTCCCTGATCGGTGCTACAAACACTGCCAAATTGTTTGCCACGCTTGGGCAAATGATCTCTGGCGGGTTCCTTTCAGCCATCACCATCATGTGTGTCGTTCTGATTATGACGTTCCTTGTAACGTCGGCGGATTCTGGCATTCTTGTGATGAACACCATCATGTCCGGTGGCGAACAGGAAACCGGCATCAAGCACCGCATCATCTGGGGTTTGATCCTGACGGCAGTGATTGGGGCTCTGATCATTGCTGGTAACAGCGGTGCTGAAGCAAACCCCTTCGGAGCGTTGCAAAATGCGATGATCATCGGGGCCTTGCCGTTCACGATCGTCATGGTGTTCATGATGATTTCCCTGGTCAAGGCGCTCTACCGTGACAGCGTCAGGGCAAAACTGGGCTAGACCGCAAAAAAACTAGGCCGCGTGACTTTCGCGGCCTAGTTCATCAATTCTAAAATAAAGTGGTTGCGGTTCCATTTGGCAACGCACCACAGTCAAATTCTATGACAACGAACTTCGCGCCGCAAATCCCAAGCAGACCTTCGTGCGCCTAACGTGTATGTCCAGTTTGTCCCGCATGTCGGTCACTCGCCCCTCGAAAATGCTGCGCTATTCACGAATGGCGGCAGTGGGAAAGCTGCAGCGCGGCACTTGACTACCTCGCCAACGTCCGGATTGGGCCGTATTTGTCGGCGGTGGGACGCCCCCGATACCAAAATGCTGCGACCGATCCAATGGCGGCAGAGAGCCCAAAGGAGAAGTGACGTAGTCGTGCTGCGTGCGCTCACAGCGTGAAATTCTGCTACGCCGCCGCAAATTCGCTGCGGTTCCATAGAGATGATTGCAGCCATTCAAAAAGTAGGCCAAGCTTTTGAAGTTAGAGGCTCAGAGAATGCAGACCGATTTGCTGTTTATACCCCTCATTTTGACGACAGTGATATACCCTTCGAGCATTGCGCGGAGGACATGATACATCCAGATTTGACCGGGAAGATAATCTCAGGCAGATATAAAGTTGGCCTTTTCCTCAAAAATTTTAACCTCATAAGACTCGCCTGTTTGAAAATGGGAAGATGATCCATGACACAGACCACTTCACGACCCAATCATGGAATTGCGGGATGCTGTTCCGCCGAAATTCTGCAAAAGTTCGTTGAATTCGGCAAGACGGGTATGATGCCGAACGATCTTGCCAAATGGCTTGATGATCCCAAAGCGCAGTACATCCCGCCATGGAAGCCCTTTGACAACGTACATTTCGTCGGTGTGTGTTGGGTATCCGCGTGGCTGGTTGAGACCTCAAAAGGCGTCGTTTTAGTCGATACAATGTATGGGCCACATGTGGATCAGCTGATCGAAAACATCCACGCCACTGGCATTGATCTTGCAGACATCCGGTATGTTTTGATGACCCATGGTCACTTTGACCATGTTGGCGGGGCTGCGCGCCTCAAACCGCTGCTGCCCAATGCGCAATTTGCCATGACCCGAAAGGGCTGGGACGAGACCGCGGCCGACGTTGCGATGTGGCAAGGTACGCCCAATGCCTATGAAGCGATCGCGCCCGAAATCGTACTGGAGGACGGCGATACCATCATCTGCGGCGACGCCAAATTCACCGCAATCGAAACACCCGGGCACACATGGGGCACTGCGTCCTACCTGTATGATGTTTTTGATCGCGGGCACCGCCACCGCGCCATCACTGTTGGCGGCTTGGGGCTCAACGCCATCGAAGGGCCCGAACAGGTAGAAGCCTTCATCGACAGCCTGGACCGTATCGCAGGTTTGGCCAAGGATAAGGGTGACCCAGTGATGGTTCATCTGACGATGCATGGGTTCTCTGCCAACCTGGAAGAAAACCGCCAGATCCTCGCCGTGCGCAAATCAGGTGAAGCAAATGTTTTTCTGAATTCCCAAGCGGTATTGGATGAAGTGTCGTTTCTGCGCGGTGGGGCGGTGCGCCGGCTTGAGGTCGAAAGGCAGAAAAACGCAGAGTAAGGTTCTTATTTAATAACTGCGTCCAGAACCGCGCGGCAGGCTTGCGCATCGAATACTTGTTTCTCACCGATGAGGATCAGCGCGCACCCCTCGCCAGCCTGAGTGCGCGGGGCCAGAGTCGCACGCTGGCCGACAAGTTGAAACACCATCTGCTTGTCGGGCTTTTCCATGAAACAGACAAAGCCCTTTGCCCGTAGCAACGTTGGTGAGATTGCACCAATCGCATTCTGGAATGCTGCCATTGGGATGGGATCCTTACAGTGCCATTCGAGCGTTTCGAAACGGCCATCGCTTTGGACAGGCATCCCTGAGGCGGAGGTTCGGCTTGACGCGCCAAACCCCAAGAGCCCATTGAGCAAACCGGATTTCCCATCGGCACCATAAACCATGCGTTTTCCCATCGCGCTCAATTGCAGTGTCAGTCTGGACAAGTCTTTGCTTTCAACTCCTTCAACCTTGCTCAGTTGAACAATATCCGCCGATTTGACCTGTACTTGCCAAAGGGGGTCTGTGGTTCGCTCGGGTGTTGCTATGACATCTTGCGCATCAAGAAGGCACACCACGCTGTCCAGCAAGACCGCGGGCCACAAGACAGGGTCCAATAAAGCTTGGATAATGCCCTGCGGATCCGCAACGCCGCTGGCCTCAATAACAATCAAGTCTGGCGCATTGTTGGTGAGAACCTGCTTCAGTGTGCGCAACAGATCACCCTGAAGCGAGCAGCAAATACAGCCATTCTTCAGCCCGATCACTTCGTCAGACGCACTTTCCAGCAAGGCCGCATCTATGTTGATCGCGCCGAAGTCATTGACAATCGCGGCGATGCGCATCCCGTGTTCATCTTGTAGGAGGTCGTTGATCAGGGTTGTCTTACCGCTACCAAGAAACCCTGTGACCAACAGGATCGGGACGCTCATGCAGATGCAGCCCGTATCGGGCGACCCGGGCTGGCAGAGGTATCAAGCGCCCCATCTGCAATTACTGTCTGCCCCGCGACCAATAGATGAACCACGCCCTCGGCAGGCTGGTTCATCTGTTCGAACGTGGCGCGGTCGCGGACCTGTGCCAAATCAAAGACCGCGATATCTGCGTCAAACCCCGCGCGAAGCCGCCCCTTGTTCGCGATCTGCGGCGCGCGGCCCTCAATCACTTGCGCAGGATAGAGCGTACATTTCGCCAGCGCGTCGATCAGCGGCATGGTTTCGCGCTCTACCACATATTCACGCAAGAAGCGGGTGAACGTCCCGGCCGAGCGCGGGTGGGATAGAACCTGCTCGGGCAAGGGCCATGCCATGCCGGCATAAATGCTGCCATCGGGTTCGATCCACGGCATCGCATCAGAGGCGATAGAACCACCGGGATAAGTGACAGATGTATCCAGGAGCGTGCGATGGTAGTCATTGGCTTCAACATCGAGAAAATGCCAGACGACAAGGTCTGACGGGTTCTCATCACTTGCCCTGAGAATATCGTCGCGGCCCGTAAAGCGGTGATGGTTTTTGACCAATTCAATCGCAGAGTAGTCGCTGCCTGACTTTTGAGTGAACTCCGGGTCTGCGAAAAAGCCCGCCCCTACAACGGTTGATCCCGCACCATAGGGATAAGCCTCAGTCGTAACAGGCAAGCCCATCGCCTGCGCTTTTGCGATCAATTCCACCACCCGCTCGATGTCCAAAAGGCTGGTCGAATTCATATGGCAGATGTGCATGTGCGCGCCTGTGGCACCGGCCAGCCCGATCAGGCGGACATAGCTCTCGATCGAGCTTTGCGGGTCGATGTTGCTGGCAAAAGCGATGTGGGTAAATGTCGGGCAATCGAATTCAGCCGCCAGATCGCAAATGCGCGTCAGCTCTTTGACACCAGCGCCCGGCGCGTAGCCGTTGGGTATGCCGATGCCGATGGCACCCTGATTTAATCCCTCACGCGTCAGCTCGACCAAGGTCTTTGTCTGGTCGCCGTCAGCCGCTGCCACTGACCAACTGTTGTCATCAGATGCTTTGCCCAGTTGGTCGATGGGATGGGCTGCACCATCCAGCGTGTAGCCGCCAAAGGCAAATCTGCGCGCGAATATCCACGCCACTGAGGTCCCGTAGTTGAGCACACGGGGGATTTGCGCTTGTGCCTCATACCATGCGGACACCGGCAGTGCGCCGACCTCCAACTCCAATGACGTTGTGACACCGTCAAAAGCCTGCATCCGGTCTGCTGCGACCGACTGGCCATGCGCATGGATGTCGATGAAACCGGGCGCAACGATCAAGCCCGTTGCGTCAATTTCACGTGTTGCGTGGCCCAGATCAGCACCAACAGCTTTGATTGTGTCGCCGCTGATGGCGACATCACAGACCTCGTCGAAACCGCTCTCGGGGTCGATAACGCGTCCGTTGCGGATCAGTAGATCATGCGACATCTGTTTTCCTTATCAGGCTATTTTGCGGAGGCGATGGCTTCGATCTCCACCAATGCGCCGGGGATGGCGAGCGCCGAGGTTACCGTTGAACGGGCTGGAATGTCGGGGCCAAAGGCTTGGGAATAGGCCGCGTTGAACTCCGCAAAATCGGCCATGTCCGTCAACCAAATGGTTGTCTTGGCGACGTCGGCAAGAGTAGCTCCTGCTTGCGCCAAAACGGCTTGCAGATTGGCAATGGCTTGGCGGGTCTGTGGGCCAACGCCCCCTTCAGCCAGTTTGAAATTCGCATCAACGCCCAAAGCGCCGGAGCAAAAGATCAAATCGCCCACGCGGGTGGCAGGGACAAGCGGCACAGTCGCGCCATTGGGCAAAACGGGCGGCGATCCAATACGTTGAACGGTCATTTATGTTTCCTTTTATGTGAACGGGTTTTCGACCTTGGGCCAATAGTTCCCGTCGCGTTTGGTGTAAGGGATAATGGTCATGTCAGGTGTGACAGTGCCAGGGGAGCGGACATGAATCACCTGAGGGCTGATCTTTTCAAAATTCTGATAGAAGTGGTTGGTGGATTTCGGGATCAGCGCCTTCATCTGGGTGATGTCCATGCCAAGGTCGGTATAGACCGAGGGCGAGAAATTCTGCGTGCGCAGCGATGAGATAACCAAATGAACGCCGTCCGCATCAAGCCAGACGCCTGTGCCCATCGGCATTTCGGTTTCTCCCAGTTTCTGCGTCATATTCTCGCGTATGGCGCGAACAGTCACGTCCATATCGACCGCCTCGCCGGATTCTGCGCAAATCTTGCCGCCCAAGCGCACCTTCATCTGCGCACCAACGCCCGCGTCTTGGCACATGGTCACCAGAACCGGATCCCAGAAGATACCATGCGCGATATCTTTCATGCCGCGTTTGAGGATCTCTTGCAGGAAAAAGGTTGAATCCGCAGGCGCACCGCCGCCCGCATTATCGCCCATATCGGCCAGCGTAATCGCACGGTGGTTCGAGGCTTGGACGATATCGAGCGCGGCCGAGATATCAGGGTAGTCCATGCGCAACCCGTCGCGGATGTCCCAGAGCTTGCCTGCGAAGTCCTTGGCAACGCTTGCCGCCTTGTCTGCGTCACCATCAGCAATCACCAGGGTACGTGCGCCCACCTCGGCCACATCCGCCCAAGGGAACCCGTGCGTGAGCGAGACAGATAGAACGCCATCCTTGCCCTCGGCATCCTTCATGTCCTGAACATAAGACATGGCAGGCTCTTTCATGGTCTCGATGATTGTCAGCATCCGGCAATCATGGCTGCGCATAACGGGCTTTGTTTTGCCAGCAGCGGCATCCGCAGCCATCACGAACAATTCGCGCGCACGTTCGGGGGCGTCCACATGAGGGTATTCTTTATAGTTAACGATCAGCGTGGCATTTTCGATCATCGCATTGGTCAGATGATTATGTGGATCAAGCTCCAACCCGATCACCTTGTCCGGCCCCATAAGCGCACGGGCATGGGCCATCATATCGCCTTCGCAATCGTCATAGCCATCGGCCACCATGGCGCCGTGCATGGACATGAGCAGCATGTCGGGCTGATGGGTCTTGATGTCGCCCAGTATCTCATCCCGAAACGCCTCATAGACCGCACGCACTGTTGCGCCCGCAGGTTGTGCGGCGGCCGACAGGCTCTCGACAACCTCCCAACCACGCTCCTCTCCCATCCGCCGCCATTCGTGCAAGGGGGCCGTAAATATGTTGCCCGGCTCTTTGGTGGCTTCGCGCGAAACCATTGCCGCCTCAAAGGCCAGACGCCCTGTGGGCATCGGGGAGAACGTATTGGTCTCGGTCGCAAGGCAGGCAATCAGGAGTTTCATGTCGGGTTTCCTTCTTTAGGCAAAAGGGTTTTCAACGCGTGGCCAATAGTCAGGGTCGCGTTTTGTGTATGGGATGGAGGCAAAATCAGCCGTTAGCGTGCCGGGGCTGGCCATGTGGATCACTTCCGCCGCTATGGGGGCAAAGCCTGCGTAGAAGTGGTTTGAGGATTTCACCACTACAGTTTTCATTTGGGTCAGATCCAGACCCAGATCGGTAAAAAGCGAGGGGTGCAGGCATTGGGTGCGGCTGTTGTTGACGACCAAATGCACGCCGCTTGCGTCGAGCCAGACACCTGTTCCAAAGGGCGAGGGTACCACGCCAAAGTCCTGCACCATATCTTCGCGGATAGAGCGGACAGTCACATCAAGATCAACAGCATCGCCTGACGCCTGAGATCGTTTGCCGCCCAGCCGTACACGCATGCGTGCACCAACACCGGCGTCGCGGCACATATCCACCAGCACAGGGTCCCAATAGACGGCCATTGCCACATCTTTCATGCCACGCCGCAGGACCTCTTGCAGCACAAATGTGCTATCAGATGGTGCACCGCCGCCTGCATTGTCGGCAGTGTCGGCAAGAACCACGGGAAAGGTGGTGGCACCCTCGGCGCGGTCCAACGCACCATCAATGTCGGGCCAATTTATGCACAGCGCGTCGCGATTATCCCACATCCGCATGCCATAATCCTCGGCCACTCGTGCAGCCAGTTCAGCATCCCCGTCCGTGATCGCCAGCATCCGCGTTCCGGTCACCAAAGTATCCCCGTATGGAAACCCATGCGCGAGCGACAAAGACAAAACCCCGCCCTGTCCTTCTGCTGCCATCATGTCATCCACAAAGGAGCGCATGACAGGGCTTTGCGTCGGGTACATCGATACCATCCTGCAATCGAAATCGCGCATCACGGGGCGGGTGTGCCCTTCGGCTGCGTCTACCGTTAAGGCAAACAGATCATGCGCGCGGTCCGGCACGTCCGTATGCGGATATTCCTTAAAGCAAACGATCAGCGTCGCCGCTTCCAATATCTTCGGGGTCAGGTGGCAATGGGGATCAATCTCAAGCGAGATAATCGCATTCGGCCCAAGGATCGCGCGGGCACGGGCCATCAAATCACCTTCGCAATCATCGTATCCTTCGGCAACCATCGCGCCGTGCATCGACAGCATCACGATATCGGGCTGTTCGCGGGCGATGTCTTCCAGAATGATGTCGCGGAATTCTTCATAGATCGCGCGCCCGACCATGCCCGCTGGCTGCGCCCATGCGGCAAGGCTGTCGACGACGTCCCAGCCTTTCGCCTCGCCTGATGCGCGCCAGATATGCAGCGGCATGGTGCATGGCACCGGGGGCTCGGCGGTGGGCGTGCGGGTGATCAGTTTGTCAGCAAAGGCTTTGCGCCCGACGGGAATTGGGGAAAACGTGTTGGTCTCGTTAAACAATCCGGCCAACAGCAGTTTCATGATTCATCTCTGCCACTTAGCGTTGTTGCGAGATGGGACAGCAAATGAAGCAGGATCAGGCCGAAACCGATCGGCACTGCTATTGCGAAAACAGACATCGGTACATCAACGGTTTCCGCCATTTGTTTGGCATTGCGCGCGATATAGCCTGAACTTGCTCGGCCATTCAGGCCAAAGATGCTGTACCACAGAATAGGCGTGATAAAGACAAACGCCCCAATCGAGCGGATCACGGCAAATACCCTGCCAACGCGGTCAGTGCGTTCGCGGGCTGCAGGAAAAAGCGAAGGGTCCGCATTGGCGCGAAATGCACAGGACGCGCCCAAAAGCCCTGCCCAGACCATCATGAAACGAGCAAGCTCTTCGGTCCATGACGGGGGTTGATCAATAATGTAGCGCGCGGCGGCCTGCCAACCGGCAAGCATGACCATTGCAA
>Ga0316204_10007481_pt1 | contig 15904 bp, 10 predicted proteins | sample 6monrhotite_MG_2_FD_205661 | JGI IMG/M metagenome (GOLD analysis project Ga0316204, IMG submission 205661) | Microbial mat bacterial communities from mineral coupon in-situ incubated in ocean water Damariscotta River, Maine, United States -... | ecosystem: Environmental > Aquatic > Marine >... | reverse complement strand
GTAGCGAGGAGACAAGCTGCAACTGTTGCGCAAGATGATGATTTACGTGATCTCTTATTAAGAGGGCAGTGGCTCGAACGTGGTAAACCAGCTAGATATTTACCATCAGCTGTTACTCAGTGTAAAAAGAGAAATAATGGTCTTTACTGTACATCGAAAAAAGATTTAAAAGGTAAGCGCGGTAATACAACATTTACTTACCGGATTATTGTTAACATTAAAGATATCACTGAAGCGGGTGAATTTAGTGCTGAATACCGAAATAATATCTTGGCATCAGTACAGGGTAAGCCAATGATCATTCCGGGTGAAGATGGTGAGGAAGATATAACTCGACCTAGTCCAGTCATCAAGACAGGTTTACAGCGCACAGTGCATAGTCTTGAATGTGAGCTAGATAATCAGAAACAAATTAGTTGTGTTAAAGATTTAGGTCGAGACATCAAATTAACGCGCCGTTAAAACATCCTATCTAACTGATTTTAATACCCTTTATTTCCTTCCCGTAATGGTGTGAATAAGTCACATTATTGCTGCGGCATGTGTCATCGCGCTGAAATCTGATTCTGACAAACTATTCCCAACATTCACATGAGGGGAAAGATTGTGAGCAAAATATTATTAGTTGAAGAATATAGTTTAGTTCGCGCCGGGATTAAGCGTTTATTGCTAGATCATGAAATAATTTCATCCGTTGATGAGGCAGCAGAAAGCAGTGAAGCTATGTCAAAGGTACGAGAGGCAAAACACGACATAGTTATCATGAATTTGGGTAGTGAGCACTTGTCGATATTTGATGTAACTAAACGAATGCTTGCCAGTAACAAACAGCTAAAAATTATTGTGCTGACAAATCAGGTTGATGAACCTTTTCCAGCAAGAATATTACAAGCAGGTGCAATGGCTTGTCTTGGTAAAAGAGCTTCAATTAATGATTTATTATCGGCCATTAAGGCAGTTCGTGTGGGTAAACGTTATGTAAGCACTGACATGGCGCAATGTATGGCACAACAAACAACTTCAACAATGCACGAATCTCCATTTATGAGTTTATCTAATCGTGAATTGCAGATTATGTTTATGTTTGTAAAAGGGCAAAAGGTACAATCGATTGCAGATAAATTATGCTTGAGTCCCAAAACAGTTAGCACATATCGTTATCGAATTTTTAGTAAGCTGGATGTCCGTGGTGATGTTGAAATGACGCACATGGCAATGCGCTACGGAGTACTCGAAGAGGCAAAGATGCAAATGACTGAATTCCGCCAAGCGAGCTAGGCGGGATCAGTCATGAAATGATTTACTGTATTCGTGAACTTCGTCGACGAGGACTTTTACATTATCAGGGTTGACGTGTTGATGAATGCCATGACCTAGATTGAATACATGGCCGCTACCTTTCCCATAGGCATCGATAATCATTCGGACTTCTTGTTTAATTCGCTCAGGTGAAGCATAAAGAATTGATGGATCCATATTTCCTTGTAGGGCAATTTTATCACCAACACACTTACGCGCTTCTGCAATATCGGTAGTCCAGTCGAGACCTGCTGCATCAGGACCTGCCGCGGCAATATCTTCTAGCCAACAACCGCCACCTTTTGTAAACATGACAACAGGAACTTTACGACCATCATGGTCGCGGATAAGGCCATCAACAATACGCTGCATGTACGAAAGTGAAAATTCTTTATAGTCACGAGGGGTTAATACACCACCCCACGTATCAAATATCATGACTGCTTGAGCACCAGCCATAACTTGCGCATTAAGATAACTGGTTACGCTGTCGGCAAGTTTTTCTAATAATTTATGCAGCAGGGCAGGCCGTTCAAACATCATGCCTTTGCTCTTAGCAAAATCTTTAGTACCACTACCTTCAATCATGTAAGTAGCGAGTGTCCATGGACTACCAGAAAAACCAATCAGTGGTACACGACCATCGAGTTCGCGACGAATAGTACGTACTGCATTCATAACATATTGCAGTTCACCTTCTGGATCAGGTACACCAATTTTATCGACATCGGCAGCGGTACGAACAGGATTCTCGAAGCGAGGACCTTCGCCGGCTGAAAAATATAAACCGAGACCCATTGCATCAGGAATAGTTAAGATATCTGAAAACAAAATAGCGGCATCGAGGTCAAAACGTTCGAGTGGCTGTAGTGTGACTTCGCAGGCGAGGTCAGCATTTTTACACAGGCTCATGAAGTCGCCAGCCTTCTCACGAGTAGCGCGATATTCTGGTAAATAGCGACCAGCTTGGCGCATAATCCAGACAGGTGTACGGTCTACAGGTTCGCGCAATAAGGCTCGTAGAAAACGGTCATTTTTTAATTCAGTCATGATTTTTTGACGGGGTTTATCATTATTATGTTTCCCCGTATTCCTTATTTATTTTTAATTAAACGTCCAAGTAATTCAGGATACCCTCGGCAGCCTGGCGTCCTTCATATATAGCAGTCACGACGAGATCAGAACCTCGCACCATATCACCACCAGCAAATATTTTTTCATTGCTTGTTTGGAAACTAAACTGACCCTCTGCCGCTTTAACGCGGTCTCGATCATCTAACTCTACACCAAGATCTGAAAGCCAGCTCGGTGGGCTCGGACGGAAACCAAAAGCGATTAAGATGCGATCGGCTGGAATAATTTCTTCACTATCAGCAATAGCTTCAGGGCTACGACGACCACGTTCATCCGGTTCTCCAAGTTTTGTGGTAACAACCTTAATACCTTCAACCCTGTCTGTACCGACGATCTCAATAGGTTGGCGATTCCAGAGAAACTTAACTCCTTCTTCTTTGGCATTGGCGACTTCACGCTTTGAACCAGGCATATTGGCTTCGTCACGGCGGTAAGCACAGCTTACGCTTTCAGCGCCTTGACGTATTGAAGTGCGGTTACAATCCATGGCGGTATCACCACCACCGAGCACAACAACCTTCTTGCCTTTCATATCAATGCGGCTATCAGTCTCACCAAGTAATTGTTTGGTATTTGAGATGAGGAATGGCAGCGCATCATAAACACCATCGAGTTCTTCACCAGGGAAACCACCTTTCATATAATTGTAAGTACCGGTACCCAGGAATACGGCATCATACTCGGCAACGAGTGATTCAATGCTGACGTCCTTGCCAACATCGATATTGAGTTTGAATTCAATGCCCATGCCTTCCATGACTTCGCGGCGACGTGTAATGACGTCTTTTTCTAATTTAAAGGCAGGAATACCGTAGGTGAGTAGACCACCAATCTCTGCGTAACGATCATAGACAACGGCTTTAACACCATTACGCGTTAAGATATCAGCGCAACCCAAACCGGCTGGACCTGCTCCGATGACAGCGACACGTTTGCCGGTGTCTTTAACCTTGGATAAATCAGGACGCCAGCCTTGTTCAAGCGCGGTGTCGGTAATGTATTTTTCAACGTCACCAATGGTCACAGCACCAAAACCACCATCGTTAAGGGTACAAGCTCCTTCACAGAGACGATCTTGAGGGCAAACACGGCCACATATTTCTGGCAGAGTATTGGTTTGGTGAGAAAGATCAGCGGCTTTAAATAAATTGCCTTCAGCGACAAGTTTTAACCAATTCGGAATGTAATTATGGACCGGGCATTTCCATTCACAGTAAGGGTTACCACAATGCAGACAACGATCTGCTTGTTCGGCAGCATGACTGCTATCAAATTCACCATATATTTCGCCGAATTCTTTGATGCGAACTTTTGCATCTTTTTTCGGCGGGTTGTGGCGTTCAACCTCGAGGAATTGAAAATTATTACGCATCTTGTTGCTCTCTATATTCGCTTTGCTTACGCTGCGCGTTGTTGCAGGTCGATCATCAATGATTCAAGTTTGGCGGCGGTTGGTTTGACCAGCCAGAACTTACCGATGCAGTCTGCAAAATTATCAAGGATAAATTGTCCGCGTTCACTACCTGTGGCGTTAACAAAATCAGTGATGACATCGCGCAGGTGGTTGCGGTGTGCTTCCATACTTTCGGGCAAGATACGATTAATATCGACATCATCATTGATGTTGTCGACAAAATTATTATCTTCATCATAAACGTAAGCAAAGCCACCGGTCATTGCTGCTCCGAAGTTACAGCCGGTTTTACCAAGCACGGTAACTAGACCTCCGGTCATGTATTCACAACCATGATCGCCGATACCTTCAACCACAGCATGACAACCAGAAAGACGTACAGCAAAACGTTCACCGGCTAAGCCGGACGCGTAAAGCGTGCCACCGGTCGCACCGTATAAACAAGTGTTACCGATAATGGTGGTTTCATGTGATTTGAAGCTGCTATTTTTTGGTGGTCGGATTACCAAGCGGCCACCAGCCATGCCTTTACCGACATAGTCATTGGCATCGCCATGCAGTGTCATGTTGAGACCACCGGCATTCCAAACACCGAAGCTTTGTCCGGCAGTACCTGTAAGATTTAACTGTATGGGATAGTCATCCATACCATTGTTGCCATGGCGGATTGCGATCTCACCAGATAAACGTGCACCAATAGAGCGATCGGTATTGCGAACGGTATAACTGAATTCACCGCCATCGCTACTTTCAATCGCATCAAGAGCATCGAGAACCATTTGTTCGGCCAGTTCGCCTTTATCAAAAGGTTCATTAAAAGGCTGCTCACAAAACTGTGCTTTATCAGGGGAAACGCCAGCGTCAGATAACAGTGCTGATAAATCAAGTGACTGTTGTTTCGCGGTATTGCCATCTAATTCAGTAAGTAGTTCAGTGCGACCAATAATATCGGACAGTGATTTCACACCGAGCTGTGCTAAGTGTTCACGAACTTCTCTGGCGATAAAGCGGAAGTAATTCATTACTGCTTCAACTTCACCTGTGAAGTATTTTTTACGCAGAATATCATTCTGTGTTGCAACACCGGTTGCACAGTTATTGAGGTGACAAATGCGTAAGAACTTACAACCCATGGCAATCATTGGGCCGGTACCAAAGCCGAAACTTTCTGCACCGAGTATAGCTGCCTTGATGACATCAAGACCGGTTTTAAGACCGCCATCTGTTTGTAAGCGAACTTTGCCGCGTAAATCATTGGCACGCAGAATTTGATGTGTTTCAGACAGGCCAAGTTCCCACGGGCTACCAGCGTACTTAACGGATGTTTGTGGTGAGGCACCCGTACCGCCATCGTAACCAGAGATAGTAATCAGATCGGCATAAGCTTTTGCAACACCGGCAGCAATTGTGCCGACACCGGCTTCCGCAACAAGTTTCACTGAGACAAGGCCATCTGGGTTAACTTGTTTTAAGTCATAAATAAGTTGTGCTAAATCTTCGATAGAGTAAATATCGTGATGTGGTGGTGGTGATGTTAGTCCGACACCCACATTACAGTAACGTTGTTTGGCAATAGTCGCGTTAACCTTGTGTCCAGGCAGTTGACCACCTTCACCCGGTTTAGCGCCTTGGGCTATTTTAATTTGCATGACTTCAGCGCTACGCAGGTAGGCTGGAGTCACACCGAAGCGTCCAGAGGCAACTTGTTTTATCTTGGAGCGTTTTACTGTGCCGTAACGATCAGGATCTTCACCACCTTCGCCTGAATTAGAACGCGCGCCAAGATTATTCATTGCTTCGGCGAGTGTTTCATGTGCTTCAGGTGATAGCGCGCCAAGTGACATAGCGGCTGAGTCAAAGCGAGTGACAATATTTTCAATTGGCTCTACATCGTCAACATCAATAGCGGTGGTATCGCTATTAAGTTTTAATAAGTCACGCAGGCTAATTGGTGCACGGTTATCAACCAAGTTAGAATAAATTTTCCACTTGGCAAAATCACCACTTCTAACCGCTTCTTGCATGCTATTAACGACATCAGGATTATAGGCGTGATCTTCAGAGCCGTGGACGTAGCGTAATAGACCACCCTGGCCTATTTTTTTACGTGGGTTCCAGGCAAGTTTGCAAAGCTTTTTCTGATCGATTTCAAAATCTTCAAAACGAATGCCGGATATGCGATTGGTCGTGTCTTTGAAACAGAGATCAACAACATCTTGATGCAGACCAACAGATTCAAATAGTTGCGAACCGCGGTAACTGGCAATAGTTGAAATGCCCATTTTTGAAGTAATTTTGTAGAGACCCTTGTCGATGCCTTTGCGGTAGTTATTTTCTAGAGCAGCTGTATCGTTAGATTTAACATCACCATTGCTTACCATATCGTTAAGGCATTCATAGGCAATGTAAGGGTAAATACAGGTTGCGCCATAACCAATTAAAACAGCGCAGTGATGTGGATCACGAGCAGTAGCCGTTTCAACAATAATATTCGCGTCACAACGCAGGCCATCTTTAATCAGGCGATGGTGTACGGCACCTGTCGCAAATAAAGCGTGAACCGGGTAAGTATCTTCATTAATATCGCGGTCAGATAGAATCAAAACAACCTTGCCATTTTTGATGGCGGCGGATGCTTTATCGGAGATATCGTTAATTGCGGCTTCTAATGCAACATCGTTGGCGTAGTTAAGTGAAATAATTTCAGATGCATAGTCGACATCATTTGTACCCAGTTCGCATAGCTCTAGAAATTTACCATGCGATAAAATAGGCGATTTCACTAACAGTCGTGATGCATGTTCGGGTGTTTCTTCAAACATATTACGTTCACGGCCGAGACAAGTTTCTAACGACATAACAATTTGTTCACGAATAGGGTCAATCGGTGGATTGGTTACCTGCGCAAATTGTTGACGAAAATTATCATATGGTGAACGGACCAAACGCGATAGTACAGGGAATGGCGTATCGTCACCCATTGATCCGATCGCTTCCATGCCATTTTCACCAAGCACTCTGATGATTTCATCACGCTCTTCAAATGTTACCTGAAACATTTTTTGGTAAACACTGAGTTGCTCCGGCATCATGCAATTGGCAATGCATTCTTCTTGCAGCTTTGATTCCAGATGGCGTGAGTGTTCACTCATCCATTGCTTGTAAGGCTGACGGCCCTTGAGCAAGTTGTCGATATCTTTAGGTAGTAGCAGTTCACCGGTTTGGGTATCTGCCGCAAACATTTCACCTGGTTTGAGACGACCTTTGGCAACCACATCTTCAGGATTATATTCGTAAACACCCACTTCAGAAGCAACCGTAATATGACGGTCTTTGGTCATAATCCAACGTGCAGGACGAAGGCCATTACGATCCACGGTACAAGCAGCATAGCGGCCGTCAGTTAGTACGACACCGGCTGGTCCATCCCATGGTTCCATGTGCATGGAATTGTATTCGTAAAAAGCGCGTAGATCCGGATCCATGTTGGTAACGTTCTGCCATGCGGGTGGAATTAACAAACGCATGGCGCGGAAAATATCCATGCCACCGGCAAGCAAGGCTTCAAGCATGTTATCCATGCTGTTTGAATCCGAACCTGTCATCGAAACCAGTGGACGCACATCGGCCATTGGTATGGATGGTGTTTCAAATTTATGACCACGTGCGACGGACCAGTTACGGTTTCCTTGCACGGTATTGATTTCGCCATTGTGCGCGAGGTAGCGGAATGGTTGGGCAAGACGCCATTGTGGCCATGTATTGGTAGAGAAACGTTGGTGGAAAACAGCGAGGCTGGTTTCCATGGCAGGATCTTTTAAATCGGTAAAGAAAACCGGTAAGTATTCCGGCATGACCAGACCTTTATAGGAAATCACTTTCGAGGCCAACGATGACACGTAGAACATTGGATCATTGGCTTCAAGAAGATTTTCAGTGCGGCGGCGTGCGATATAAAGATGACGCTCAAAATCAGTTTCACTCATGCCATTAGCGGCATTAACAAAGATTTGTTCAATAAGAGGCAGGCTCGATAGTGCTTCTTCACCACATATAGATGGATCAGTTGGAACACTGCGCCAACCTTGCACATCAAGACCTTCGGCCTTAAGTTCGTTTGTAAGCGTCGTGCGTGTTTTGTCAGCAAGCGCTGGATCAGTATTAAGGAATACCATGCCTACGGCATAGAGTTCACCGAGTGTGAATCCACATGTTTTCGCAGCCGCTTGCATGAAGCTATCAGGCTTGCTAATAAGCAGACCACAGCCATCGCCAGATTTACCATCAGCCGCAACAGCACCACGATGGGTAAGACGCGCTAGGGCGCTAATGGCTGTATCAAGTAGCCAATGGCTAGGCTTGCCGTCCATATGTGCAATAAGGCCGAAGCCGCAATTTTCTCTTTCGAATTCTGGTCGGTAAATGCCAGATTGAATTTTATCGGAATAACTCACAGTGCAGCCCGTTCTTGTGATTGAAATAGTACCTAATAGCCAGACGTGTCGAAGCCTAGGCAAAAGGGCAGTAATTATACAGGCGAGCAGGCTAAATTAGCAATCCAGATGCCGCTAAAGGCCTTGTAATTCAAGGTGGAATAGCCCAATTTGCACCATTTAGGTGCACAAAAAGAGTGCTATTTGAGTGATTTGATATCACCTAAGCGTCTAGGCCAAGGTTCAGTTAATCGCAGCGCTCTAGGCAGGTTATTTGCAGCATTTCGGGCTTGCTGCTTAGTTGGATAGCTCTTATAGACGAGAATATACCAATCCTTACCCTTGAGATCGGTACGGATGATGGCGCTCTGAGAGCCAATTTTGTGGGCTTCTTGTACCAGAGCCAATGAACTGCGTTGGCGACTACCCATTATTTGTAGTGTGTAATGATTCTTATTTTGTTGTGTCAGCCAATCTTTTTTTATCGGCGCGACAGGTTTAGGCGCGGTTTTTCCGCTAGCGGTAGGTTTTTTATTAACCACAGGTTTAGTCGCCGCAGTTGGTTTCTTGGCAACGACCACAGTCTCCGTTATTGGTTTAATAGCAGTAATAGTTTCTTTGTCAGTTACCTTTTCTGCTGTGACGGGCTTTTTAACTAATTCAGTTTTTTCTTCATCAGTTGATGGTTTGGCGACATCTTTGATAGGCGTTTTATCAACGATGGTTATGTTTTTAACTAACTTAACTGCATCTTTAGTAAGAGGCTCTTTAGTAGTAATGGACTTTTGAGTTGGCGTAACAGCTTTATCAATATTGTTTGCGGCAGCAGCTGTAAGGATAGGTTTATCTGATGTAGATTTATTATTAAGCTCTTTATCTTGCGGAGACACTTTTGTGCTAGGTGGTAACAATGGTAGCTCACGTGTTTCTAATTTAGCTGTTTGTTTTTGGCCTAATGAATTAATAACATCACGACTTATATACCAAGTGATAAGCCCAGCAATGCCCAAGATTAAAAATATGCTTATAAGTGAACGCAGACGCGTTGTTAAATTTAAATGCTCGCTTTTGTTGAGTTGCTTAATAGCCGTGCCTAATAACATTTCTTGTGCAAATTTATTAATGAGACCGGGAACACCGTTAGCTTGACGATGAATACGTTTCATTTGCCCTTGAGAAAAAGGGCTGTCACCTTGAAGACCTGCCACTGAAAGTCGGTATTGAATGTAATCAATACTTTGTTGTTCAGTGAGTGATGGCATGGTGAGCGTATGAGTTATGCGATGCCGTACTTCTTTAAGTGCAGGCGCATCAAACATTTCCATAATATTCGGTTCTGCAAATAGAACAATCCGAAGTAAACGTTCGTTGTTATCTGAAAGCTCTGAAAGTTTTAATAATATGGTAAGTGATGCCGTTGGTAATTGATGTGCATCATCAATAATAAGAATTGGCATTAGCTCGCTAAGTTTCATTTCAGTAAGTCGTTTTTGTAACATTTCAAGACCACTACCAAAAGTAACGGAATCTTGTGGTAGACCAAATCCTTCTCCAATTTCAATTAATAATTGGTCAGGGTTGGTCATGGTGTTGGCATTGACTACGCACTGTCGCCAGTTTTCGGTACGCATTTCAATAAACCTATGCAACAAACTTGTTTTACCACTGCCTTCAATGCCAGTTACTACCAGTAAAAGTTCACTATTTTGTGACATGTGATAAAGCATATTAAGGCGTTGTGCTCGCTCAGTATCGAGCAAAAAGAAATCAGCTTGAGTAGAGTTGGAGTCTTGCGTGAAAGGCTCCTGTGTTAATTGCAATTGCTGCAAATAGCCAACGGGTGTCCCTGATACTGCGTACATGTCATCACTCATGATGCTGTCCTTCAACAAAAACGACTTGATAACCGCGTTTAATTTGTGAATCACGTTCTTTAAGCATGGCTTGCATGGCATCAGAATAATCACCAAAATGATTTCGCCGTACCCGCCCGGATTTTCCTTGGTAACCCATTTCGCGAACGAGTGACCAACCTTCAATTAAATCTTCCTGAATTAATAGATGTAGAAATCGTGGAGCTTGCGTCATATCTTCAGGTATTTGTTGCATATAAATCCGCATGACATTAAGTTAATTGTTTCGGATCAAATAATTTACCGTACTCAGCCATTGCATACCGATCGGTCATACCTGCAATGTAATCCGCAATGATTCGTGCCTTACCGGGTTCACCTGCTTCAATTATTTGTTGTTTAACATATTCTTGATATTCTGGTGGCAGTAGCAAGGTGTCTTGCATAAAGGCAGAAAATAATTCTTCTATCATACGTGCAGATTTAGCACTCATACGTCGTACTCGGTAATGCATATATAAGTTTTCGCGGAGAAAACGCTTTATAACAAGGTTCTGTTCGCGCATTGCATCACTGTAAGAAATAATTGCTTCAGAGTGGTGGCGTACATCTTCAATTGTCTGGGGCTTTACAGATTCAATACGCGCCTTACTGGTTTCAATAAGGTCAATGACTTGATAGCTAATTAGGCGTCGTACGATTTCATATATTTTACGACGATCAGGTAGTTCAGCATATTTTTTATCGACCTCCTCATAGAGAGCATTAAAAAATTCAACTTCACGAAGTTGCTCTAGGCTTATCAGCCCTGAACGTAAACCGTCATCAACATCATGGCTGTTATAAGCAATTTCATCGGCGAGATTTGTTAACTGCGCTTCAAGCGAAGGTTGGTGTTTATTAATAAAGCGTTCACCGACATCACCGAGTATTTTGGCATTTTTAATTGCGCAGTGTTTTAGAATTCCTTCGCGCGATTCAAAGGTCAAGTTTAGACCGGGGAAAAGGGCATATTTTTCTTCTAGTTCATCTACGACGCGAAGTGACTGTAGATTATGTTCAAAGCCACCATAATCGTGCATACATTCATTTAAAATATCCTGACCAGCATGACCGAAGGGTGTATGACCTAGATCATGCGCAAGTCCAATCGTTTCAGATAGATCTTCATTAAGATCCAGTGAGCGCGCGATGGTTCGACTGATTTGTGCTACTTCAATTGAGTGAGTAAGACGAGTTCGGAATAGATCGCCTTCGTGATTTACAAAAACTTGTGTTTTATATTCAAGTCTGCGAAATGCGGTTGAATGGATAATGCGATCACGATCACGTTGAAACTCTCCGCGATAGGCGGGAGATTCTTCAGCGTGTCTACGGCCATGACTGGTTTCATCGAGAGCGGCATAGCTTGCGAGTAGACGTCCGTGCATTTTTATCCTCGTTGTACTGGGTCGAGATTTTTTTCTAAGAGTTCTTTTAACAAAGCGTTATCAAAATCATCACAAATAAAACTTTTGCCAATTCCTTTCATGAGAACTAAGCGTATTTTTTTCTCTAGATTTTTTTTATCAACAGCCATTATATCGAGGAATTCATCACTGTTCATCGATGTTGGTGGCTTGATAGGTAATTTTGCTTCAACAATAATATCTCGAGTACGATCGAGTTCTGTTTGCGTGAACCAGCCATGTTGATGTGACAGTTCCGCTGCCAGCCACATACCACAGCCAACGGCTTCGCCATGTAACCAATTACCGTAGCCCGTACCCGTTTCAATTGCATGACCAAAAGTATGGCCTAGATTTAGTAAAGCACGTACGCCAGATTCGCGTTCATCGGCGGCAACAATTTCGGCTTTATCATGGCAAGACCTTTCTATAGCATAAGCGAGCGCATCGGGATCACGTGCTAACAAATGAAGCATATTTTTTTCAAGCCAAGCAAAGAAATCAGCATCATTGATGAGGCCATATTTTATAATCTCAGCAAGACCGGCAGAGAGTTGGCGATCATCAAGTGTGTTGAGTGTCTCGGTATCAGCAATAACACATTGAGGTTGATGAAAAGCACCGATCATATTTTTGCCAAGTGCGTGGTTAACACCGGTTTTACCGCCAACCGAACTATCGACTTGGGCCAATAGAGTGGTTGGAATTTGAATAAAGTTAACACCGCGCTGGTAGCTTGCGGCAGCATAACCTGTAATATCACCGATCACGCCCCCACCTAATGCGATCAAGGTACAGCGACGGGTAAAATGTTTCTTAAGCAAGGCATCAAATACAAGATTAAGTGTATCGAGGGTTTTGTATTGCTCGCCATCAGGAAGAATGACGGTCGCCACATCATAGCCATCAAGTAATGCGAGTGTGCGTTTGAGGTAAAGGGGAGCAATAGTTTCATTGGTCACGACCATGATTTCCTGTCCCTGTATGTGGGGGCGGATAAGCTCAGGATTGTCGAGCAGCCCAGTGCCAATATGGATAGGGTAGCTTCGGGTGCCAAGGTCGACATGCAATGTTTTCATGCTTCAGATTTTCTCAAAATTTTTGTAGTCTGATTATATAATGGTTGTTCGATCAATGTCTTGCGTATAGCAAGTTGTACGAGTATTAATTTTGCTCGAGGCGACATTGTATTTCATCAACGACTTTACGGACGGTTTGACCATCGGTTTCGATAACAAAATCAGCTACTGAACGATAGATTGGGTCTCGAATATCAAGTAGCTCGGTGATCTTTTGTTTCGGATTGTCTGTTTGCAGTAATGGTCGGTTACGATCGCGGTGAGTGCGTTGAAACAGTTGGTCGATGCTGGCGTAGAGATAAAATACGATACCGCGTGATTGTAGGGCTTTTTGATTCTGCACATCGAGAACAGCACCTCCACCGGTGGCGAGTATGATCTTGTCTTTTTGAGTTAAATCATCAATAACCTGACATTCGCGGGCACGAAAGCCCGCTTCACCCTCAATATCAAAAATAGTTGGGATATTGACGCCAGTACGATCTTCGATTTCTTTATCACTATCAATAAAATCACGCTTAAGCGCCTTGGCGAGTTGCTTGCCGACCGAGGTCTTGCCTGCGCCCATAGGACCAACGAGAAAGATGTTGCTTGCTTGATTCATTATTTTAAGCGCTTCATAAAAAAGGGGCCTGATATCTCAGGCCCCAATTGTGACGTGCAAACCGCTAAGTATCAATTAAGACTTAAGGTGTCTTTGATGATCTTCGGGGTAACGAAAATTAACAGTTCTTGTTTTTCGTTAACTGAAGTGGTCTGTTTAAATAAGAAGCCTACATAAGGCAGGTCGCCGAAGAAAGGCACACGGTCTGATTCTTCAAGCGTTCTGCGTCGGTAGACACCACCTAATACAACAGTTTCACCATTATCAACCAATACTTGGGTGGTGACTTCCTGTGTATCAATACTTGGTACTGAGGAACCCAATAATGTAATCAGTGTACCAATGGTATCTTGCGTTACGGTAAGGTCCATAATCACGCGATCGTCTGGCGTGATTTGAGGTGTAACACGTAGACTTAATACAGCCTTCTTAAAGGTAATGGTTGTTGAGCCATTAGCCGATGAGGTAAGGAATGGAATTTCAGTACCCTGCTCGATATAGGCTTCTTTTTGGTTAGCCGTAATCACACGTGGGTTTGATATAACTTCACCACGACCTTCTTGTTGTAGTGCAGATAGTTCCAGTTGCAAAAGATTGCCAAATGGGAGCTTGGCTATTGCCAGAGCTAGCGAGGCAGCTGTTGCATCAGATGGCGCGGCTGGCAAGTTAACACTCAGACCATCAGTATTGGTGAGGGTATCAAAGTTTATCAGGTCAGTTGTTCCAGTCAGATTACCAGCAATGGCTCTTGTTGTGCCGTCACTAGCGCTGCCTTTATTACGATTTGAAACACCGAATCGAACACCCAGATCCTTACTGAAATCATCATTGGCGACAACAACGCGAGATTCAATGAGTACCTGACGAACTGGAATATCCAGGGTAAGGACCAGGTTACGAATCTGAATCAACTTATCCGCCGTATCTTGCACTAATAGGGTATTAGTACGTTCATCAATTGTGACGTTACCACGAATTGATAGTAGTGAGTTGTCTTCAGATTTAAGTAATGCAGCAAGGTCTTCCGCCTTCGCGTAATTAACTTGAATAAACTCTGAACGTAATGGAGCTAGATCTTCAATCTGCTTCTGAGATTCAAGCTCAAGTTTTTCACGTGCAGCAATCTCTTCAGTTGGCGCAACGAGAATAACATTACCCGTTTGACGTTTAGACAACCCCTTTGTTTTCAAGATGATGTCCATAGCTTGATCCCATGGCACATTCTTCAAGCGAAGTGTGATGTTGCCTTGGACTGTGTCACTGGTGACTAAGTTAAGACCGGTGAAATCGGCAATTAACTGAAGTACCGCACGCACATCAATGTTCTGGAAGTTAAGAGAAAGCTTTTCGCCTACGTAACCGAATTTTTTCTTCTTAAGTTCTGCTTGTTTGTCTTTACTGATTTGACGAACATCAATGGTCATTACATTACCGGTTTGGTAAGCAAGATGTTCAAATTCAAGTACGGCAGGGTCAATAATAACTTTGACGTTGTTACCGCGTTGGTAACTATCAATCGTTTTTACTGGTGTAGCAAAATCAAGTACGTCCAGACGCTGCTGCAGTTTTTCAGGCAGTGTTGAATTCAAGAAGTTGGCAACAATCTTGCCGCCTTCTTCTTTAAGATCAACAATTGTCTTTGGATCTGACATGGTGATGACAACACGTGCTTGGCCTTTTTCACCACGGCGGAAGTCAATATTATCGATACTGTGGCTTCCCGTTTCAAGAGCAACGGCTGCAGGCGTTTCTGCTGCTGTAGTAGTGCTGCGGCTATTACCACCTGTGTTCAAGGTGACGTAGAAATCATCACCTTTGCGTGTCAGTGAGTAAGGAACTAATTTTACCAAGTTCACAACAACGCGTGTGCGTCCACCTGCTTCAACAGCGGTAACGCTGCGAGCGACGCCAACACTGATGCTGGTTGATTTCTTCTTAACCTGGCTTGCTGTATCGGCAAAGGTTAGGGCGATACGTGCAGGGTTGTCAGTGGTGAAGCTGATAGGTTCTTTAACATCACCTGACATACTGAATTTTAACTGAACCTGATTGCCAGGCAGTGTCGCATAACTAATCTCATCGAGTGTTGCGGCAGCATAAGCAGAGGCCGGCAACAGAGTTAGACTAACTAAGGCAAACAACCATGTAGTGAGGCGTTTTATTGAATTATTATTTCCCATTGTATTACTTCCACTCATTGTATTTCCCCTTACTCTTCACTCAGGGCAATAGAGGCTTCACGTTCACGCCAGCCCCCAAGTCCATTCGGTATCACTTCGATGAGATCAATTTTTTCTTCGGATACGTTAATAACACGGCCATAGTTCTGACCAAGGTAATTACCGGTTACTATGCGGTGAATACCACCATCCGGATTGTTTTGAATTTTGACAATAGCCCACAATGTATCATCGCGCTGCAATGTGCCAATCATACGCACCGAATCAAGAGGAAATGCCTCAAGTGCTTCTTTACGATGGTTGCTTGGCGGACGAATACTGTCATCAGTGCTCGCAACAGTGGCTTCATCTGTCGCGACAGTATTCGTAAATGGATCACGACGTTCATCTGCTCTATACAAATATGTTTCATAGGGCTGAATATCAGGTAACGCATCAATCGTAGTTACTTTGGCTGCAT
>Ga0316204_10007480_pt1 | contig 15907 bp, 10 predicted proteins | sample 6monrhotite_MG_2_FD_205661 | JGI IMG/M metagenome (GOLD analysis project Ga0316204, IMG submission 205661) | Microbial mat bacterial communities from mineral coupon in-situ incubated in ocean water Damariscotta River, Maine, United States -... | ecosystem: Environmental > Aquatic > Marine >... | reverse complement strand
ATTGCAACCACGACAGTTTTCGGCAAAGGCAAAGACACCGCTTAAGATTCTTCTGCTCGAACGTAACAATCTCGATCAACTCATGCTGTTAGCTCAAGAATCGACGGCTGATCCTACTCTCAGACCCACTTCGGGTGCAGATATGGAAGTCGATGAAGTCGATGGCGTTGATGATGATACTGATTGGATGACGCAGATGCTGCAATCAGAATTGTTCTCAAAAATACCCATGGCGAATATTCATCAGTTGTTTGCCTTGCTGGAAGAGATCGAATTCAGAGCCGGAGATGTCGTCATCAAACAGGGTGATCCGGGCGACCATTATTACATTGTTTCTGAAGGGCGCTGCGCTGTTTCCAGAAAACCAACTCCCAAGAGCAATGATATCAAATTGGCTGAATTGAAAACGGGTGATAGTTTTGGTGAAGAGGCATTGATTTCGGAATCTACACGTAATGCCACCATTACGATGATAACTGATGGCATCTTGATGAAATTGGCAAAAGATACCTTTGTGGAGCTCGTTAAAAAACCAACATTACAATCACTAACATTTGATGAAGCAGATGCCTTGGTTAACGAAGGTAGTGCGAAGTGGTTAGATGTCCGTTTTCCCAATGAGCATAAGGAATCGTCTATCGAGGATAGTATCAATATCCCATTGAATTCCTTGCGCCTGCAATCCGACAAGCTTGATTCTTCGATGATCTATATTCTCTATTGTGATACAGGAGGGCGAAGCTCAACAGGTGCATTTCTACTTGCCGAACGAGGATTTGATGTTTCATATCTTGACGGTGGTTTGGTTAACAATCCTGAAGCCGTTGGTGTGCAAACTGTTGTACCTAAGGCTCCAGAGCCTGAGAAAAAGGCAGCTCCAGAACCTGTGAAAGAAGTAGTTAAAGAAGTCGACGCGGAAGTCCGTGTAGAGATGTTGAATGCGGAGTTAGAGACAACACAGATAAGAATGGCTAAGGCAGAGTCATCAAAAAATGACTCTGATGCTGAAAAGAAGAAAGAGCATGAAGCGAAACAGAAAGCGTTAGCAGAAGAAAAAGAAAAGCTCGAGGAAGAAAAGAAGCTAGCTCAAGCTGAAGCAATGAAAAAAGCGGAACAGGAAGAAGCGAGACTCAAAAAGATGCAAGCAGAGTCTGATATGCAAATGCAGCAGGAAAAGAAAAAGCTGGAAGAGATCTATAACAAAAATGCCCGGGATATGGAAGAAATACAAAAGGCAAAAGAAGCTGCAGAAGAAACGCTACGCAAGGAGCGGGAGAAGTTGGAGGAGCAAGCTGAAGCTGCAAGAAAACAAATAGAAGAAGCTACGCGAATCAAACAGGAAGCTGAAGCTTCGAGAAAAAAACTGGAAGAGCTTGAGGCTTCGAAGAAACTTCTGGAAGAAGAAGCGGAGAAGAAAAGATTACAAGAAGAAGAACGTGAAAAACAATTGCAGGCAGAAGCCAAGGCTAATATAGAAGAAGAACGCAAAAAACTGGCTGAGCAATACGAGCGTAATTCAAAAGAATTTGAAGAATTACAAAAAGGAAAAGCTGCCGCAGAGGCCGCAAAATTGGCAGCTAAAGAAGAAGCCGAAAAAATGATCCAGGATTATAAGTCGTCACACGACAAGACGCGAGCTGAAGAAGAGGCCAAGCTAAAAGCTGAGCGACAAAAACTGGAAGAAGAATCACGAAAAATACAAGAAGCAATGAAAGAGATTCAGGCAGCCAAACTTGAGGCGGCACAGGTCAAGCAAGAAGCACTTGCTGAAGCCGGTAGGTTAAAAGAAAAACAAATGGAGTCGACTAGTTCTAGAGAGCAACGCGAAAAACTGGAACTCGAAATCAAGGCTGCTCAGAAAAAGGCTGTCGACGCCGAGCGTGAGATAGAGGATGCGGCGCATAGAGAAAAATTAACAGAGTCTGCGAAACAAGTGAATGAAGCCGATCTATCGAAAAAGAAACAGCAAGAGGAGGCTTTTCTTGCTCAGGTCGAAGGTGATTTACAAAATTTTGCAGAAACACAAGAAGAAGAGGCTGAATCGGTGACCCAGGTACAAATGCATTCGGACATGATGAAACGGATTAAACTCAAAGCAGCGGATGCCAAGAAGAAGGCCGCTCAGGCAAACACAAGTTTACTTGATGATATTTCCAATCAGCTGGGAGAGAAAAACTAACCCGCGCTTTATTTTTAAATTTTCAGTGGTTCTTCAGAAAACAATTTCCCTAATAATTAACTATTTGAACAAAGGAGTTTAATAATATGAGTGAACGTATTGTCATGCGCGTTGGCGAAGCATTAGTTGCAGGAGGTCCTCCGGGTACCGCAGCGGAACCAGAAGTTGTCATCGGTGAACTTGATGGACCTTTTGGAACTGCTTTCGCTAACCAAATGGCGTCACAAGTCAAAGGACATACAAAAGTCCTTGCTATAATGAATACCGATACTATGGTTCGACCTGCCACCTTGATGGTAAGTAAAGTAACCGTTAATAAAGAACGCTATACCAATATCCTAATGGGTACGGTTCAGGGAGCGACTGCAAACGGCGTTCTGGATGCTGTTAGAAATGGCGATATTCCAAAAGAAAAAGCGAATGACCTGGGTATCATTATTTCTGTTTGGTTAAATCCACTCGTGGCCACTGCAGATGATCTGGATCATAAAATATTATTTGATATTCATCGTAAGGCTACTGCAATGGCGATTCATAAGGCTATGAATAATGAACCAGACATTGATTGGTTGCTGGAAAATCAGGAACAGATAGTACACAAATATTATCAAATGGGATTAGACGGCAAGATCTAATGCGCTTATCGGGAAGGTTCGTTGTTGTCTGTGGGAGTAAACTTCGATGCGTATAGATGGTCCTGTTTATTACTTAAAATCAGTTATAGTAATATCACTGTTTGTATTTCCATTCTTGGTTTCAGCAGAAAGTAACGAATCTACCCCGATAGTAAACAGCAATACGATTTTATCGCCCGAAGAATTGTCATCTACATATCATCGTGTTGACTCAGTAGAGTTCGAAGATGGTCTTTATAAATTCCAGCTTGAATCAGATATTGGTGAGTATGAATTAAAATCATTGGCTGTTCTGAAAAAACGTATCAAGGAAATAAAGATTTTATCTCAAGCAATAGTCCAATATGAGAATCAGAACGAAGAGTTTTCAGATGAGTTGCGTAGTCAATTAAGTCTTTCTAGCGATTCAGCTGATGATTTTATAACGTCACCTTTTAAAACTGCGAGAAGTCTGGCAGGACAATTAACTGATAATTTGGGTGCGACACTGGACGGTGAAGACCCTTTTGTTCGTGATCGATTAAACCGGTATTCCCTCAGAGAACCGAATGATCCAACGGTAGCAAGACACAAACGTAACGCATCATTTCAGCTAGGTCTTGATATGTACTCTAGTAATTACAAAGTACAATCATTTCTCAACTCAGTTGCCAATGCACGAGCCTCTGGTAAAGTTTCAGCTGGTGTTGGTTTAAGTGGGGACTTTGCAACTGCTCAAAAACAGAATGAGATGGATACCAAAATAAGGTACATCCTTAAGAATAAGACGCTATCCGAATTGAATGAATATAATGTTGATCTGCTATTAAAGTTGGGCATTAACAAAAAGATAATTAAGTCTTTTATAGAACACGTGGTCTTATCGCCGACGAATAAAACGACAATTGTTACTTATCTATCAGGGCTTGAAAAAGTATCTCGACTCGGCTCATATATTGAGGTGATTTTAACTGCAGACGATGAGGCGGTAGCGCTGATATTTGAACAACTTAGTAAAATGTTGTTTCGATACTATGAGGAAACTGAAAAATTTTCTGCATTTTATAACTTTAAAGGACAGGCAGCAGTACTGACCGAATCACGAAGGATTGTTTTTTTTGAATATGCAGATTTATTAATCTGGACTGAAGAAAATGAAAAAAAATATACGCAAGCAGCAAAACATGCAATGACCTCTGGATATAAGGGGTGGGAGGTTGTTAGTCTCGGAACTTTGTCACCTCTAGCTGGCCAACAGATGGAGGCTCTAGCCTTTAAGCACCAAGCTGACTTCCTAAAACCATCAGGTATCAGGTGATTTAATAGATAAGTTCTGGATTTGTTTTTTTAATTTGTCATTTCTGTTGTTTTGAAGATTCAATAGTAATGTTCTTATATTCTTAATATGTTTCATATAGATTGTAAGTAGACCTATTTCTATAGGTGTTTTAGTACTGCCAATAGAGCGAATTCTTTCCTCATAGTAGTTTAAATCATTAAGCAGCATTTCCTCGTTATCATCGAGCATTTTTTCGTAGTGAAAAATCTCCCAGAGTAATTCTTTTTCTTCTCCGTCGATCTTTAGTAATTCGTTTACTGACACTTGCTTACCCTCGTAATCATAATAACCTTATGTAGCGCAATCGCTGTGCCAATAGAAGATATATGGAAATAAAAGTAATAAAAACAGATAGATAAACAAATAATGGAGTTTTAGTTTTGTCTGTTTTTTGATTTAAAACAGGCTAATGCGTCGTTCGAGCGCGACAATATTTCAGAACTCATGTGTTAAATATCTAAAAATAAGTATTTATTTTATGCTGCGCTGTTAATGATGTGAGCACGATCACAGAAATAGGTATTTCAGGTGTCAAGATTATGGATTAATGGCTTAAATGTATTCAATACCTATCTGTGCACAGTTATTCATAATTATTAGATAGTTAAATCACGGAACACATGAGTAGATATGGCATCACAGTCCAATATTGAATTAGCCAGTATCCTGAAAACACTTATTCCGATAAGCAATCTGTCTAAAGATAACATCGAATTAATTGTTTCAAGTTCTACTGTTAAAGCAGTTTCTAAAGGCAATATCGTTTTTAGTGAAGGCGATAATGACGATTATGCATTTTATCTACTCAAAGGTGAGTTAAAATTAATTTCAACAGATAATACAGACTTCCGTATCTGTTCGGAGACAGATGGTGCGCGTTATCCATTAGCCCAGTTCCAACCTCGGCAATATACTGCGAGAGCAGAAGATGATTCTTTAATCCTATGCCTAGACAAAACGCTATTGGACTCATTACTCATTGGCAATGATGCAGACATAGCTAGTTGTAACACTGGACTTGAAGTTAATGACATAGGTAATGATGAAGATGAAGATTGGATGACAAGAATCTTGCAGTCTCCACTCTATACCAATATTTCAGTTGAAAATATTCAAAAGATATTTTCTAAAATAGAATCAATCGATGTCAGGGAAGGAGATGTTATTGTTAACCAAGGTGATGATGGCGATTACTATTACATTATTCAATCTGGTCGCTGCCAAATTAGCAGAAAACCAACGCCAAACGCTCAAGACATTACTCTAGCTCAAATTAGAGAAGGCGATGCCTTTGGGGAAGAATCAATTATTGCTAATACAAAGCGCAATGCTTCTGTCACCATGCTTACGGACGGACGATTGATGCGTTTGAGCAAGGATGATTTTGTAGAGCTAATTTTATATTCGATACTACAAAAAGTAGATTTTGAAACAGCGCAAGCTATAGAAGAAAAGGGTGCCATATGGCTGGATGTTCGATATCCGAATGAATACCATGATTATTCTATAGAAGGTAGCATCAATATTCCCTTAAATATACTTCGTTTGCAGGTTGGGAAATTGGACAGATCAAAGCAATACATTACCTGTTGTGATACTGGGTCCCGCTGCTCAATAGCTGCTTTTATCCTTGCGCAGCATGGTTATGATGTTTATCAGCTGAAAAGTGGTTTAAAAGCACATTTTAGACATATAGATAAAGATCCGACTGAAATAATTAAAATAGATAATATAAATTCTGCAGATATCTTGCCCTTCAAAAAAAATGATAATTCAGATGAAAATATTTTACATGACGAATTAAAGGGACTTCGTCAAGAGCTTGAAAGTATGCGTGGGAACTTTAAGGAGATATTAAACATAAAAGATATTGCGGCTGAAATAAAAAAAACGGTAATTGATCTGACAAACAAGAAATTTAAAGAGCAAAGAGAAAAAATAAATTTGCAGACGCAAAATACAAATAAACTTATTCAGCAAGCAAAAAAAATACATGACGATATAGAACAAGAACGACAATCTATATATAAGATAGTAGAAATACAACAACAGAAACATGAGGAAACAGTGGCGCATCTTCAGGATAAGATAGACAAAAGATTTCTTGAAGAAGAAAAAAAGATGCAGGCATTTTATTCATGGAAGGCAAATGAGATTGAAAAAATAAGAAGTATGAAGCATGCGGCAGAGGCGGAATACATTAAAATAAAAACAGTAGAACAATCAGATCAGAAAATGCAACAGCAACCTGTTCAAAATCACGTGTTAAATGATGATTTGAAAGAATGGTTGGCGGAACAAGTAAAAAATGAATCTTCACCACTAAATGAGGAACTCAGAAAAGCTAAGGGAAGAATAGTGCAACAAGCGGATGTGCGATATAAAAAGGCAAAGAAAATTTCTAAAATACATGATCAGTTTCTTTCTGCTGAAATCGATGTTTTATTAAAAGATTATAAAAAATAACCTTGTTGTGTGTTCTCTGGTGATAGAGTTTGTTAAACAGTATTGGTAAAGCTCAATAAAAATTAACTTAATTTATTTATTATTTCCTGAAATGGTTGAGGTTTACCTATTCCGTAGCCTTGTACATAATTAACACCTATCTCTTTTAACATTCCTTTAATAACATCATTTTCTACAAATTCAGCGATCGTTTTCATGCCCATGACGTGACCAATTTCATTGATTGACTTTACCATTGCATGGTCAATTGGGTCATCGACGATATCTTTGACAAACATCCCGTCTATTTTTAGATAATCCACTGGTAGATTTTTTAGGTAAGCAAAAGAGGATAACCCGCTGCCAAAGTCATCCAATGCAAATAGACATCCCTGTTCTGCTAGTGTTGTAATGAATTTCATTGCTATGCTCAAATTGGATATGGCTGCAGTTTCGGTTATTTCAAAACATATTTTAGTGCCATCTATTTTTGAATTATCGAGTTGGCCGATAATGAACTCCAACATATCAGGCTCAGTTAATGACTGACCTGACAGATTGATAGAACAAAAATTAATTTTCTCAAGAAATAAAGGGTTATTCTTTAGTAGAGAAAAGGCATGTTCAATTACCCAAAAGTCTACTTTTGTTATTAGATTGTAGCGTTCAGCGGCAGGTAGAAAGGCACCCGGAGGTATTATTTCCCCTTTACTATCTATCATTCTGAGAAGGAGTTCATAATGTAAATCGGAACTACCATTAAGAGGTTCTATTGCTTGAGCATAGAGACAAAATCGATTCTCCTCAAGAGCCTGACTAAGTCGTGTCACCCATTGCATTTCACCGTGACGAAGGTTTGTTTCTAAATCATCAGGATGATAAACATGGATTCGATTACGTCCCTTGTCTTTAGCTATATAGCAAGCTGCATCAGCATCTCTCAGCAGCAGAGAAAGACTACTAGTGGATTCTGTTATAGGTACCAATCCTATGCTCACACCGACTTTGAATAGGTGATCTTCCCAAACAAATTGATAATCTTGAATTGCTTTTTGTAATGATGCGGCAACACGGTGTGCATCATCCAGAGCACAGTGCTCCATCAACACGCCAAATTCATCGCCGCCAAGACGGGCGAGGGTATCACGTTTTCTAACAACATTTTGTAGTACAGAACTTACCTGACGTAACATTTCATCTCCTGCAACATGACCACTGGTATCATTGATAACCTTAAATTGGTCTAGATCCATAAAGCATAATGCATGTTCATATTTGGCTTGTTTTACCGTTGAAAGTAAACGCTCCGTACGGCGTTCAAATTCTCGCCTGTTAACTAGACCAGTTAATGCATCATGACTAGCATAAAAAGTAAGTTGTGCTTCTGTTTGTTTACGTAAAATAATAATAGCCGCAACGCTAGCCATTCGTTGAGTTAAATCAATCAATCTAGAATCGGCTTCCTTTGGCTTCTTGAAGTAGAGCGCAAATGTACCTAACACTCTTTCATTGGCAACGGTTATTGGCGTAGACCAGCATGCCTTTAGTCCGTGTTTTAAAGCAATGTAACGATAGTTTTCCCATAATGGATCGGTCTCAATGTTACTAACTATAATTTGTTTATTAAAAAAAGCAGCTGTTCCGCAAGATCCAACAGATGGACCGATCTCAATGCCGTCTAATGCATCCATATATTCACTTGGTAAACTTGGTGCTGATCCATGTATAAGCTTTTTATGGTCAGAGTCTAATAATAATATAGATGCAAATGTATTTGGCACGAACGATTCTATATCATTTGTCATTGCATCGAGTATTTCTTGAATAGAGTAATCCTGTGCGATCATCTCTAGATACTTGTTCTCTAAAGCGAGTATCGATGCTACATGTTTTCGTTCACTAATTTCATTATGTAACTCCTTGGTTCTTTCTTGTACTGTATTTTCCGTTTGATAAGTTCGCCCTGTTAACATCAACAGACCCATTCCAAATAACCCGGAAATCAAGAATCCGATAACTATGACTGACCATATTGCCCAAGAAGAGTAAAAGGAAATGAACCCATTTGTGGGATAAAATGATAGCTCCCAGACCTGATTTGCGACTGATAGTTTATGTTTTATATGGAGTTTAAACTGATTTGGTATTGTGAGGGGTTTATGGTTTTCAGGGGCATTATTGTAAAATACCTGAGAATTATTTGTTAGAGAAACTGATAGTTTTAAATCAGGCAGGCTTTTATGAATGTTGTTTATTACGTCATCCAAGCGTAATACACTTGCAGCTAAACCAGATAGTGTCTCACAGTTTTTATATTGAATGTCGAGATTCTCATTTTTGTAAACAGGCGCATAAAATACAATACCAAGCTTTTCTTGCGTCTCTTGTATAAGCTTGATTGCTTCTGTCACTGCAACATTGGCTGTAGAACATGCTGTCACAGCAGCTTTTAGTGCCAATGGTGTGTTTCTAATATCAAAACCTAATGCATTTTCATTGCCTTTATAAGGTTCTAAATATTGAATTGGGAAATATAAATGTTTTTCAGGCGAAGTTTCCATTCGTCCTTGTGAATTTTTGATTATTATTTGAGAGCCTAAATTATTTTCAAAATTCACACGATCTTCATGAAGTAACCTTGGGATCCATTCAAGTGCTTTTATCTCAGGGTGTCTTGTTAACTTTGGTTTTACATATTGCGTGAATTGTTCAGATGTTACGTTATTAGTGCTATCGAAAAATTCCTTTAAATTTTTTGCTGTGTCTAAGTGAACTTCTATATTTTTTTTCAGTGCATTCGTAAATTGTAATGCATTTCTGTCAAATATATTTTCAAGGGAAATTCTTTCTTGCTGATATGAAAACTTAAATATGATAAATACCATTGTACTCAAAATGCACAATGGTAATGCCACACTAACGATTCGTTGCTTCCATAGAGAACGTGGATTCCCAAATAAACAAAGAATCACAGGACTAAATGCTAGAACACCTACGGAATCACCAATCCACCATGTACTCCAGCTAATGGGTATGTCACTAGCTGTCAGGATGCCTGCAAGCCATAAGGTAGATATACTAATAGTTGCAGATACAAGACAGCTTACTGGTGCTGCTAGCAGACAGAATAAAAGAATAGAACGCTCTTTTAGTAAGGCCTCATCATCAAGAATAAATCGATGCACAAGATTTGCACCTGCCCATGCCTGAAATACACCCGCTGCAGAGATGATGGTGCCGATTGAAAAAGAAGCCAAGATCTTTTCAGTACTCGATGGATCGAGGAAAGACGTGGTTTGGATCAAAATGCCGCCGAGAAAAATGCCAGGTAATACTCGACTACCAGATATCAATACAGCAGCTAATGCTACTCCCGCGGCAGGCCAAACAGCGGCAGCGTTACTCGGTGGTATGGCTAGTAATAAACCTGCATACCCGCCAATATAGTAGGCTACAGCCGCAATGAAATTGGCTGTGATGAATTTATTATTCATTATGTTTTAAATATAGAACATTAGTATATTGAAGTACTATATTTATCGCAATATTCTTGCCAATACAGTATACAAGCATCGATATATGGAATGTTTATTCTATTGCAGACGTATACTCATGCGAAAATATTTAGGGTGAGTGTGGATACAATTAATTCTCTACTTCTTTAGTGTCTTACTAAATATGATTGCTATGACTTGATGTCTACCACAGTTCCCAAACAGGCGTGAGTCCTTGAGGTAATTCTGCGAGTTTGCCTAATTGACTCCAAGGTGTATTACCGTTGTGAAAATCAGATCCGACTGACGCCGCTATATCGTAACGTTTAGCATAAGCAGTAGCCGTTTCAATCTCATTTGATTGATTATGCCCGGTGACGACTTCGATAGCCTCACCACCGAGATCTTTGAATTCTTTTAATAATGTACGTAATTTTGTTGCTGTCAGTTTATAACGCAATGGATGTGCAATGACTGATATGCCACCAGCGCCATTAATTTGAGCAATAGTTTCTTCGAGGCTGGGCCATTCAACAGAGGCATATCCCGGTTTGTTATTGACTAAATAACGTTTAAATACATCTGTCTGATTTTTTGCATTACCATTTTCGATTAGGAAAGTTGAAAAATGTTGGCGAGTGATAGTTCCTCCAGCCGCAATTCGCTTGGCATTTTCATATGCATTATCAATTCCGACATTCTTGAGTTTCTCTCCTATCTTGATTGCGCGTTCTTCACGTAGATGATTTAGGTGAGATGTCGCATCAATTATAGTTTTGTTCTCAGCTTTAAAGTTCAGTCCAACGATATGAATCGTTTTATTATTCCATAGACATGATAACTCAATGCCATTAATGAGAGTCACATCGTGTTTTTTTGCAGCACTTTGTGCAGCAGCTAACCCTGACACTGTATCGTGATCAGTTAACGCTAATGTTTTGACACCCACTGCACTAGCTTTTTCAACTAGTAGTTGGGGTGACAGTGTGCCATCTGAAGCTGTTGAATGTGTGTGTAAATCGAATATGTGTGACATTGATTTACGTTTAGTCCCGAAAATTTATATATTGCAAAGGCAGTTCAAATTTTGCTTCTTTAATCACTGCAATCGTTTCTTGTAAGTCATCACGTTTTTTACCGGTGATCCGAACTTGATCCCCCTGAATTGCGGCTTGAACTTTTAACTTACTACCTTTGATCATTTTCACAATCTTTCTGGCGAGTTCAGTATCAACTCCTTTTTTTATCGCAACGGTTTGTCGTGCTTCTTTGTTACTTTCAACAATGTCGCCGTACTCTAGACAGCGAATATCAATACTGCGTTTCACTATCTTTGTCTCAAGTATGTCATGAATCTGTTTAACCTGAAATTCAGATGAAGATATGATAGTCAGGTTGTTCTCAACCAATTCAATCTTTGAATCGGTTCCCTTAAAGTCAAAGCGATTGCTTATTTCTCTGTTAGCTTGATCAATTGCGTTAGAAAGTTCATGTTGGTCAATTTCAGAAACAACATCAAATGAAGGCATTGTTAAAATCTCCGTTGATTTAATCTTCTTTGTTTAAGCTGGATTCTAGAATTATACCATCAGGATGATCAAGCTGTATCGATTGCAGGTGGTGACCTATCACATAGGCTGTGCCGCTAAAACGGTTTTGGCCATCCGGGCTGAATTCAAAACGATAATAACGGTGAAATGCAAAATTACCATAAAAATTACGTCCGGGTTTTATCGATATCATCGCCACAGATTCATCTAGGAATTGGTAATTAAGATCGCGACAGTAACGGCGTGAGCGCTTCACAGCCAGCTCGCGTGCATGTAAGGCGTCTTGCCAAAACCAGACAGCAAGGCCCAGTATGGCTAGGAAAATAATTTCGTTCATCTTTGGTTATTTCTGAATATTTTGGTTTATTTAAAACACGCGAGTTAGTTCGTTAGGTAAGGTCTGAAGATCACATTGTAACGTTCTTCAAAGCCGCCGTCGGTTTTGATGATCATATAAAGCGCAACTCCTATCTCATTTGCCAGTGCCAGTGATTTTTCTGGCCCCGATACCATGAAGGCTGTTGCTAGCGCATCTGCATGCATTGCAGAGCTGTGAAGTACAGTGACAGCGGCTAATGTGTGACTAATCGGCTTACCCGATACCGGGTCAATCGTATGTGAATAACGAACACCATCTTTTTCAAAATAATTTCGATAATCTCCTGATGTCGCCATGGCAATATTATCGAGGCTAACAATGCTTTGCACTAAACGTTTCAGAGGATTGGCTTGTTCAATGCCAATTTGCCACGCTTGCTGCTTTGCATTTGTACCTTTAGCTTTGAGTTCACCACCTATTTCTACCAGATAGTTCGAAATACCTAAGCCATTTAGGTATTGTGCGATCTTGTCTACGGCATAGCCTTTCGCAATACCTGATAAGTCAATGGTGACAACTGGGTCAGATTTGGAAATTCGCTGCGTTGTTTCATCAAAGTCTAATTTTTCATAGCCGGTATGTTGCTTTATAGATTGTATGACTGAGTCAGAGGGGATATTTCGGGTATATGGATCAGGACCAAAGCCCCAGATGTTTACCAGAGGGGCAACCGTTATGTCGAATGCACCATTACTTATGGAACTAACGTAGTCTCCATGTTGGATAACTTGATATAGATCTGCTGACAAGTCTTGCCAATCAGTCTTCCTTGATTGATTAAAAAGAGATAATTCTGAATCATTAATATAGCTCGACATTGCTTGATTGATATCAGCTAGGATATTTTCAACATTTATATAGACTATATTTTTATCAAGTTCATTTCCATTGGGCACTATCTTAATAGAATAGCTTGTGCCCATAGTCAGACCATTAATGACCAGCAATTCTTTATTCGATCTTTGGCAAGCACATATAGTTATCAACAAGATCGCAATCAGGAAAAATTCTTTCATAAAATTAATTGTAATACTTGTATTGGCCAATATTTTATATATTTTTCTTGATTATTTTTATGCTTTTTAGTGTGACTGTCTGACTCCATAGAGCTTTGCATATAGACCATCTTGTGAAAGTAATTCGCTATGTGTGCCTTGTTCACCAATAGTGCCAGCTTCAAAGACATAAACATGATTGGCTTGTTTTATTGCGCTTAATCTATGCGCAACAATTATGGTTGTTTTATTGCTGAGGAAGTCAGCAAGTGCGGTATGTAGATGATATTCGGTTTCAGCATCCAATGCCGATGTTGCTTCATCGAGGATGACGACCTTAGGATCGCTTAAGACCATGCGTGCGATTGCAAGTCTTTGTCTTTGTCCACCAGATAATCTAATGCCTTGCCGTCCGACTATGGTGTCTAGTTTATTGGGTAATTGTTCTACAGTCTCTTTTAATTGAGCAATTTCAAGTGCGTGCCATAGTTGTTTTTCTTCAAGTTCACGTCCCAAGGTTAAATTTATTCTGACAGAATCGTTGAACAATGCGGGATGTTGTAAGACAGTGGCAACGTTTTCGCGGACAACATCCAGACCGATCTGCGTTACTGGAATGCCATCATAAAATATATCGCCGCTCTTTGCTGGGTATAAACCTATTAATACTTGAACTAATGTAGATTTCCCACCACCGCTAGCACCTACAAGGGCAACCTTTTCTCCCGGTTCAATGGTGAGATTAATACCATTTAAAACATCTGAGTTACCATTTTCTTCACTACGGGCATAAGAAAAATGAAGATTAGAGATATTAATACCAACAGTGTTTTTGTTCTCAAACGGATTAGTGATATGTGGATAATCAGGTTCCAGTTCGAGTTTAATTAATTCATTGATGCGACTCAATGCGGCCTTGGCATTATAAAAGGCGTATTGAATATTCAGAACTTCCTGTACCGGACCCATCATGAACCAGAGATAACCAAAAACAGCAAACATCTGGCCAATAGTTAATCCAGAAAAAACAACCATTATCATTGCTACTGCACGGAAGATATCAAAACCAAATAGAAAGACAACAAAACTTAAACGGCCTGCGGCATCACTTTTCCAAGAAAAGGCAATGCCGTGATCTTTGACTTCACTCGCTTGTTCAATAATACGTTTTAAATAATGCTTTTCTCTGTTGCTGGCACGAATTTGATGAATAGAGTCCAGTGTTTCTACTAGAGACTGTTGAAAAACGGCAAAGGCAGAGTTTTCATTTTTCTTTAACTCCTTAACTCGCTTACCCAAGACCGTCGTAAAATAAATTACGATTGGATTGGCAAAGAGTATCAATACCGCAATTTGCCAATGCATAATAAGTAGAATTATGGCAACACCAATTATTGTCAGGGTAGCGACTAATAATTTACTGACTGTTGATCCGACAAAATCATCGACAGTAGCCAGATCAGTAACAAAATAAGAAGCGACTGTACCACTGCCGAGTGTTTCATATTCAGACATGGACACTTTATTCAGACGTGTTAGGAGCGTGCGTCGGATAAGAAAAATGACATCTTTAGCAATGATAGTGAATTGTCTTGTTTGAAAAACATTCAAAACTAATGCTGTGAGACGCAAGCATAAGGTCATGATTAAAATAATTGATATATACAGCACGGGTCCGTGCCATATAGAAGGGGTAATAGCGTTTATAGAACTAACCACTATACCGGGTTGATTTAATAAAACCTCATCGACTAATAAGGGCATTAATAATGGAACGGGTACGCTTGCCAGAGTTGCGATTACGGCAATAATATTTGCCATGATTAACTGGCGTTTATGTTGTTTTGCTATTTCGAGAATATATTGCCAGTTGTATTCTCTTACTTCATGGCTGTCATTGATATGTGCAGTTGCCTGCTGTTCTGTTTTTATTGTTGTAGCCATATTTCAATAACGTTTCCAGACAATTGCTGGTTCCTCCATCAACGAAGCTTGTTCACGTAGACCTAGTATTTGTTCTTCCCAATAGTTCTGAGTATTAAAGAATGGAAAAGCGATGGGGAATGCTGGATCATTCCAACGTTCAGCGAGCCATGCCGAATAATGAATGAGACGCATTGTTCTAAGAGCCTCGATTAAATGCAACTCACGTGCTTCAAAATCCCTAAACTCCGTATAACCTTCCATAAAATCATTGAGTCCCACGGTCATATAATTGCGATCACCTGACAGAAACATCCATATGTCCTGTACAGCCGGACCTGATCGAGAATCATCAAAATCAACAATATAAAAGTTTTCATCACGAACTAAAATATTTCCCTGATGGCAATCACCATGCAGCCTTAATGTTTTGTAGTCGCCCGTTTGCTCATAGCAGTGCTTGATTCTAATAATAAGATCTTCGCAAAGTGTTGAATAAGCTGGTTCCAAGTAAGCAGGGATGAAATCATTTTTTAATAAATATTGAACTGGTTTTATAGCAAAGTCTTCGATATTAATGCTGGGTCTAGTTTTAAAGGCGCTAATTTCACCAATATTATGTATCTGAGCTAAGATTCTTCCTAACTGTAGCAAGTGATCCGGATTATCCAATTCGGGCGCATAACCTCCAAAACGACGGTAGATTGAAAATCGATAATCGCCATAATTAAATAAAGTTTCATTGCCTCTGGCGATAGGTGCGACGACCGGAATTTCTGCGTCTGCCAATTCCAGCATAAACACATGTTCTTCCCTGATCATGTCATCAGTCCAGCGACCAGCGCGATAAAACTTGGCAATTATTGGCGCTTCATCTTCAATACCCACCTGATAGACGCGGTTTTCATAGCTATTGAGAGCCAGTATTCTGCCATCAGAGACATAACCCAATGATTCAATTGCATGAATAATCATATCTGGATCGAGCA
>Ga0316204_10007479_pt1 | contig 15909 bp, 11 predicted proteins | sample 6monrhotite_MG_2_FD_205661 | JGI IMG/M metagenome (GOLD analysis project Ga0316204, IMG submission 205661) | Microbial mat bacterial communities from mineral coupon in-situ incubated in ocean water Damariscotta River, Maine, United States -... | ecosystem: Environmental > Aquatic > Marine >... | reverse complement strand
TGTGACCTGCTACCTGATGGTGAAAAAGACATGGCCTGGAATATTGGCGATTTTGGCTTCGAAATGAAGCTTTCTGCCTATGTGCCTGATTTGGTAAAGGGAGGTGTGAAGACCTTGATTGATCAGCTGAGTGCTCTGCTTGATGGCACACACATAGGCCATTATGCCATACACCCCGGAGGTAAGAAAATACTAACCGTAATAGAAGAAGAGTTGGGCATAGAAAAGGTGCAGAACCGTCATGCACATGAGGTATTGCGCAACAATGGCAACATGTCTTCGCCCACAGTGCTTTTCGTGCTTAAGGCACTAATGGAAAGTGTGAATGCGGAAAACAAAGGAGAGCATGTACTCTCTATGGCTTTCGGGCCTGGACTTACCCTGGAGTCGGCCGTTTTCGAAATAGTGTAATGGTGCTGTTGCACTGAGAGTCACAAAGAATGCACAGATGTTCGCGGAGTGCTGTTCGGTGGCTCGCAGCGGCTAGCCCTTAAAACTCCAATTAGTATCGATTTGCGAGGACGAAGGACGAAGCAATCTTCAAGAGGTATTGCTGAACCTGTTACCATTGTGGAAGGCTTAACTGCTAGCTTTTACTTCAACAGGTGATAGTTCTTGTTGAAATAGAGAAACCGGCCTGCTGAAGGGTAACGGTTGAGAAGGGCTTGTTGCTTCCTTCTAAACAAGTCACTATCTGACCGGAGACTGGGGTAGACTTTGTTTCTGCGGTTCACCGAAAGGTCAAGAATATCGCCATTGGCATCGATGAAGGGCTCACGGTAATAGCTGCTGTCATCTTTCACAAATACAAAGAAACCCATTGAAGATGCCCCATTTGGGTAATTATGGTCCATTTCCATTTCGGCAAGTTCCTGCTCATCAGGCAGAAAAATGTCTCTGCGGAGCGGATAATAGCTCATCGGATTTTTATACTCTGAAAGCACTTTGAGGATGAACTTTTCCGTCTCGGCTTGTTGGGCCGATGATTGTGCCTTGCCGGGAAGCACCGGCACAATGAACAGACAGATCAGTAGAAGCTTTCGGGTCATTATTGAGTTATACTCTTAATTTAATCATTATGTTTATCAAAAGGGCCTGAAACGAGCCAAAAAAGCGCTTTGCTGGAAGAAAGATCATACGAAGAAGAATTGATGGACGACCTGGATGCCTCGGGTGAGGTGATCCATCAAACACTGAAAGAGTTGGAGGTGATCAACCGGCTACTGGGTGGAAACTACGTGACTACCAATGGTCTGGCAAAGCTGCTAAAGAGTAAAGCGCCCAAGCAACCACTCGTGATTGCCGACCTGGGTTGTGGCGGTGGCGACATCATGAAACTGATATCCACCTGGGCCAAAAAGAAGGGTTTGAATGTGGAAATCGTTGGCTTTGATGCGAACCCGCATATCATCGATTATGCTGCTGAAAACTGCAAAGGCTTTGATAACATCCGATTTGAAGTACAGGACATTTTCTCAGATAAATTCAAGAGCCGACAGTTCGACATCATCTGTTGCACATTGTTCACGCACCATTTCACTGACCAAAAGCTGGTCGATATCTTCCATCAATTCAAGCAACAGGCCCGATTGGGTACGGTTATCAATGATCTGCACAGGCATTGGTTTGCTTATTACGCCATTAAGTTGCTTACACAAGTATTTTCTAAATCGCCCATGGTGCAGTATGATGCACCGCTCTCTGTGGCCCGTGCATTCCGGAGAAAAGACATGGGGGAGATCATGAAGAATGCCGGAATATCAGGCTATCAATTAAAATGGATGTGGGCCTTCAGGTGGCAGTTGTTGTTCTAGTGAAGTACCCAAAAATGTTTTAATCCTTCCTGAGAATCAGAAACTTGTCGTCCATTACGTTGCCAAAAACTATTTGATTGCCGTTGATTGGTACTGCTACGGTGGCTGCAGACATTTCTGTTCCATCTTCCAGGTAGATTGATGATACCTCATAGTCCGATTCACCCTGATAGTCAATCACTACGATTTCAGAAGGGGACTTTTCTCTTTTACCTGCAGCATAAGCAGAGAAGTGTAACAGGCTGGGGTGGGCACCTATCCAAAGTCTTCCCTCCTCATCGAACTCAATGTTATCTACGCCTGTACCACAAGGAATATTCTCGATAAAGGCTAAAGAGCCATCTGCATTTCTGTGATAGACTTTGACCAAAAAGTCTCGGGGAGATGCCACAAATAGCAAGTTTCTTGCAACATCATAATTGATGCCATTGGCATAGGCGATGCCATCAGCCACTTCTTGATAGCTGTTTCCGTCAAAATAGATCACATTACTTCGCCTCAAGCCAAGGTAGTCTTCTGCCAGTCTTTTTGTCCCTTCAGTATACTTGTGGTCATTGGTGAAATAGAATTCATCAGGCCCTAAAGCCACAATATCATTGGGACTAATCATGGTAGGGTCGTTCAAAGTCTTTACATGTGTTAATGAATTTCCTTGAAGATCGAACACCTCTATAAAGTGATCCGCCCCAACATGGTTGATCGCAAAGATTCTATGGGTAGAGTCCGAAGTGCTAATCATGGAGATGCCATGAGGATAGAATTCTTTATTGAAATTGGACGTAAGACGGATGGCGCCTGAAGTCATACTATCAAGGTTCATTTTATATAAATGACCCTGCCTTTTATTTCCATCCCTTCTACTCGCTCTATCATCAGAAGAAATGATAATGAACCCAGCCTCTCGGTCTGCCTGCATGTCTTCCGCTCCAGGCATATGAATTTTTGCCAGGACTTCGCCCTCAAAGTAGGGCTCAATGCTTCTGAAATAACCGGATGTGTAAACAATGTAGAAGGCAAAGGCCGCCAGCAACCCAATAAGAACTAAAATGACTTTGAAGACTTTCATATTCAATGATTAGGAAGAGACCCTAAGGTAATGAATTCTGAAAAGCCTGAATCTGAGGTATTAGGTCAACCCACCCAAGTCACTTTATCCGCTATGGGTTTTCTACGGCCGGTAGGCCATTTGTCAGACTTCAGGTTGCCTACATACAGAAAGCCCAGTAGCTGATCACCCTCTTCAAGGCCAAAAAAGTCAAGCGCTTCTTTTTTGTAGGTAATGCCTCCTGAGCCCCAATAGCAGCCTATGCCATAGGCAGTGGCGGTGAGGTACATGTTTTGCACAGCAGCCGCTACTGAAGCCACTTCTTCTACCTCTGGCACAGAAGCTTTGGGGTCGCGCTTCATGCCAATGGCGATGATGTGCGAGGCCAACAATGGCTTTTTAGACAGCTTTTCAAACTTGGCTTCATCGAAAGTACCTGCTTTCGTAGATAGTTCACGGTACAGCTCCGATTGAAAAGCTGCCAGTTTCTTGAGGCCTTCACCTTTAAAAACTACAAAGCGCCAGGGCTCTGTTAGCCTGTGGGTAGGTGCCCAGTTGGCATTTTCCAGCATTTCCTGAATGATTTCATCCGCAACAGGCTCATTGCTGTACATATTGGGGTATACTGACCTGCGCTCTCTGAGCAGGCGCGTTACTTCAGAACTATCGAATGTGGGCATTTTAATGATTCAGTTTGAGTTTCAGGCCAAAGTAATAGTTGATTCCCGGGGCAGGCTGAAAATACCTTCGGCCAAAAGCATTCAGGTCGTTGCCAAGGCTGTACGTAACATCGAACAAATTCTCAACACCCAAAAACAGCTCAAAGTTTGTTCGCTCTTTGATTTTTCCTTTAAAGCCAGCCCTCATATTCACCAGGTTATAAGCCCTGGAAAAGAAGGTGTTTTCATCGTTCAAGGGTATGGGGTCTGAATAATGGTAAGTAGCGTTCAAATAGAGGCCGTTGTTCAGCTCCAGGTCGGTGGTGAGGTTGAATACATGTGGAGCTGTACCAGGCAGGTTATTGCCTGAGAAATCATCGCCTCCATCCACAAAGTTGTCGTACTCAAAATCATGATAAGTATAAGCCAGGCCTGAGGTCAGCCTGCGGATGCCTCCCTGTGGTTGAGTTAGCCAGTTGTACCTCAGCTGAAGTTCCAGGCCTTTGTTGCTGGTTTCTCCCGCATTTCTGAAAAGCTGCACTCCATTCAAATCGGTAAAGCTGCTGATGGCGTCATCGAGTCTAAACTGGAAAAGTGCCAGGTCATATGACAGCCGTTCATTGGGCTGGCCCCTGAAATTCAGCTCAACATTGGTGCCCCTTTCACCTTGAATGGCTGCATTAATGTCTCCATTATTGGTGCGCACTTCAGTGGTGGTTGGTGGAGAAAACCCATTAGAAAGGCTTAAATGTAAAGAATGCTTGTCATTAAATCGTTTTGACAGGGCAATCCGTTGTGACCATACAGCATCAAATTCTTTTCTGAATGAGGTGGGGTTATTGTTGATGCGGTCTATCAATCGGTCAATGTCATACACCAGCGTATTGAGGCTAATTCCCGCTGTGATGTCTAAGTTTTTGGCCAATGGCACTCTTGCATTGAAGAAGGTGGTGCTTTGCCTCGCCCTTACCTCATCGGCAAAGCGAATGGTGTCTGCCTGACCAGCCACATTTCCGAAGTTCTTGCCGTTAAAAAAGGAAGATTGGTATTCGGTACCATAGGTAATTTCTCCCTCGCCAATGGTGGTGTTAATAGCTTTGATGAACTCGGTGCGAAGAGACAGTACCTGCTGATTGTCTTTCTTATAATCGAGGTTGAATGGGTTTTCAAATTGATTGAAACTGAGCCCGAGATTGGTGCGGTTTTGCAGGCCAGAGGCAAAGCGATATTCCTGACCCAATTTGGCCAGAAAGAGCTGATTGTCTACCGAAGCATTCCGTTCAATGCTGCCTGCTCTGGGCTGCCTGGGGTTTTCTGCCCGCTGGTCGGGGTTGAGGCCTCCGGGAATTTGGTAATCGAGGTCGCTATAGAGAAAAGCCGTGCTGATGGTTCTGCGCTGGCTTGGGAAGAATAAGCCATCTACTTCCAGCACTGTACGGTTCATCTCGTTGTGTTCGCGATAGCCGTCTCTATGCTGACTGGCCAGTTTTACCGTAAGGCTTGAGTTTTCCCTGGAGCTATTGTGCACCACCGTTTGCCGAGATAAACCAAAAGAACCAAAGGATGCACTGAGTGAGGTACTATTCGACATGCCGGCCAGTGAAGTGCTTTGAAGTTTTAATACACCTCCATTGCCAGCGCCATAAATACTGGCTGCTGGTCCTTTAATGATCTCTACATTGCCCACATTGGTGAGGTCAAGCAGATTGATGAAGGTATTGCCGCCAGGTTCAGTAAAGGGAATGCCGTTCCAATACACCTTGACATTGCGCACGCCAAAAGGCGAGCGAATGGAGCTGCCCCGAATAGATATGCGATAGCTGGCCCCGGCCCTTTCCTCAAAGCGAATGCCAGGAACAGTATTAACCGCCTGTACCAGGGAGTTTTCACCAAACCGCTGTAGCGCCCCAATGTCTAGCCTGGCAATGCCTCCGGCTTGTTCATTTAATGTACGGCTATCCAGAAAGCCCTCTACTTTTACCGTGCCCAGGCTGGTGAGTAATTCGGACAATACGACCCGCTGCCATTCGTTGGGTTTTAGATAAATGAGCCTGCTTTCGTAGCCGACATAAGAGATTTCAAACCAAATGGCTTGTTCAATACTAAGGCTGGCTCTGCCCAGAGAGTCGGTCGTTTCTCCATTTGAGCTTCCTTGTGCAATGACCGTAGCACCTGCCAGTGGTTCTTGCCTGTCGTTTACTACCGTCACCCCCGTTTGTGCGGAGAGCGTTGCCGATAGACCTATCATCAAAAACAGGCCAGCCACATTCCGCAAGATAAAACCAGTCAAAGCATGTCTGAATCGGTAAATTTCCATTGATCATCGATTAGTAACGGCTCGAATATCGTGCTTTTCACGGAATTGAAAAGATCACTAGCTTACTAACTATTCCAGGATGTTCTATCTGGACCAAAACCGGTGTAGTCGGTAAAAAGGTCTTTAACCAACCAAACCAAAAAATGAAAAAGTTAGTCTTACTGCTTCTGGCCATTTTGCCTTCGGCTGCTTTGGCACAAAACGATGTGTATTTTGCCACAACTCCGGCACTGAATCCCGATGGTTCAGAAATCATTTTCTCTTATGACGGTGACCTCTGGAAGGTGGCTTCGGCAGGAGGAACTGCCACTCGAATGACGGCCATGGATGGCGATGAAACCTATCCTCGTGTGAGCCCGGATGGTAAATGGATTGCTTTTTCATCTGCTCAATACGGTAATACCGACATTTATATGATGCCTTATGCAGGGGGTGAGATCAAACGCCTTACCTATCATTCTTCTGCTGATCAGATGGAGACCTGGTCTTGGGACAGTAAAACCATTTATTTCCGCAGTGGTCGCTACAACAGCCGCTCGGCTTATTCCATGAGTATTGAGGGAGGCACTCCCAAGCGACTTTTTGAGCATTATTTCAACTGGCCACACAACCTGGCCATTCACCCCGATGGCCGCATATTTTTCAACGAGAGTTGGGAAAGTAGCAATCAGGTAGCCCGAAAACGATACAAGGGTGCTTTCAACCCCGAGATAAAATCGTACAATCCTGCCAATGGCGAGTACAAAGAGCATACGAGCTATAATGGCAAAGACATGTGGGCCAGCATCGATAAGAATGGTCAGCTCTATTATGTTTCTGACCAGTCTAATGGCGAATACAACCTCTATCAATTAGAGAATGATTCGCCACAGCGCCTGACCAATTTTAAGACCTCCATTAAAACACCCCAGGTAAATGCCAATGGTGGTAAGGTAGTATTTGAGCGAGACTATCAGATTTACCTTTTCGATGCCAACCGCAAGCGCAGCAGCAAGGTGAAAATCAACATCTTTGAAAACAGCACCCTGGCGCAGGATCGCGATTTTAACACCAAGGGAAATGTATCGGCCTTTGATATTTCTTCTGATGAAAAGAAGATGGCTTTCGTTTCCAGAGGCGAGCTTTTTGTGTCAGACATCAGCGGCAAATTCATCAAGCACATCACCACTAACCCTACAGAGCGGGTGGTTGAGGTGCTTTGGTTGAAAGACAATACTACCTTGCTCTATACCCAAACCTTAGCAGGTTATACCAACCTCTATACCATTGATGCGGCCAGCGGAACAGGAGAAAAACAAATCACCAAGGACGACCAGTCGAACAGGAACATAGAGCTGAATACCGACAAAACCCATGCGGTGTACCTTAGCGGTATCAACGAAGTAATGCTACTTGATTTGGACAATATGCGCAGCGAAACCATAGCGAACGAAGAGCTTTGGGGCCTCTATAATCCGATGCCTCGCTTTTCACCTGATGGCCAATACATTGCTTTTACTGTCAAAAACGATTTTGAAGACGACATTTACTTCTACCACATTGACAGCAAACGCCTGATCAACTATACCAGCAGTGGTGTAACAGAAACCAGCCCCTTCTGGAGCCCCGATGGTAAGCACATCTACTTTGTGAGCAACCGTACCCAGCCCAGCTACCCTTTTGGTTTGCAAAATGGGCGTGTATATCGGGTACCCTTGACGAGGATAGAAGCTGCTTTCAAGTCAGACAAGCTGGCCGCTGTTTTTGATGAGGACAAAAAGGAGAAAGACACGGTGATTGTTGAGATAGACCTTGACCAGAACCTGATACGCAACATGCAAAGGATCAGCCCCAACTTTGGCACGGCTTCGGCTCCCTACGTGATCAAATCAGGCGACAAAACACAGGTGCTCTATTATTCTAACCATGACGAGAGCCAGCGCGCCCTTTGGATGACCACCATTCAACCTTTTGAGCGCAATAAGACTGAGAAATTCAACGGTAGTGGTAGGTCAGGTGGCAATATTGTGAAGGTGAAAAAGAACTACTACATCAACAACCGGGGGGCGATAAGTAAGATGAATCTGGGAGGCAAAAAATTCAGCCCCATTGAGACCAGTTTCACTTTCAGAAGGTCTATGAAGAATGAGTTTGAGCAGATGTACTACGAAACCTGGGCGGGCATAGAAGAAAACTTCTACAATGAAAACTTCCATGGCATGGACTGGCCCAAGCTGAAGAGTCAGTATGCAAAATTCTTGCCCCACCTTCGCAACCGTACTCAGCTGCGAACACTGCTCAATGACCTGCTGGGTGAGCTGAATTCATCACATATGGGCTTTCGCTCGTTCGGCCAGGAAGAGGGCACCTTTCACAATACCCGTAGCCTTAACCTGGGTGTGATTTTCTCAAATGATAACCCCTACCAGGTGGCAAGGCTGATAAAAGAAGGGCCTGCCGATTTCTCAGGCAAAAACATATTGCCAGGCGACATACTCAAAAGCATTAATGGTGTGGCCATTGATGAGAAAATGAACCGGGAACATTACCTGGCCAAACCCAGCCTGGATGAAGAAGTGACTTTGGGCCTGCAGCGTGGATCGGAAATGGTGGAGGTCAAGGTTCACCCTCGCAGTACAGGGGCCATGCGCGTTAACCTCTACGATGAATGGATTGCTGACAACCAGAGCAAGGTTGATCAGGCCACCAATGACCGTGTGGCCTATGTACACATGAAAAACATGGGGCTGGGCTCTTTGAACCAGTTTTTGGTAGAAATGACCTCTGAAGGCTACAACCGAGATGGCCTCATTCTCGACCTGCGCTACAATACCGGAGGCAACGTGCATGATGAGGTGTTGAAATTTCTCTCCCAAAAGCCTTACCTCAATTGGAAATTCAGAGAAGGTAAACTTACCCCACAAGGCAACTTTGGAGCGGGTGCCAAACCCATCGTATTGCTGATTAATGAGCAAAGCCTGAGTGATGCAGAAATGACGGCCCAGGGTTTTAAGGAATTGGGACTGGGCACCATCATTGGTACAGAGACCTATCGTTGGATCATATTTACGAGTGGTGCTGGCCTGGTAGACGGCTCCTTCTACCGACTGCCAAGCTGGGGATGTTATACGCTGGATGGTAAAAACCTGGAGAAAGAGGGCGTGAAGCCAGATATTTATGTTGAAACCAATTTTTCAGACAGGGTAAATGGCCGCGACCCCCAACTGCAGCGGGCTATTGAAGAAGTATTGAAGAAGATGAACTAAAGTCCAGGTATTTATGAAATGGTACCGGCTTTTTGAAAATCAGGCGCGACTGGATTCGGCTTTGGGCAGCGATGCCAGAAAGATAGTCCGCTTAGGCGAAAGGCGCATTTGCCTTGTGAAACATGAGGGCCGGTACCATGCTTTTGACAACCTATGCCCACATAACTTGCATTCTTTGTTTGAAGGAAATATAAATTATCTGGGAGAGGTGATTTGCCCATTACACAGCTATCGCTACAACCTCAAAGACGGTCTGGAATGCGAAGGTCGTAGCGGTTCTTTGACTATTCACCAGATAGAATTTAGAGAGGAGGGCATTTTTCTAGGTGTAAACGACTAGCCTTTTGCACCTTTTCGTTAATTTTCAGATCAAGTGGCCGGATCTACTGCACTATTACAACCCAAAACACTAGAAAAACGCATCTTCTCCATTGATGTGTTACGCGGCCTTGCCGTGCTGGGTATCCTTATTATGAATATCCAAAGCTATGCCTTGCCTGCTAGTGCTTATATCAACCCTACCTCTTATGACCCCTCCAGCCTGGTAAATTATGACCTATGGGTGTATTTGCTCAGTCATATTTTTGCCAATGGAAAGTTCCTGGCCATATTCTCTATGCTTTTCGGGGCGGGTATCATCATGATTTCCAACAAGGCAAAAAAAGAACAAATGCGTTCTGGTGAACTGCAGTCGAAAAGATTGCTTTGGCTACTCATTATCGGAATTTTGCATGCTTACCTCTTGTGGTATGGAGACATCTTAGTGGCTTATGCCATATGCGGTTTTTTCATGTTCATGTTTCGAAGCCGAAGGGCTAAAACGCTTTTTCGCCTGGGGATACTTTTTTTAGTAATAGGCAGCGCAATAAGCCTGGTGTTGGGTTATTCTGTACCCTTTTGGGAATTAGCTGAATTTGAACAGTTGAGGGCTGATATTTGGTTGCCAACAGCGGAAAGCCATGCTGAAGAAATTGAATTTTATCGCAGTAACTGGGAGCGTCAAATGTTTTTGAGAGCGCCTAAGGCTTTTGAAATGCAGACCGTAGTTTTTCTTAGCGATACCTTTTGGAAGGTAAGTGGCCTTATGCTTTTGGGCATGGCATTTTACAAGAAAAGGGTGTTTACGGCCAAACAGTCAAGAAAATACTATCGCAAAATGGTTATTTATGGCATAGGCTTAGGCCTGCCCCTGGTGGCGATAGGTTTGATTGTGAACTTTCATTATGATTGGGAATTCAGGAAAAGCTACTACTATTTCTCTCAGCTAAATTATTGGGGAAGTGTGCTAATGGCCATAGGCTATATTGGCTTTATCATGATACTCGTAAAGCTTAACGCTACAAATTGGATATTCACCAGGCTGTCGCAAGTAGGCAAATTGGCATTGACCAATTATTTGATGCAATCAGTGATTTGCTCTTTTATATTTTACGGTCACGGCATGGCGATGTTTGCCGACCTTGATCGTGCTTTTCTGGCGCTGATTGTATTGGCCATTTGGTTGATTCAGATCGCCTTTTCGCACTTCTGGCTCTCTTTTTTCAGGTTTGGTCTTTTCGAATGGGTATGGCGTTCGTTGACCTACGGCAAGTTTCAGCCGATGATTCGTTAACCGGTATAAGAACCCGCGTCAATCAATTCGTTTTGTTGGTTTGAAGTAACCGCATAGTTGAAGCCTTTGTGAACGGCATAGGCCCCGTATTCACCTTGTTTGCTTAGCGCCAGAAAGCCCACCTGTAGGTCGTTATAGCTATTCTGGTACTTTCTCACAATTCGCTCTACTGCCTGTTTACATGCTTCCATAGGAGGGTATCCTTGGCGCATAAGCTCCACAATCATATGAGCTCCACAGATTTTTATTACAAACTCACCCAGACCAGTGGCCGTAGCAGCACCTATCTCATTGTCTACAAACAAACCAGCCCCAATAATGGGTGAATCGCCCACACGGCCGTGCATTTTCCAGGCAGCACCAGAGGTGGTACAGGCTCCAGAGAGATTGCCCTGAGCATCGAGCGCCACCATGCCTATGGTATCGTGATTTTCAACGTTGATTATCGGTTTGTAATCTTTCTTTTTCAGCCAGTCTTTCCAGGCTTTTTCAGACTTGGGCGTCAACAGGTTTTCTTCTTTAAAACCACTGTCCAGGGCAAAACGCCTGGCTCCTTCACCCACCAGCATAACGTGTGGGGTGTCGTCCATTACCTTGCGAGCCACAGCCACGGGGTGCATTATGTTCTGCAGAAAGGCCACCGAACCACAATTTTCATATTCGTCCATGATGCAAGCATCGAGGGTCACATTGCCATCGCGGTCGGGGAAACCACCAATGCCCACAGTGGCATTCTCAGGGTCGGCTTCGGTCACCATCACCCCTTGTTGAACAGCATCCACAGCCCGGCCATTTTGATTCAGCGTTTTCCAGGCTTCTGCATTGGCTTCCATACCATGATTCCAGGTAGAGACCACAATCGGTTTTTGGGCTGGGGTGGTTTGGTCTGTACAAGCCAGGGCCGAAAGGCTGCCTGCACCCACGGCCACACTGCCTGCGAGGCCCGATTTGATGAATTTTCTTCTGCTGGTCATCCGGTTAATTTTTGTTGAACCTGGATTATGTGATAGAAAGCCTATTGGATAATCCGGGTTGAATTTATCGATTTCTTTCTTCACCCCCCTACCACTTATCCCAGGCATTCACCAATTCAATCATTTATCAATATCTTTCATTGAGAAAGGGGCTTTAGTGAGGAGTCTGTCTATAATGTCAAAGTTTGAAAATCAGTCTTAGCCCCAATCCCTCCTCGCTTCGCCAAAGCGGCTACGCGTAGGCAAGGAAGGGAGTACTGATTTTCAATGGCTTGCCCCATTAAGGGCTGGGGCGAAAAGGCATTGAAACTTAAATGGGAACAAACTGTAGACAGACTCTTATTAAGTGCAGAATGACCATTTAGATGCGGTCGTGTGATTGGCTCTCGAAACTACCTTAACACTGATTAACACAGCGAAGGCAACCCTGAAGGCTGAGATCAGTTTTGAAATATGTGCAGTATCAAAAAATGGCTGCCAGTATCAGACAACCGAGTTCAAAAATGAATAGAATTGCGTACTTCCTGCTGCTTTTACTCACAGCACAAGGACTTTGGGCCAATGACCCAGAGGCCGAGATTCCCTTCCAAATTATCAACGAGCACATCTTCTTCAAACTATCAGTCAATGGAGGTGAACCGCTCGATTTTGTGTTCGACACAGGTGCGGCTGGCAATGTAATGGATGAGCAAACTGCCAAGGTGCTGGGTTTGGAAATGAACGGTAGCCAGGTGGTACAAGGTGCTTCTGGCAGCACTTCTATAGAACGGACCACTGGGCATGAAATGCAGGTAGAGGGTATTGACCTGCGAGGCATCGACTTTATGGTGATGGACCTGGGGCACCTGGCCGATGAAGATGCACCCATTGACGGTATAGTAGGCGCGTCCATCCTCAATAGATATACTGTAGAGCTGAATTATGATGAGCATGTGATCAAACTTTATAAGAAAAGGACATATGAGCCAGATGAAAGTTGGGAAAAACAGCGAATGTCTTTACAGGGTTTTGGCATTCCCATTGTATCAGCCACCATCACCTTGCCCTCTGGCGAAACGCTGGAAGGCCCTTATCTGGTAGATACTGGAGCTGCTACTACTGTGAAGTTCAATACCCCATTTGTAAATGGTAACGGATTGATTGACAAGATGGGGAAACACTATGCCTACTCTTCGCAGACCCTCAGCAAAACCGCTACAGATGAAGTGAGTAAGCTTTCCAGCTATGAGGTTTTTGGGCATAAATTTGAAGATTTCGCAGTGCGCCTAAGCCAGGGTACAAGAGGGGTAAGTGCGCTTACGCAAGTGGATGGCATTCTGGGCTTGAGCATTCTCAAACGTTTCAACACGGTGTATGATTACTACAATCAGGTGATGTACCTGCAACCCAGCAAATACTATGAAGAGCGCTTCCACATCAACCATGATGGGATGAAGATTGAGAAGAAAAACGGGGCTTTTGAGGTAACGGCTGTCTTTGACGGTTCGGTAGCCGAAGAGCAGGGCATCAAAAATGGAGACATCATCCTGAGCCTGGATGGGGATTCAGACTTTACTCGCCACAGCTTTCACCATTACATAGAAAAAGCCCAAAAGGCGGTGAGCATTCAGCTGAGAAGAGAGGGCAAGGTGATCACTTTGAGCCTTGAGCCAAGGAGCATGCTCTAAGTGGTGACGGTTCATCCTGCTAATCCTACGATTCGGTAAGTCTTATTATTAAAGGAACCCTGGCGATTCCACATTTGAGTCAACAACAACAAAGACTCAAAACAATGAATCGTCAAAAACTCATCACCCTGATCTTGCTGCTGCTGCCCATGCTGGCACAGGCACAAACGATCGTCTCAGGCACCGTTACCGACACCAAAGGAGAAACCATTCCCGGTGCCAATGTATACCTGAAAGACACCTTTGATGGAACCAACTCCAAAGTGGATGGCAGCTTCTCGTTTGAAACTACCGAAAGTGGAGCCCAGGTGCTTGTGGTTAGCTTCATTGGGTATAAAACTACAGAGCGGCCCATACAGATTGAAGGTGAAAAGGTGCAGGTCAACATCATCATCACCGAGGAAATCAACAAGCTGGATGGGGTTACCATCAGTGCTGGAGCTTTTGAGTCCAGTGATGTGAAAAAGGTAACGGTTTTGAAACCGCTCGACATTGTGACCACTGCCAGTGCGGCAGGTGACATCATGGGAGCTATCAACACCCTGCCGGGTACTGCTACTGTCGGAGAGTCTGGTCGTCTCTTCGTGCGTGGTGGTGAAGGTTATGAAACCAAAGTCTTTATTGATGGCATGGAGGTGCGCAACGCCTTCGGTGCCCAGGCGCCTAATGTGCCAACCCGAGGCCGTTTCAGCCCATTCTTGTTCAAGGGCACCATATTTAGCACAGGTGGCTACTCGGCAGAGTATGGTCAGGCACTGTCATCGGCCCTGGTGCTCAACTCAAACGATATTGCTGAACAGACTCAGGGCGATATTTCTCTGATGTCGGTAGGAGGAGATGTGGCCTATACCAAGCGCTGGGAAAACACCTCTGTTTCCGGCAAAGTGCAGTACACGGATTTGCGCCCCTATCAAGGCCTGATCAATCAGTTTTTCGATTGGGAAGAAGCGCCAAATGGCATGGTAGCGGAAGGTGTAATCCGCCAAAAGGTCAATACCAACGGACTGTTGAAAATATATGCCAATGCCGATTTGAGCAACATGATCATTCGCCAGCCTAACCTGGATACAGGCAGCAAAGACACCATTTCAATTGATAACGATTATTTCTACCTGAATGCCAGCTATAAGGATGTGCTGAACAGCAAATGGTCAATCCGCGGAGGACTTTCCAGCACCGTGAACAAAGAAGACATTGGCTTTAACAGCGACCAGGTAGATGAAGAGGAGCAGGGCTTGCATGCCAAGGTAGCTTTGAACTGGGATGCGCACGAAAAAGTAACCGTAAACATGGGGCAGGAGTACTATCACCGTCAGTTTACCCGCGGGCTCAACATTTTAAACGGACCTCAAGACAGCTTCGATTTCACCGAAAACACCCTGGCTACTTTTGTAGAGGCCGATTACTTTGCTTCCAACTCATTTGTACTCCGTGGTGGTGTACGAGTAGAGCATTCTGGTTTGCTCAATCGCTCTTGGGTAAGCCCCAGACTGGCCATGTCTTACAAAGTGGATGAAAAAGGGCAGTTCTCTTTGGCTTACGGCCGCTTTCTGCAGTCGGTACAAAACGAATATGCTTTGGTAAACCGTGCCTTGCAGCCAGAGCAGGCCACGCATTACATTCTCAACTACCAGTACATTCATGACAATCGCGTATTCCGCATTGAGAGCTACCTGAAGCAGTATGATGACCTGGTGAAGTTTACCGACCTTACTGATTTCAATCCGGTGAACTATACCAATGCAGGGTTTGGCGAGGCCAAAGGGGTAGACATTTTCTGGAGAGACAGTAAAACCCTAAAGAACACCGACTATTGGATGTCCTACTCTTATGTAGATTCTGAGCGGAATTATCAGGACTTCAACGATGCGGCTACCCCTGCCTTCCTGTCAAAGCATAACTTCTCCTGGGTGATCAAGCACTTTGTGCAGCCATTGAGAACGCAGTTTGGCGCTACTTATAACTATGCCTCTTCACGTCCATTTCACAACCCTAACAGGCCCGGTTTTCAAAACGATGCCACTCCTGCTTTTCACGATGTGAGTATCAATGCTGCCATCTTGTTCAAGCAGAACATCATCCTGTACCTGTCTACCTCCAACCTGTTTGGCAGAGACAACATTTTCGGTTATGATTACGCCAGTAACCCTGGTGCAGATGGCGCCTTCGCAAGCAGGCCCATCCGCCAGGGGGCAAAACGCTTCATTTTTGCCGGGCTGTTCATCACCCTCACCAGAGATGGTAAGGAAAATCAGCTGGATAATCTATAGACGGCTAAGGAAGGCGTCCTTCAAAAGGACACCTTCCTTGCTACAACTCATTATAAGCACCTACCTGTACCATAACCCCGGCAGTTCCGTTATCTATTCACGATCTTTAAACCATGAAAAGGATGCCTATCAGGTTATTCATTGCTTTTGCGATGTGCTTATGCCTTCTGGCCTGTGAATAGTCACAGCCGGAAATCATACCACCTGAACCCATTGGGGGTCTCAATCCGGAAGTGGTCATTTACATAGCAGGCAGAGAATGGTTTCCTGCCACCATTGGCCTGGTGCTGCAAGATTTGTCGGCAG
>Ga0316204_10007478_pt1 | contig 15909 bp, 8 predicted proteins | sample 6monrhotite_MG_2_FD_205661 | JGI IMG/M metagenome (GOLD analysis project Ga0316204, IMG submission 205661) | Microbial mat bacterial communities from mineral coupon in-situ incubated in ocean water Damariscotta River, Maine, United States -... | ecosystem: Environmental > Aquatic > Marine >... | reverse complement strand
AAACCGTCCAATTCAGGCTCAGCTGGCCACTAGTATCTCCAGAAGCAAGCCCGCTGCTGTTATACGCCAACACAGGAATAAGATCACTAGGCTGAGGTGTAGCACTCACTGACAGGTAAACACCAAGAACGCTTGGATCAGCATTGGCCAGTTTATTGGTCATCGGGTCAAGAATGTTTTGCAGTTCCGCATTAATCACAATGGTGACGCCATAAGGCCATAATAAAGGCGCATTGGATGAAAGCACTTCCAGATCTGGACGCATTAATGCAAATTGAGTAACAAGAAAATCTGCCTCACCAAGATTCGCTCGATCACTGCTACCACTGACTAATACCGTCGTATTATTGTTACTATCTTGACCAAGCAAAATAGCCGCACCATTTTCATCGCCACCAAAATCTTGAGTGGCAGCATCTGCCAGAGTCCCATTACTTGCATATTGCAGGCTCAACAAATCATGATCACCACCGATGGTCCCTGTTCGCCCCGTAATAAAAACTCTCTCTGACGCATCTACAATTATATCCGTTGGCACATCATCGTCGCCGCCGGAATCATATAGTTCAGCACGCCAAACTAGCACACCAGTCGAGCCATCTAACTTCAAAGTAAAAATATCCCCGCCGCCTTTTGCTGCAAGATATACATTACCTGTCTGATCTAATGTAATGGCCCGCGCTGAATCCAATCCATTTCCACTATCAAAAGGGCCACTTGCTTCCGGCCAAACTTCATTGCCATCAGCCCCAGAAAATTTCACAACAATGATATCCCGGTCACCATTTTGACCGCCATTTAGCGTCCAACCTGCCACAAAGACATCACCTGATGAATCCACGACCATAACCGTCGCCTTATCATGAACGCCCGAGTCATACAACTGCGGACCACCCCAACCATCGCTACCGTCGGCAGCGTTATATTTCAATACCACAAAGTCATCTGTCACGCCTTGGCTAACGCCGGCAACAACGATGTTACCTGCCGGATCGATACCTATGCCTACCGGCACATCAGCGTCTTGAGTTCCTGCGCTATCGTACAGCTTTACAGAACCACTCCAGCCAACCGCACCGTTCGCATCAAAACGCAGCGTGATAATATCTGACTCATATGCGGCAGCTAAACGCCTAACCCCCGTCACATAAATTTCATCGTTGCTACCAACAACTAAATCGATAACCGAGTCATCCGTTGTAGCGGCATAACGCACACCACCAACCCACTCAGTAACTTCCGCACCCGTAGCCGCATCATATTTAAGCCCAATAATGTCAGACTTCAAACCATCATGACTGTTTGCAACCACATAGACATTATCACCACCGCTATCCAGCGCTATAGCAATACCTTCATCAAAACAACCAACCGTGCCGCCACTCAGATCAGTGCAATCGAAATTAAGTCTGGCCGTCCAAAGCAAAACGCCCAAAGAACTGTGCTTAGATGTAAAAATATCATGACTAGCCACATCACCGTCGTTAATAGCGCCAACACTATAAACATTACCATCTGCATCAATCACACTATCTCTAACATCACTTAAACTGCCCGTATAACGAGAAGACCACTGCGCGCTGTATTCACCATTTTGGACGGGGGATTGAAAAAACTCAGTAGCCTGCCACGCGGCCATTGAAGGCAATGCGATCAAATTACCAATAAAGATAAGAACTATGCTAAGAATTTTGTAAGGGGGAAACTTCATATGAATTATCCAAGCATTCTAATTTGGACAAGTGGTAAAAAATCTATAACCAGTTTGGCATGCAGCTGCATTCTCATTTACATCAAAAAAACTATCCCATTCAACATTATAAACGGCAAATCCCTCGCCACCATCAGCGTAAGCATATGAACCTTCTTCAAATCGAGAATAATCAGTATCCCAACCAATCGGATTTGCTTCCCAGATAAAATCGCCCGTATTCGGGTCAGTTAGATATTCTCCCGTAGAGAGGTCTTTCTTTGGCTTTAACCATCCTTGCCCAGCCGTATAGCTAAACTGCCCCGCAGTTACATTAGATTTTTGCACTAAAGACATATCAAAATTCGCAGCCCCCATAACAGGCAAAGCTGCATCATTAAGCGTCATAACATTGGTCAGAGGCGCCACACGGTTCGTTTCGGAATAGGTAATGCTGCGCATATCCGCAACAAACTGAGAAGTCATAACACCGTCACTGGTTGTTTGAGAAATTCGTGGTTTAGTCGCACGCAATGGCTTGAGAACTTCTTGAGACATCTCCGCATCACTTAACAGCAGACGCATAACCATAGTGGCAGGGTCACCCGTTCCGTTCCCCGTCAAATCATAGCGTTTAAAACCCGAGGTAGTATCAACCTTAAGACCAAATGGATCCTTAGCATTCCCAAAAACAGGCCTTTGAATAAAGGTGTTTTGCTTTCTCACATAAGGATCATTACCTATTAACTCACGCTCATTACCACCGCTAAACAAAGATGAAGCTCTAGCACTCGTGTCTACATTTGCTTCATTTATTGTATCTGCAACAGTATTATTGGCGGCCGAGTAGAATTCATTAGCAAAACCATTTGCCGGATCACCAATGATTACATGAAAAAAATATTCGCCGTCACGATAAACTTTTTCCTGAATAAAACGCGTACCGTCATTATAATAAATGCCCTCATTAGTTTTTAACAAAGAAAGACTGGTTGTGCTGCCACCATTGTAAACATTACCGCCCGCCACAACACAGTCAGCTTGAGGTACAGCACATGAGTATGAGCCAGGCGCGACTTCAGGATTAAAATTCAACGCAAAATCAGCCGCAGAAACAAAAGAAGCATGAAAGGAGGCCACGATGGAAACCATCATCAGGATACGAATAGTATAGTTTTTTGCCATATTATTTATAACCTATGTACTCTGACACATAACATTCAAACCACTTATGACCAGCAACTGACATTCAGGACAACAACTTATTCATATCCAGAAAATGAGAGGTAGTAATCATGCCAATAGAAAAATCAACTTAATCACATGCTAATTGTAACACTCCTACCCAAAAACATCCACCATAAAGCCCAACAAGAAACCCATTAGCCATTGAAAACACAGCGATTTAATCGCATTTTTTGACGCTGAAAACAAGAAAAAAATAACAACACCAATAACCCGCCCAACGCACCACCGCCTTCACTCTGAGGATCCGCAGAAGAGGCGTTTTCGGTAGCCGCCTCACCCGTATCGTTGATAGTAATCAGCGGCGCACTGGAAGCAGGCCCAGTTTCAACGCTGGTATTATTATTACTCAAAACAAAATCAAACTGATCAGCGCTAACCTCAACCTCACTACTTAAAGCTGCATCCATGCTCACTGCCACCAAAACGTCAAGCATCACCACTTGACCCGACACCATGTCGTTTAATATACAGTCAACAATACCCATAACCTGACTACAAACTCCTTGGCCTGCCTGAAATTGGTATCCCTGAAAAATAACACCCGACGGCAAAGTATCTACCAATTTTATGCCACTAGCTGTATCTGGCCCAAAATTGGTCACCGTCAACGAATAGGTCAGAGTCTCTCCTACCGTTATCGGCCCATCATCCGTTATCGACACCGACATATCGTTATAGGGCCCAATTCGAGCCAGAAAAGCGTCTAAACTACCGCTACCAGAGCTTTGATTCGAGCTCTGGTCAGGCTGTGCTTGGTACACTGGAAAATCTAACGAATCAGTTTCTCCGACCACATACACGTTGCCAAGCCCATCACGCGCCACACCGCGACCACGATCGTTACTTGCGCCGCCCAAGTAAACGGAATAACGTACACTTCCTTGACTGTCTAAACGCGCCAAAAAAGCATCCGAACCACCGCTGTATTCATTGCCAGCCACGACATTCTGCCCCATCAAATCAATCGCTTGCGTTGTGCCCACAAGATACACACTATCTGTCGAATCTATCGCCAACGCCACCCCTTCAGTCACACCACTATCACCGCCAATAAGCATCGGATTGACTGTGTAATGGACCAAATTAGTCGTTGTACCATCGAGCTTCATTACGTAGGCATGATCGCCCTCTGATTGCCCCGTAACATACAGATCGCCACCGCTATCAACCACTACCCCTCTCGCATTTTTAACACCTAAATAGCGGGTATAAACAAGGCTGAAATCAGCCCCATTTATTTTTGCGACAAAACCATCGCTCAGTGATGAACTCAGCGCGCCTATAGGCTCCGGAGATCCCGGCAAATCAGGAGAAGATGTATTGCCAACAACATAAATATTATTTGCCGCATCGAGAGCGATAGAAAAACCTTGATCTTTATTCTCGCCACCAAGATAGCTCGAAAACATTAAGTCATTACTGGCCTGCGCATCAGGCGACAATTTCAAAACAAAAGCATCACGGCCACCCAGAAGACCCAAGTCAGACTGAAATTGCTTTTCTACTGGAAACTGAGTTGATGCCGTCCAACCCGCCACATAAATATCACCACTTGCATCAACGATAATATCTTCACCCATATCACCCGCACTGCCACCTACACAGGTAAAATAATTCAGGTCTAAATCACTGGACAACACAGCAATAAAGACATCAAAAACACCGTTATCACAGTCATCATAGGCTCCCGAAGGATTTACCGAAGGGTCTTCCGATGGTATTTTCTCGAAAACCGCACCCAGGTTATGAGCTATCGCTCCTGTCACATACACTTTCCCAAAGTTATCAACTGCAATCGCACGACCTACCTCATATTCTGAATACAAAAGATTTTCTGTTCCAATATACGATGTTGACCGTAACACCCCGTCCTTTGAGAATTTTGAAACAAACGCATCGTGATCGCCTTGAACCTCAGAAGAACCAGTGATGCCAGATGTTGTCTGCCCTGTCACATAAAAATTACCCTGCGAGTCCGCAGCCACATCATAAGCAACATCATCACCTGTACCGCCCAAATACCCTGAATAGCTTAAAACAGGATCAATAATCAGCGGGTATCTTGCGTCATAGGCGGCTAACTCAAACGAAACAACATCATTTTCATCAAGATGAAATTGCGAAGCCACCTCTACACGTTGGCCATTGATATCCTGATAACTGTACGGCGCATGGTGACGTAGGTCGCCATAAGCTGTTTTAACAACAAGGTTTCCAGAGGCATCAACAAGAACATCTTCAGACCCATCTATGACATAACGTATGCGTTGCGGCGACGCGCCCGGCGAAACAACAAAATCATACTCTAAATCACTACCACGGCTGTAATAAACCATATCTATGCCCGGATAAACCTGCGCATAGCGTACTGCCCGATAATGCCGCACAGCACGCCGCCAATCTTTATGCTGGCCAACAAAATAGTTGCTGTGCCCGGGCAATTGATCTATCGCCTCAGGTGAAGAGACATTTGTAGCGCCTAACAAACGATGGCGCAACTCAACAGTCCTTGATATTTTGCTGTCCGGCTCCCCAAAAAAGCTGCTATCGGCTTCAAGCACAATCAGCGCATCACTATCCGTCAAATACATCTGATATCCGCCTGTACGAGAAACATAACGTGCAGCCGAGCTAAACTGCCCTTTGTTTTCCTCAAAATAAGCGCTATTTTTAGAAGAAAAAACAGACCCTGAAATTGGCTTCTGCATCACAGGCTGCAGTGCATTTCCCTTCGTATTTGCTAGCGAAACTGCACTGACTATGCTTGCCAGAACGACAAGAAACAGACTTGATGTGAAGTAATATGATTTGATCATGGTGAATATTTTTCCGCTTACAAGAGGTATAAAACGGGTATTAAGAACTACAGAAGAGAGAGGCAATTATAGCATATTTGTAGCGCAAATTGTTCCCGAAAAGGCGCACAAAGTCACAAAAACAAACACTCTGGGCAGACTTAATTAATAATAAAAGTTAATCCGAAACATCGCGCGAAGTCCGCTAAAACTTAATGAAATTGGGTTATAAAAATTCTCGCGTGTAGCCGGGTCAGCCACATCCTCGGGTGTTGTCCCAGGCTTCAAATAGCCCAGATTTCCATCTGACATCACACGATACGGCAGACCATTGCGAAAAATATTATCCGTGTCGAGAAAATCATCCTTCATAGACACATTGCCAAGTTTAAATTTCTTACGACCAATTAACCAACCAACCTCTCCACCTATGGACAACCAATCACGAATAAACCACTCGGCCCCAACACCAATCTGCCCCATCAAAACAGAGGCTCTCTGCGCCTCAACAAGCATGACACGGCGGACATCCACCAAATCTTCAATAGGGCTCTCAACAAAACGAAAAACAAAATCTTCACGGAAATCTATGTCAAAAACTTCATGAATTAAAAGACGGCTGTAGACATGGAACTTCGGCCGGCGCAGCCAATTGTAACGCCACCCTAAAGTGTATTCCGTATAAGAGATTTTGTCTCGGCGCTCACTAAAAACCGTATTAGAAACGAAGTATTGCTGTAACGGAAGGTTTGCAAAGACGCGGTTAATGGACGTTTTCTCCATCGAACCCAATCCAATAATTAAACTATGGCGCTCATTTGCATGCCACTGAAACTCAAGCCCAGCCTGCATGCCCACACCCACAGAAGGAACGTCATTAGCAAAAACAAAAGGCCGTTCTTCAGTAATGTTTTCATCAATAACATCACCAGGTAAGGCGCTCTCTCCTATAGTTGTACCTTCGAAGAGTAAAATTTCAGCATTGCCTATAAACGGCGCCTTATACAAACCATCACTAAGCGGCTTAAGGTCTGGTAAATGCCCACCTAACAATAAAGACATACTCCATTCTTTATCAACCTGCGCATAAGCAACGCTAGTAAAAAATGAAAACACCGACAATAACGCAACCACAAACATACACAGCATGCGTCTCATGAATCTATGAGGCGCATAAACACTGAATTGATAGTCGCGATAATTCACATTAAATTAAGCTTCTTTTTTGACCAGCTGTTGACGCGGCTGAGCCCAAGCCAGCAGCAAAGGTAATAGCGTCAGTGCTGCTACGCAGGACACCACCATATACGTTGAGACGAAATAGCCTAACTTCACGTGCGGAGGAAACTGAGATAAACCAAGAACCAGAAAGCCTACTGTCACGACAACCGCATTTAGCACGATAGCTTTACCAACGGTACGCACGGAACTAAACACCGCATCCTGCGAAGTTTCGCCACGGTTACGGTTATAGTTATAGCGATATAAATAATGAACGGCGTAATCAACACCGACACCAATTGCAACGCCCGCTGCCAGCACCGTGGAAACATCAAGCGGAACCCGAAACCAACCCGCCGCACCTGCAACCAACAGTGTTGTCAGGGTAACAGGCAGCACAACATACAAGCCGGCAAGAAAAGAACGAAACAGAAAAGCGGCCATAATCAATATGCCCAACTTCGATAACACTATCGCCATCACCTGACTATCGATCAACAGGTCAGCCCAGATATAAGAATTATTCGCTGAGCCCGCCAAGTTAACATCAACCCCCATGCCATCAAACTCACGATCAACAAAAAGATTAACTTCGTCAATAACGTCTTTCAATCGCTGAGTATGATCTGTCTTGATAACAAAGGTGATATTTGCCTGACTGTAAGCATAATCAACAACAATATCTAACTGCTCCGGGCGACCCGAAACAGATAATAGAAAAAGGTATTCACTGACTTCACGACGCGTTTCAGGAAGGCGATTATAGGCTTCATCACCCGCATGAAACGCCTTATTGGTACTCTTTAAATAATCAACCAGTGACAACGAGCTACCCACATCATCAAGGCTCTCGATGTGATTTTGCAGCTTATCAATACGTTGCAATATCTGTGGAGATTTAAGCGCACCAGGCTCCTTACCATCAACCACCACACTAAGAAAAATAGTACCGTCGAATTTTTCATTCAACATATCATTTGCGCGCGTCACTTCGCTGTCATCGCGGAAATCGGCAATCCAACTGGAGTCCACATACAAAAATTTAGTTCCTAAGCCAACTGCAGCAACAAGCACGATCAATATCAAACTTGCTGCCTTACGATTATTAATTAACGTTTTTGCAAAACTAACTAGGCCGCGCGTTAACAAGCCAGTCTCTTCATGTGTGCGCAACGAACGGCGACGTTTCAAATAACCGCTGACATGAGGCGGCATCATTGCCAGCATAGCGGGCACCATAGTCACTGACGCCAACCAGCAAAAAACAATGCCAGCGGCAGTAAACAATCCAAAAATTTTGAAGGGTGGCATTTCCGCCCACCACAAAGACAAAAAGCCCACCGCCGTTGTTAACGTTGTAATCATAAGCGGCATACCAAGCTCTTGCATCAACTGCGCAACGATGGCGCGCCGGTCACGATGCTGATCCTCCATTACAATATCTTCGTAATGGCTGATCAAATGAATCCCGTCACCGATTCCCACCGCCATCAAGATCACCGGCAACATGGTAGAAATTGTATACATTGGCACACCCAATGCGGCCATCAAACCAAGCGTCCAAATAATGGCCACCGCTACCACCAGCAATGGCAACATAACGCCACGCACCGAGCGAAACATAATAAAAAGCACTGCGGCAATAGCCATAATCAGCAATGGGATCATGAGCATCATGTCTTCCATTGCATTCAACCCCGACGTAACCTCAATAACAGGACGCCCAGCAATGTAAAACCGATCCCCATTTTCGGTTGTCATATCGCTAATTAACTGCGGCCAACCACCGCCCCAATCTTCAGAGCCTTGCTGCCATTCGCCGTCTTTCTGTGAATCTGCACCAGCCTTTTTGTCACCAGCATCACTCTTAGGCCAACCCCCACTACCAGAAGACCAGCCACCTTCTTCTCCACTTCCAAACTCGCTCATCAGGATAGCCTTAACCTGGAAGTAAGACTGATATCGATATTCTTTGCCTTCTTTTAACTTGGCACGAATCATTGTCGCGTTGCCGTCTTGCGACACCAGGTTGCCAACAAATAACTCCGCATTGGCATACACTTTTTTCTTCACTTCTTCGATCGTTGCCGCATCCTGAGGCACCTGCTCCATAACGCGCTCATTTGCGATCTCGTCATCACTACCAATAAACTGGGTAGCCGAGGAAAGCGAAGCAACATCCAAACGCCGCGCTGTTAATACGCCAGGCAACTCAGATACCTTTTCAGTAATTCGCGCTACCCGCGCTAAAGAATCCGTATTAAAAATGCCATTCTCATTTACAATACCGATGATGATTGAATCTTTGACACCAAAGACATCAGCAACATGCTCATCATAAAGAATAGCTTCATGCCCTTTTGGAAAATAAACACGAGCATCCGTTTCCCATCTCAGCTTATCGAATTGAGACAGTGACAGCGCCACCAGCGCTAGCACTGTAAAAACGACCAGTTTTGGATAACGGATCATATAAAGATAGAAATACCTGAACATAGCTCTTTTCCTGTGTTGTTATTTTAAATCTATTGTAAAAATCCTAACCCTTTTCAAGCATCACACTCTTCTGGATAAGGAACATATCAATGGCAATGAGATTTTTTGCTCATAACAAATTAAAAATTATATTTGAGTTCAAGAAAAATACGGTCATTTTTACTAAAATTACCAATAAACTGAAAGCGCTGTTCAAGCTCCAACAAATCTACAGCACGTCCATCCTGGGCTGCCACACCAATTTGTGAGTTAGGCCCTGAAAAAATATCCATTCCCGCGGCAATCTGAAACTGGTTAGTTACATTAAATGTAATCTTGGGTTTAGTATATGTTTCATTCAATGATACTAAATACAAAAACAGCATCTGAAACACAGCCCCTTGCTCCGGTAATTCTTTACGTACAAATAAACTAATACTGCTATCAAACTCTTCCTGAATAATGTTATCGTCATAATCAAGAATCACCCACTGAGTAAATCCTGGGGAAAAATCTGTTTTCCATAAATTAAAATCTACACCCACACCCCAACGAATATGGTCTTTTTTAATCTCACCAAGGTTATCAATATAGCCATCGTTATCATCGTCTACAATGCCCAGGCCAAAATACTTATCCTGTACATAGGCAAATTCACCTTTGATGATCTGCCCACCAAAAGCACGCTGCAGTGTTGAACCAAACATGTGAATTTGTGTGTATTCGGGATAAAATATAGGGCTCTCAATTTCCCCATTTACAACCACCACATCAACAGGCACTCTTCTAAAAATAACGGGGAAATCATCCCAAGTATAAAAATAACTCAGCGAAACTTCTGCATCAAAAATCGTCCGCGACCATTTAAGGCCGTACTCAGAATTTTCTAATGTAAAATTTTCTGGATAGACAGTTCCTGGAACCTCTTGTAACAATTCCCACTCAGAGCCTGACGCAGCAGGTCGGTGAGCTTGAATATCAGGTATCCACAGCAACTCAAACTCGTTTGATTCTCCGTAATAGTTTGCTTTTAATGTCCAGAGAGGTATGCGGTAATCAAGCAAATCTGGAAGGATCAACTCACGAAAGTCCATCGGGTTTATTTCGTCTACAATTCGTACGCCTGTCATAACTCCCCAGATCACAAATTGTTTACCAATACGGATATCTACATTATCAAAAAATATATCCAAATAGAGTTCGCGAATTTCCGCGACATTAGAATCTTTTCCATCCGGCAAACCTTCAATAAAATTCAGCGGCTGCAAAAAGTCTCTTTCCGAACGCGCAGAGATCGTATCGTAATCGAGCAAATCATATGCTAAATCGTAATAAGCCCTGCCACTAAACGAGAGTTCCATCGACTCACTAAATGGGTAGTTTCCCTGCAAAAAAAGTGTATTACGAATTTTGGTAAAAGCACGCGGCTCTAGATAACGATACGCGGTTTCATTTTTCAGATAACCACTAAGATTGATTTTTTCAGCAAAAGTATCCAGGCCATCCTTGATACCTCCTGCGCTAGACACAAAAGGTGCAAACAGCAACGAAAATAGTAAAACGTACCGTTTCATATTCACAGGCGCATTCTGGCATAGTGGAAAATGTTTATTGCATACTCTGTGTAAGTCATAGTTTGGCGAACATTCCTGCCTTTATGCTTGACAGTTTAAGCCTCAGCTGCGATGGAAATTTGGCCGACAGAGACTTGATTAATGACGGACGGTTCTGACGTGGTTTCTAGTGAATTACAGGTCAGTGCATTTTGTTGTGACTTTCAGCCAACAAAACTGTATAACAATGTTACACAAAACCCATAAAAAGGTCAATAACCTCTTGAACTTAAGAGTAAAATGGGAGCTGGCTGCAAGCACGGCCCCACCTAAAAACAATGTAACTACTAGCTAATAACTCTCAACCAACACAATTGAGCAGCCGTCTTTCACGGCTGCTCAAATATTTTATGCAGAGTAACTTACCTTATTCCGCGTTTAAGCGTGCGCTCGGTAAAAATACGATCTTTCAAACCCACATTAATTGCGGGGTCAGACACAGTAAACACAGAGCTATGTCCCGTTTTAAGGTTATTAACTACCACCTCTTCCCACAACCACGCTTTGCCACCAACTTTCTGCCACTTTAATGCTTGAGCTTTAATCAAATTGCCTCTGTCATCAAAATGCTCAATTCGACGCTTGTTGCAATCAGCCCAATCATGAGACTTCTCGTACCAAGCCACAATTTTCCCATAGAGCGGTTTGTCTTCTTTGGGGAGACTTTCAACAACGTAATAATCAACACCACCTTTGCTTTCTTCGCGCAACAAAACATGCTCATCCTGAGCCAACAAACGAGGACTAATATCTTGATAGGTCAGATCAGAACCCAAAAAGCTATCCCCCGGGTCGCGCACAGAAACTCGGCGCGTGCTGGCTAAAGAGGGCAAATACAACCACTGATCAGCATTTTTAGCCGAACCTGCTACATAACCCCAACGCATAAAAGCGGTTCCCTTTGCATCTGGTGGAAATTCTGTAAAGAGAACCATTTTGTCCTCAATTTTATTCTTACCGCCAATTAACTTCCAATAACGTCGATAAACATTCTTTCTTTCGTTTCCCGAAGTATCTCTAAGCACAATCTCAAGAATAGTACGCTGATCCTCCCCCGCATACGCATCATGATCACAGCGCTGCACAATATCAGCCCCTGTCAACTCAATGGATTCAGCAACAACAGAAAATAACGTCAGAACAGAAATTACAAGCAACGTGCTAGTGCACTTTAATTTTTGAACGGCAAACATCAAGCTCTCCTTCCTAAATTTATTATACAGGCAAGAGCCTATCATACAGGATTAGTAATGGCAGGTTTAATCTAAGCTTTTTCACACATAAAAAAAGGGAGGCTTTCGCCTCCCTTTTAAACTACTTCAATCAAGCTATTAAAGCGTGAAAGGGTTACCCAGAGTAGTGTCATCATATGCAGCTGTTGCACTAGGAGCTGTTCCGTCCCAGATAACGTCAGCAACAACACCAGCAGTTTCATTACCACCGAAGTGTTCGAAACCAAATGTACCAACACCAGTAACATCTTGCTCAATCAATACAAGGTTAATTGAACCATCTGATGTAAAAGCTTCTGAACCACCCTGGCCACCAGTTACATCACCAGCGTCTAACAAACCACCAGTAACATTTCTAAGCTCTACAGTCTGAGCCAGATCGCCATCATTAACATTTGTTAAGTTATAACGCTCTTTACCAGAAACGGCATCAACTGCAGCCTGGAAACCTGCTGTATTATTTTCAATGCTGAATTCATTTTGAACAAACGCAGTATCAAAGTTACCTGAAGCAGTACCAGTTTTGCTGCTTACAGTAACATCAGCATACATACCACCTGCAGCACCTGCACCAGCAAAAGCGCCACCAAGTGACATTGCCATGTTATGGTCAAATGTAAAACCAGCTGTAAAAGTGTCACCAGTATTATCTACTAACGACTGAACCAAGTTGACTTTAGAGTCCATCATAGTCTTCAGTTCGCCAGTCATGATAGTTGACTGACCGGTAAATACAACTTCGCCGATAGTGTCAGTAATGTTACCACGGCCTGCTATACCACCTGTGCCGCCCATCTTAACAAAACTTTCGTCGTTGAAACCAGTGCCGCCAGTAACAACTGTCTGAATGAAAACGTTGCCGCCTGCATCAGTTATTTGACGCTGAAGGAAACCAGTTTCAGTCATACCTGTGTCACAAGCAGTAACACCACATGTTGCAGAGATACCAGCTGTACCGTTATCCGTCCAAGTACCAAAACCACCTGGTGCTGCTGCTACAGCAAGACCTGGCGCTACTACTGCTGATACCGCACCAACTAATACTGCAGATTTAATCGCTTTACGTAAATTCATATACTTCCCCTTAATAAATTATTAACTAACAGAAACGTATTCATCGCGCTCCCAACGCAATATATCCCTTTTAGTAGAACTCCTTTGTTCTCCGTCCCGAAGAACGAAGCCACTTGGTTTTCCTAGTAGCTTCTGTGAGCTAAATGTAGCAAGGACCACCGCCCATGTCAAGGCCATAAACTACAGCAACATGCATTTCACCACGAATTATAACTTAATGCTCCCAAAACATGACTCTCTTGCCAACACCATATATCGCATGCCTTAGCCTTACACGAAACCCGATACACTGCAAAGCCACTGATTGCGCATAACAGAACAAATCTCTAAAAATTACTCACTCAGACACCAAATCAGCTTTTACCTCTTAAATAGACATCGTCATATTTCAAAAAAAACTATAACAATAACTACTCACACACTAGAAATCTTCAAATCCACAAGCCTCATACTTACAAGAAATCACCCAAGCCTCCGACAACAGCATATTTTCAGGCAAAATACTGCGCAGGCGGATGCAATAAACCTGTTAAACATTAGACTTACCCAGCATCCTCCGATAAGCATCTTCAATACTTCTCGCTAGCCCCGCATGGTCACACAGCGAGGAGGATTGCAATCGTTGCCTCAACGTAGCGCGCAAGGCACGCCTCTTCTCACTTGCTCCCGCCCATTCAACCGCCTTTTCTATATATATAGACTTACTCGACGCCACCAGCTCTCCCAGCCCTACTGCCGACAACATAGTTGCGCTCAAACGTTCAACAAAACGCCCCCCTGCCAAACTCACCACCGGCACCCCCATCCATAAAGCTTCCGCCGTTGTCGTACCGCCTGTGCGCGGCATCGTGTCCAGACAAATATCCACCTCGCCGTACATCGCCAGATGCTGCTCAAGCCTTGCTGTTCGCCCCCTCAGCACAATACGGTCACGCGAAATATTCAGTTCTTCAAATTTTTCCCACCAAACTCGCCGCACCGACTCATCGCCCAGCTGCCGCGCTTTCAACAATAAACTCGACCCAGGCACTCGCCTCAGTATTTCAGCCCAGCTTTCTACCGAGCCCGGGCCAGCCTTACTCAAATCATTAAAATTACCGAACACAACAGGCTTCCCTTCTGCACGCTCTATCACTGCCGGTGCCTGCGCAGGCCCCGTATAACTCACACAACAGCGCGGTAAACGCCATAAATCTTCCGACGATTGCTCTACAGTATCCTCTGGCGTCAACACTTCATCCGTCAGCCAGTAGTCCATCGCGGCCAGCCCCGTTGTCGCAAAATAACCCAGATAAGTAAGCTGAACCGGAGCGGGTTTATAGGTAAAAACCCCAAGACGGTTTTGTGAAGTGTGCCCCGCCAGATCCACCAAAACATCAATACCATCTGCTCTAATCTGCGCAGCCACCTGCTGATCACTCTGCCCAACAGTCAGCCGCCAGCCGTCTGAGATGGCTTTAATACGCTCAGTCACTTCATCTGGTCGCGACACCTCCGCATAACAAAAAACCTCTACCTCAGTCCGATCATGCGCACGCAATAACGGCTCAAAAAAATAACTCACCGAATGTTTACGAAAATCCGGCGACACATAGCCAATTCGCAAACGCTTGCCTGGCTCAACACTGCGATCATGCTGATAACCCATAGAACGTCCCTGCGCACCGTAGCGGTCATCCCAGCGTAACGACTCAGCCAACAACTTCCCTTCGCCGCCAATTACATTATAGCTCATTAAAAACAAACAGTTACCACTCATTACAGAGTGAAACCTTAGCGTTTCCTCGGCAATTTTTTCTGCCGTTTCACAGCGCGTTAGCAAGTGAATATTGATATTCAAAAAATCAGGGCTAAGTTTTTCCGCCTTATGATATAACTCAATAGCCTCAAGAGGGCGATCAAGCTGACGCAGCAACGCTGCATAATTACTGTATGTTTCAACCATACCCGGCCTAAAATGCAGCGCTTCACGAAAAGCCGCTTCCGCCTCCTCCAACTTCTGCTGCACAGCCAATGTCCGGCCAAGGTTGAAATAAGCACAAGCATCTTGCGGATCACCTGCCAACATACGACGAAAGACGGCCTCTGCATTCGCATATTGACCAACATAATTGCACAACATCCCATAAACGGATTGCGCTTCACGGTCATCGGGTGATTTCTGACAATATTCAAAGCAAAACTTTCCTGCTTGCGCAAAATCTGATTTTTTAACCAAATTATAAATATGCGAAATAGTTTGCTTATCCATACCTGACACACTCCTTGCACAACACCCTAGCAATCGGCCTAAACTTCATCATGCGACACTCCAACACGACTAATATACTGCCGCCACATATCCCGATACGCCTCTTCAAGCGCCTGCGCTAAGCCACGTGCATCACACAGCGGTGAGGCCGCCATCTGCTCGCGTAAACTGCCGCGTAATTGCTTGCGGCGCTCTGCGTCTTTGGCTAGCACCACCGCTTTTTCTACGTACTCGTCTTTTGTATTTGCGATCAATTCCTCTAAGCCTACTGCCGTCAGCATACTCACACCCTGGCGTTCGATCATACGTT
>Ga0316204_10007475_pt1 | contig 15922 bp, 13 predicted proteins | sample 6monrhotite_MG_2_FD_205661 | JGI IMG/M metagenome (GOLD analysis project Ga0316204, IMG submission 205661) | Microbial mat bacterial communities from mineral coupon in-situ incubated in ocean water Damariscotta River, Maine, United States -... | ecosystem: Environmental > Aquatic > Marine >... | reverse complement strand
GACATTCACGTGGATGCGGTGGCGCGCTATCTTTATCACGTCGAAGAGGGCGGCACCGCGATGCGCTATGGCGTGGCGATTGCGCGCGGCAATCTGTACGAGCCGGGCACCTACACGATCCGCCGCAAGGTCGAGTGGCCGCACTGGACGCCGACCAAATCCATGATCGAACGCAATCCCGAATATGCCGTGTTCGAGAACGGTCAGGAACCGGGCCCGACCAATCCGCTTGGATCCCGGGCGCTTTATCTGTTTGTCGGCAACCGCGACACGTATCTCAGGATCCACGGGTCGCCGCAATCGCGGTCCATTGGCGGGCGGGCCAGTTCCGGCTGTGTGCGCATGGTGATGGCGCATATCAACGAGCTGTATCCACGGGTCAAGATCGGCTCGACCGCCTATCTTTATCCGCCCGAAGACGGCGTCACGCCGCACAGCTGACGGCACGAATACATCTGCAAGTTCCGGACTTCAGAACCAGTCAGATTCAAGGGTGACAGATCCACCGGATGCCGGGACTGAACACACGGGTTATTGCGTGTGTTCGCCCCGTGCATTTCCCCGAAGTCAAATGCATCACTGCTGGTGGTTGCCGCGCATACCGGCCCGCATACCTATCGGGATCATCCGTGCGATGTCGAGGCTGCGACAACTTTGATCCACTTGCGAGACGAGCCTGCGGATGTCGCACGCGGGTCATGTCAACGCGCCATCGCGTGCGCCCGGTAATTTTTATTGCACATTTTTCCGGGTGCGCGTAACGATATTACCTATGGGGACGGAATTGAGGGAAAGATCTCGAAGGTTCGCGGGCATTCTGTTGGTTTGCCTGATGAGTCTTTCTGTTGCCGGAATGGGGCCTTGGCGCCCCGGTGCGGCCGATTGCCATGCCGGAATGCACGGTTCACAGGCCGATACAGTTTCCTTTTCCGCTTCGCCGAAACCAGTTCCTGAAATCATGCAATGGTCAGGTCGCCGCGCGTGCTGCGCCTGTCCCATGGGTGCCGATGTCGACCTGCATTTGGCCGACGAAGACGAGGGCTTGCAGCGGGTCATTGTTGCTGACCTGCTCCCTTCCGGGCCTCCGCCTTCTCCTCCCGAAGCACCACCGCGAAGCTGACACATAGGCGGCCCGCGCAGCGGGCGGCCCGACGGCCCGCTGCGCGGGTGCAGTGCCGGTGACGCACTCAGAAGACTCCAAAAATACAATACACGCATGTGGCGACATTTCTTTTGTCGTCCGGCGGGGGAAGGACAGTTAAATGGAAAATGCACTAGGGATAAGCGGTTATACATCCACGATGTTTGCCATCGTCTTTATCGTGCTTGGGTTAGGGATCGCGGCGCTGTTCGCCGCATTGTTCCTGCCTGCACGCTGGAAATTGAAATACCGCATGGAATTCGGGTTTGTGATTCTGCTGATCGGTCTGGTCTGGTATGCCGACCGGGAAAGCACACGCGTCTACAAGGCCTACCAGGCCGAGATTGAAATGGCGGAATTCATCGACACCGCCGAGGCGGCGGAGCCGGGTCAGAACTTTGACCGCGTCATCCGGGTCATCGCCTTTCAGTGGGGGTTCGCCTTTCTGACGGACGATGATGAAATCAGCCGCAACGCGGCTGTCACGAAACCTGGCGAAAAGGTGCTGTTCCGCCTGTTCGCCAACGATGTGATCCACGGCTTCAACATTCCCGCTGTCGGCATCACTGCCGAACTCGAACCTGGCGTCGAGCGTGATCTGTGGATCCGCGCACCCCAGGAACCAGGTAAATATCTTATCCAGTGCCTCAACTATTGTGGCGTCGGTCATGCCCAGATGAAGGCTTGGCTGGTTGTCGAAGGAGAGGAAGAGGCATGATTGATTTCCAGACATTCAAGAAGGGAGCCGCCTGATGGCCAGCCCGCACGATACCGTACGCATGGGGACAACGCCCCACTGGGAGCCAGAGGATATCATCGGCAAGATGAGCCTCTCGACCCTGCTGTTCAGCCACGATTACCGCCACATAGCGGTCAAGGGGATGCTCACCTCGCTGGTGATGCTGGGCCTTGGCGGGCTGATGGCGATGCTGTTTCGCACGGAACTGGCGCTGCCTGACATCCAGTTCTTTGATGCACGCCCCTACATGTCGCTGATGACATTGCACGGGATGCTGATGGTCTTTGGATTCATCATTCCGCTGGTCGTGTCGCTGATGTATTACATGATGCCCAAGGTCCTGGGCATGGAGGGCCTGTTGTGGGCCAGAGGCGCACAATGGAGTTGGTGGTTGCTGATCATCGCGGCGGTGTTGCTGGTGATCTCGCGTCCCGATTTCACCTGGACATTCTACCCTCCGATGTCGCTCAGGGTCGGCGGGCCGCTATTGTGGATGGGCTTTGTTGCCGTGCTTCTGGTGGCGATTTCTGAATTCCTGGCCGGGATGGTGTTGCTGCGCAACGGTCTGGCCGCCGCAAAGAAGTTCGGATGGGGCAAACTGCCCCTGATGGGCTGGGGTGCGGTGTCCGAAGGCATTCTGCTGATCGGGTCGACCCCGGCGTTGGGGCTGGTGGCCATATTCATGTACACCGACTGGATGCAGTGGTCTGCTTTTTATGACACGGCGCGTGGCGGCAACGTGATGACGTTCATGTTCACCTTCTGGTTCTACGGTCACCCGGCGGTTTATCTGCCGCTGATGCCCGCCATCGCGGTTCTTTACACGCTGCTTCCGCGTTTTCTGGGTCGCCCGATCTGGAGCTACTGGTCGGCCGTTACGGCGTTTTCGATCCTGACCGTTCTGGCGTTCATCGTCTATCCGCACCACTTCCAGCCAGCCGAGTCCATCAGCGGGATCCTGGGGCGGATCACGCAGATCCTCACCTTGCTGATCTTCGTGCCATCGACCCTGCACGTGTTCAACTGGATCGCAACGCTTTGGTATGACACGATTCCGTCCTCGGCCAAACGCGCGGTGCCGTTCAAGTTCATTGTCGCCTCGGTCTTCTTTCTGATGGTCGGCGGGGTCACGGCCTATGTGAATGCGCAGATCGCAACCGACAGCGATTTCGTGCACAACACATACTTTGTTCCGGCGCATTTCCACGCGATGTTCGTGGGCTTCATGGCCAACATGGCGATGGCGGGGTTCTACTATCTGTACCCCTACATGACCGGCCGGATGTACGGGCAGGGACTGGCCAACACCCATTTCTGGTTCTGGCAGATCGGGATTTTTGTGAAGGTGATGATGATGTACTGGCTTGGCTTTGCCTATTTCCCGCGTTGGGTATTTGACTACCTGCCGCTTCAGGAGTGGGCGATGCCGCAGTTGGTGTTGACCGGAGCTGCGTATCTGATCGGCCTCGGCTTCATCGTATTTGTCTTCAACCTCATGTGGAGCGCCAGCCGCGGTCAAGCCGCGACCGGTGATCCATGGGCCATATCGGACGACGCTGTCGCAGCGATGCCCGCACCGGCCGAATAAAAGGAGAACCAAAGCATGATACTCAGATATTTCCTTCTGTTCGGCATCGTCCTTCTGGGGACGACCGGATGGTTCATCGTGGGCGCTCAGCCGCCCGCAGTTCAAATACCGCCAGCCATTGGCGAAGTGACCCGACTGCAAGAGAAAGGTAAGATCCCGACTGGCGCACTCTTCGAAAACGAGGAGGTCGAGCACGACATCTTTGGTGTCCCGGCCAAGGACGAAGAGATGCTGGAGGCAGCCATGGAAGCCATGGGTGAAATGCCCGGCATGGACATGGGCGGCATGGACATGGGCACCGACGGTGACGCTATGGATATGGCCACCGATGGTGACGCTATGGACATGGCCACCGATGGTGACGCTATGGACATGGCCACTGATGGTGACGCTATGGATATGGCCACCGATGGTGACGCTATGGACATGGCCACTGATGGTGACGCTATGGACATGGCCACTGACGGTGATGCTATGGACATGGCTACCGACGGCGACGCTATGGATATGGCCACCGATGGCGACGCTATGGATATGGCCACCGACGGTGAAGCTATGGACATGGCCACCGATGGCGACGCTATGGACATGGCCACCGACGGTGACGGTATGGACATGGGCGCCGACGGGGACGGCATGGACATGGCCGGCAATGGTGAAATGGACGAAGAAGAAGAAGCCGCCATGGCCCAGCAGATGGCTGGCCTCATGATCTCGGAGGATGGCGAATTCGACCGCGAGATCAGCCTGTCAATGTCGGAGTGGACCTTCTCGGACCTCGAAATCGACGCGAAACAGGGCGAACGTATCAAGTTTACCCTGCGAAATGATGGCGCCGTTCTTCACGAGTTCATGTTCATGACGATGGTCCAGATGCAGGCTGTCAGCTACCGCGCAAAGCGTGCCGACTGGAGCCTTTTCGAGCACGAGGCGCTGTTTGAAAAGTCACTGCTGTTGCCCGGCCAGGAGATCACCTTTGTCGCCGAGATCACCAAGCCCGGGTCGTGGATGTTCATGTGCATGCTGCCCTACCACATGCAGATGGGCATGATGGGCCAGATGGCAACGCCCGGCGCTGCCATGGAAATGTAGGGGTACCACCCGGCACCCGGGCCGGAGTCGCATGGCTCCGGCCCGGGTGTTGGGGTTGAAAATGGACGATGTTTCAGGCGGAATCGAGCCCTGCACAGCCTCGGTCCAAGGACAGTCCGGCCCAAAGCCGCCCGTGTCTCGATCAGGAATGTTGCAGCGCAGCCTTCCTCAAAGCGAGCATTGCCTGAACACACGGCACCTCGGGGCAACCGAGGGTCCCGGTGCGAACGAAACCATAACTCATTTCGTTTGGTGCAACTGCGATCGTCATCAAGCGCGACCGCACCGCAAGGCGCGCAGGTGCCGCGACCTTGATGTGTGCGTTGCCTTGTGCGGGTGGCGGCGTTCGTCTTGATGTGATGGTCTGATTGTCGCCGATATGCACATTCAGTGTTTTCTTGACTTATGATCATAAATATCTGATAATTCTGTCATGACAGAAATTAAAGACATAAATGACTCCTCCGCCAAGGCCCAGTTCGTCCTCTACTGGGGGGACATGGGCGGGCAATGGGGCGTCAACCGTTCGGTGGCGCAGATTCAGGCGTTGCTGTTCCTCAGTGTGCAGCCGCTGAACGCTGAACAAATCTCTGACCAGCTTGGCATCGCCCGTTCCAACGTGTCGAATTCGCTCAAGGAACTGGTTGGCTGGAAACTGATCCGCCGGGTTCCGAAACCCGGCGACAGACGGGAATATTTTGAGGCCGAAACCGACGTCTGGGAGATCGCGATGCGCATCGCTCAGGGGCGCAAAGAGCGTGAAATCGACCCCGCCATGCGGGTCCTTGCCGATTGCATCGCTGCGGCCGGGGAAGAAGATACCCCCGACCCCGTCGCCCTCAAGCGCATGCAGGACATGCGGGAATTCCTGAACACTGTGGACGGCTGGTACAGCCAGATGATGTCGGTGCCCAAGGCCAAGCTGAACATGCTGATGAAAATGGGCAACAAGGTGATTTCGCTGCTTTCAATCACCGGTAAGAAATCGGAATAGGGCGCCGCCTTGTTGCCCGTTTCCCGTGATTTTCAGGTGTCATCGCCATGCAGTTAAAACGTATCCCCCATCCCGACCTGTCCTGCCCGGATCACCGCTTCAGCGATCTTCTGGGCCCTGAAAACTGGGCCAGGCTCCCGGCCGCGATCCGGCGTCGGTTTGGCAAGCGCGTGCGAGGCGGGGCCAGCGTTGCCTATCAGGGCGTCGTCACCCATATGCAGATGAACGGGGCTGGCCGGCTTCTGGCCCATGCCGCCCGCCTGATCGGCGCGCCGTTGCCCTATGATCTGAGCTGCGTGGGCAAGCCTGCCGTCGTGATCGTGACCGAGGATATCGCCGGAACCGGCCAGTTCTGGATACGCCAATACGGTCGCAAGTCGGGCTTTCCGCAGATGATTCACAGCTCCAAGCGGTTTGCCGGACCCTCGGGCCTGGAGGAATATATCGGGTTCGGGATCGGCATGGCGTTGAACGTCTCCGTCGAGAATGGTGCGCTGCTGTTCAAAAGCGATCACTACTTTGTGTCCGTGCTTGGCCTTCGCCTGCGGATCCCGCGATTGATCGCGCCCGGCGCGCTGGTGATTGGGCATCATGATCTGGGGCAAGGACAGTTCCGGTTCTCCATGCGCCTTGATCACAAGGTTTTCGGCCACGTCCTGAGCCAGGACGCCGTTTTCAAGGACGCAAAGGAATAGGCCCCGTGCAGGACAATCCAATATGGCTGTTCGATGGCGTCTGCGTGTTGTGCAGTCGCGGTGTCCGGTACACCCTGCGGCATGAAAAGGCGCCGCTGATCCGGTTTGTGGCGATCCAAAGTGACGCGGGGCGCGCCCTGGCCATGCATCACGGGATCGACCCCGATGATCCGGACACATTCCTGTTTATCGAAAACGGACAGGCGCTGAAAAAGTCCGCGGCCTTCATCGCTTTGACGCGACACCTGAACGGTCCGGCACGAATGGCGCGCGCACTGCGTCTTGTCCCGCGTGCCTTGCGCGACGCCGCCTACGGTTTCATCGCACGCAACCGTTACAAGGTCTTTGGCCAGACGGACACCTGCATGATCCCGCACCCGGACCAGCGGGACCGGTTTGTGCTGTGATGCCAAAACCCATTTTGATCATTGGCGGCACGGGCGTTTTTGGCAAACGTCTGGTGCGCCATCTGGCAACGCGCGCAGGGATTGCGCTGTTCGTCTCCTCCCGCGATGCGGCGCGGGCAGAGGCGTTCATTCAAACCTTGCAAGGCTCCATCGCGCCTTTGCACGCGGTTGGGCTGAGCTGTCAGGAAAACCTGCAACGGCGGCTTGATGACATACGGCCCTTCATCGTGATTGATTGTTCCGGCCCGTTTCAGGGTGCGAATTATGATACCGCCCGGACTGTATTGCGCAGTGGCGCGCACCTTGTCGATCTGGCCGATGCCCGCGACTATCTCGCCGGTTTCGCCGGCGCCCTTGACGACGTGGCCCGCGATCATGATGTGACCGCGCTGACGGGCGCAAGTTCCACCCCGACCCTGTCGACTTGCGTGGCCCGGCATCTGACCCGGGGGTGGACACGTGTCGACACCATCGACATCTGCATCACGCCGGGCGGCAAAAGCGAGGTCGGTCGATCGGTGATCGAGGCCATCATGAGTTATGCGGGCCGGGACATTCCGATCTGGCGGTCCGGGCGCCTGTCGAAAACGATCGGTTGGAACAATGCCCGGATGATCGACATCCCCGGTCTGGGACGCCGTCGCGTAGCCGCAGTCGAAACATTCGATGCCGAGCATCTGGGGCCGTCGCTGAATGTGCAATCGCGTGTCGCGTTCTTTGCGGGCCTTGAATCCGCAATTGAGCAAAGGGGCATAGAGGCGGTTGCCGCGTTGCGCAAACGCGGCCTCACCGTTGACCTTGGTTTTCTGATCCCCTTGCTGCTCAAAGCCCGCAAACTCACGCGGCTTGCGACCTCGGATGTCGGGGGTATGCTGGTCGATATTTGTGGGCTGGACGAAAACGGCGTGTGGTGCCGCGCGAGGTGGTCATTGATCGCGCGGCAGGACCACGGGCCCTTTATCCCTATCCTTCCTGCGGTGGCGGCGGTTGAAACACTGATGGCCGGGGCCGTTTCAACGGGTGCGCGGCCTGCACACAGGGCTCTGGACGTGTCGGATATTCTTGAGCACATGCGCCCCTATGCCATCACGACACAGACGTCCGTCACCAGAACCGACAAGGGCGTTTTCGAGACGGCGATTGGCACATCCAGCTTCAAGAGCTTGCCCAAGGCGGTGCGCACGTTTCATGACCCGTCCGGCCCTGTGGTCTGGCATGGCGTGGCTGATATCAAGGGCGGCGGCTGGTTTGCACCAAGGATCCTGGCACGGGTATTCGGCTTTCCCGGACAGGGGAGCGACGTGCCGGTCACGGTGACCCTAGAGCGCACCACATCCCCCGACGGCACTCCGGTTGAAACCTGGACCCGGAACTTTGCATGCACACGCCTGATTTCTGTTCTCAAGACCGACGGCAAGGGAAATCTGACGGAACGCTTTGCGCCATTTACCTTTGTGATCCCTGTTCGTGCAGACGCAGATGGATTGGACATTCCTGTTTCCGGATGGCGCATCGGGTGGCTGAAACTGCCAAAATTTCTCGCGCCGCAGTCCACCGCCTCGGAGTATGTTGATAAGCAGGGGCGGTTCTGTTTTGACGTCCATCTCTCTGCTCCGCTTTTTGGAACCATCGCGCATTACAAGGGGTGGCTTGGACCGATCACGGGGCCGGGGCGGTGATGTCCCGAGCCGCTGTCGGTCGCCGATGTGCAAAGGACAAGACGAGCGCCTTGCCGACCTCAGGGGCCGCTTTCGCTGCAACTGGCATGGCCACTCAGCAAGCGGGCGTTGCTGCGATGCTCTGAGCCACTTCGCATGATCGGCAGTGCCAGCAGGCGTCGCCTTGCGCGCCAATTCCATGACCCTCTGCCAAGAGGTCCTTGACAGCCCCACAGTCAATATCCAAGAGACGGATCAACGATGTTGACCAGCGCAGTCCCCCGTGTCCAGCGGTCGAGATTTGCCAAAAACAGATCGAAAGAGGCTTTCTCCCAACCCTCATGGACCGAAGAGCAATGCGGTGAGAGGATCACGTTTTCCAAATCCCAAAGTGGGCTGGTCACGGACAAGGGTTCGACCTCGAACACATCGAGGACGGCGGCGGCGACGCGGCCAGTCTCAAGTGCTGCGTGCAGGGCCGTCTGATCCACCACGCCTCCGCGCGAGACATCTGCGAGGATGACGCCGGGCTGCATGGCGGCGATCTCTTCTGAGCCGACAAGGCCGCGCGTCTGCGGCGTGAGCGGCGTCGAGACGGCAATAAAACCAGCGCGTGGCAGAAGGGTTGTCAGGTCGCCTGGCGCCCAAACCTCATCGACATGCGCCATCGCCTGCGGGTGGGCACGGGTGCCGATCACCGTCATTCCAAATGCCTTGGCGCGCGCCGCCACGGCCCGCCCGGTATGGCCCAATCCGATAATCAGCAGCGTTTGCCCCGAAAGCGGCCTGACCGTGCGGGCGCCATTCCAGACTCGCCGGGATTTGTCCGTTTGCAGCCCGGGAACGTCGAGCGTGAAATGCAGGAAGCCGCCAAGGATGTATTCCGCCATCATGTCGCCTGCCACGCCTGCGGCATTTGTCACGGTTGTCCGGTCCGGATCCCAGCGACCGTAATGATCGGTTCCCGCACCGCCATTGGCAATCCAGCGCGGACCATCGCGGCCGAACAATGCATCATGCGGAAAACCCGATGACCCCGAAAAGCGGACGGAATAGACAATCTCGGGCCGGTAGCTTTGGATCAGGGTCGGCAGGGCCTCGTAACTGTTGCATTCGCGATAGTCCGCCTTTGGAAACGCCGCGACCAGCCATTGCGCAAGTGGCTGTGTGTCGCTGTTGTGCAGGACGATGCGCGGGGTGTCAGCCATGTTTTTCCCCCCGACCGTTCTGGCGCGGTACCTGCAAAAGCTGGCCGTAACCCGGCAAGGGATCGTCAATCCCTACAAGTTCCAGAGCCTGAAAGACCATCGCCTGATTTGATGTTATGACCGGTTTGCCGACCGCCTCTTCGAGACGGGCAATGATCTCGACACTGCGCATATCGGTACAGGACAGAACAAGGGCCTCGGCCCGTGGATGATCGGCGGCCAGACCCAGATCAAACACCGCTTGCGGGTCCAACGCGCCTTGCCCGTAATTGTCCAGCGGGTCGCTCACTTCGGATCGTGCGACAGTTTCGAAACCCGATTGCGCCAGAAAACCGACGGCCAGATCGTTGATCGCGGACACATAAGGCGATGCAAGGCCGATTTGCCTGACGCCCAGCGTGTTCAGCGCGTGCACCAAAGCGCCGGCGGCTGTCACAGTCGCAGCGCCGCTTTGGGCCTTGATCCGTTCGGCGAGTTGACGGTCAAAGGCAGGCCCGTGGGTCAGCGTGGCTGACGTGCAGCCATAAAGGATCACGTCGGGCCGGACCCCCTGCAAAAGCTGCAAGGGACCGTCCAGATCAGCAGCCCCCAGCCCGTGCATCTGTTCGGCATCGGGAATTTCGTCCTGATCGTACCCGCCCATCCGGGCAAAATGCACCGAAACGCCGTCGGGGCGCAAAAGCACCATATCGGGTTCGAGGTTGGTATTGGTAAAGGGCACAAGAATACCAAAGCGGGCGCGTCCGCGTGACTCTGTCATCATCTGTTCTCCCTGATCCAGCGTTCCAGAAGGCGCGCGGCGAAGTCGAGATCATCTGCGCCGCCCATCGTGGCGCGCAGACAATGCGCAAGCCCGACGCCGCCTTGCGGGCGCAAAAAGACGCCTTCCGTGCGCAATGCCTTGTCCGCGCGGTTCGCCTCATCCGCGTTTGCCATGCGGATCAGCACGAAATTGGTAAAGCTTTCGGGCACATCGAAACCGACCCGTCGCAGCCTGGTGCAAAAAGCATCGCGCGCGGTGGCCGTCAGGTCGCAGGTGTCCCGCATGTAGGCCTGATCTGCCAGCGCCGCCACTGCGGCGGCCTGACCGGCGCGCGAGATGTTGTTGGGATTCATCACTTTTCGTATCTCGGTCGCAATTTCGGGCGGGAACAATCCCCAACCGACCCGCAGGCCAGCCAGACCATAGGCTTTTGAGAACGTGCGCAGGATCACCGTATCCCCGCGCCCGGCCTGATCGAACATGGGCGCGTCCAGGAGGTCCGCGAACTCGCCATAGGCTTCGTCGATCACCAGCAGAATATCGCCGGAAAGGTTTTCCCGCAGGCGCACAAGCTCGGATCGCGGTATGCGGGTGCTGGTGGGGTTTCCGGGATTGGCGACAAAAACGATGCGCGTATCGGGCCGGACAGCTTTTATCAGGGTATCGACACAAACCTGCCCGTCCGTTTCGGGCGCCGTGTCGTAACGTGCGCAGGCAAGCTGTGCGGCGGTTTTGAAATACGGATAGGCATGGGCCGGGGCCAGCACGGCATTCTGTTGATCGGCAAAGGCCAGCACCAGACAGCCGATCAGCTCCATCGACCCGCTGCCGCACAGGATGTCCTGTGCCGGAACACCATGCAGGTCCGAAAGAGCCGCGCGCAGGTCGCGCCAATCCGGATCAGGGTAAAGATGCCCTGCCTCCAGCGCCCTGGCCGCGGCGCTGATGGCACGGGGGCTGGGCGCGCGCAGGCTTTCGTTCTGGGACAGCGAGATCAGGCGCTTGCCTGCAGGGGGGGTCAGCTGGGCCAAAGCATAGGCCGACATGGCGGAGATATGGGAAACGGACCGGATCATGGCGGGCCTCCGTACCGTTCGCGCGCGGATTTGCGGCTGATCAGCCCGTCTTCAAGATCGCGCAGAACATCGGCGCGGCTGCGCTCTTGCGGATTGCCAAACCCGCCACCACCCGGCGTTTCGAATATCAGCGTTTCGCCCGCCTTCACCCGAACCTCGCCCTTGCCGGGCAGATCAGCTCCGTCGTGACCGATGCGAATCCGCCCCGCGGCCCCCGCCCCGCCGCCGAACCGCCCGCGCGCGGTGTTCAGCACCCGTTCGACCGACAGGAACAGCATAAAGTCCTCGTCAACCGAAGACCGGACTTCGATGTGCTGCCCCAATCCGCCGCGCATCCGCCCGGGCCCGCCGCTGTCAGGCCTCAATTCCCGTCGCGTGATCAGGATCGGAGCCACCGCTTCGGTGGTTTCCACTTGTGATCCCCACACGCCCGAGGGGAACGAAGTGGCCGACAGCCCGTCCAGACCCGGTCGCGCCCCGGTGCCGCCACTGAACACCAGTTCCAGCGCGAATTGCCGGCCCTCACGCGCAACGGCTTCGGGCGCATGGCGTAGCGGCAAGTCATACATGCACGACGCCCCCTCGGCGGGGACCACGCCCGGCAGGGCCTGAGACAGGCAGCCATAGACCAGATCGGGTGTCATCTGCCCCAGCGTGTGACGCATCGCCACCGGAGCAGGGGCCTGCGCGTTCAGAATGCAGTTCCTTGGCCCGGTCACGCGGAAGGGTGCGAGCGAACCGGCATTGTTGGGAATGTCCGGCCCGATGATGCAGCGCAGCGCAAACACCGAATAAGCCGTCGCATAGTTCAGCGGCACGTTGATGCCCTTGCGCGACAGGCCCGACGTGCCGTCGAAATCCAGCGCAACGTGATCCTCGGCAATAGTCAGGGCGGCGTGCAGGTCGATCTCGTGCTCATAGCCATCCACCTTCAGCACATTGCGCCACGTGCCCTGTGGCAACGCCGCAATCGCTTCGATGGTGCCGCGATATGACAGGTCGATGATATAGCTGGACAGCGCGTCCAGATCGTCGATTTCGAATTCTGCCATCATGTCGCTCAGCCGTCGCGCACCGGTCTCGCAGCAGGCAATCAGTGCATAGATATCGCCCTCGTTGGCGATGGGCTCGCGCGAGTTGGCTTTGACGATCTCTATCAGCAGCGTGTTGAGCGTGCCTGCGTCCATCAGCTTGCACGGCGGGACAAGCAGCCCTTCGTCGTGGATATCCGCACCTTCCGGTCCCATGCCAAGCCCGCCCAGATCGACCAGATGCGAGGTGCAGGATGTGAAGCCGACGATGCGACCCTTGTAAAAAACCGGCATCATCAGAAGGAAATCGTTGAGATGCCCCGAGGCGATCCATGGATCGTTGGTGAGGTAAATGTCACCGGGCGTCATGTCCTGAATCGAAAAGCGGCTCCGCAGGGTTTTCACCGCTTCGGCCATCGTGTTGATATGCCCCGGCGTGCCGGTCACGGCCTGCGCAAGCATCCGGCCCTGCACATCGAAAATCCCGGCCGAAATATCCCCGCATTCGCGCACGATGGGACTGAAAGCCGCACGGATCAGTGCCTGGCCCTGTTCTTCGACCACGGCAAGAAGCCTGTTCCACATGACTTGCAACCGCGTATCCGATGTCGTCATTGACCGTTCTCCCGGTTGCGCGTCAGCCAGATGTTTCTGCCGCCATCCACCTTGGCAGAGTAATCGGCGCTGACAAATGTGGTTGTTTGCGGCTCGACGATCAGGGCCGGGCCGTCAAGGTAATCGCCCGGTTCGAGCGTGTTGCGCGCGTGGATGTCCGCTGCGCGCCATCGCCCGGTGACATCGCACAGAACATCCCGGTGTCCGTCTGGCTGCGCAGGCCGCCCGGCGGCAACATCCGCATACTGTTCCAACGCCGGTGGTTCCGAGGAAATCTGAAGCGCCCAGTTCAATATCTCGATCGTCATGCCCGGGACTGCGCGACTGAACTGACGGCTGTATTCCGTCTCGAACGCCACCCGCAGGTCGGGGATGTCCCTGGCTTCCAGCACGCGGTCCGGCAGCGGGATTTCAATCTCATGACCCTGCCCGTGATAGCGCATGAAGGCCTGGCGTCGCCGGATCAATGCGCCCTCGGGCGCACCGGCGCGCACCACGCTCCGGGCCTCGCCGATCATCTCGTCGAAAAAGGCGTTTATGGCTTTCACGTCGAGTGTGTCGAGCGTGGTATAGTGCGACCGGATGATCTCAAAGGACACGGGCGCAAAAAGGAACCCGACAGCGGAACCAACCCCGGGATCGCGCGGGATCACGATGCGGTCAATCTGTGCCCGTCGCGCCACCCGCGTGGCATGCAAAGGGCCGTTTCCGCCAAAGGCGATCATCACCCGCGCGGCAAGATCCTTTCCGGATTCCACCGCGTGCATACGGCCCGCGCCCGCCATGCTCTCGTCGACGATTTCGCTGACCCCGCGTGCGGCTTGTATGGCATCAATGTTCAGTGCCTGCCCAACCTGCGTGGCAAGGGCGGTTTGCGCGGCGTCCATGTCGATCCTCAACCGCCCTTCGGCAAAGCGGCCCGGTTTGATCAGCCCCTGCATCACGTCGGCATCCGTCACGGTCGGCAATGTCCCGCCTTTGGCAAAGGCTGCGGGTCCGGGCTCGGACCCCGCGCTTTCCGGCCCGACCTGCAATCGCCCCAACCGGTCCACATGCGCGATCGACCCACCGCCCGCGCCAATCTCGATCATCTCGATCACCGGAATGCGCACCGGCATGCCCGAGCCCTTGATAAAGCGCGCGGCGCGGGCGATTTCAAACCTGCGCGCGGTTTGGGGGCGACAATTGTCGATCAGGCTCAGCTTGGCCGTGGTGCCCCCCATGTCGAAACTCAGAACCGCCTCCGCGCCGGCTTCGGCGGCGATACGTGCGGCGAGGATGGCGCCACCGGCAGGACCGGACTCCACCAGTCGGATCGGCAGACGGGCCGCAGTTTCCATGGTCGTCATGCCGCCACCCGAGGTCATCATCAGAATGGGGCACATCAGCCCCTCATTGCTGAAAAGCGTTTGGAAATCAGCCAGGTAACTGGCCATTTGCGGCTGGATATAGGCGTTGGCGATTGTGGTCGAAAGCCGGTCGAACTCGCGCGCTTCGGGGCTGACTTCGTGGCTGAGCGACACGTCGAGCCCCGGCAATGCCGCGTCCAGCAGCGCCCTGAGCCTGAGTTCATGCGCCGGATTGGCATAGGCATGCAAAAGGCAAACCGCCACCGCCTCGGCACCACAGGCCGAAAGCGCAGCGCTCAAATGTGCGACGGCCTTTTCGGCCAGCGGTTCCAATTCCTGCCCCTGCGCATCCATACGGCCTTGAATCGTAAAGGCGCGCGCGCGCGGTACAATCAGATCTGGCTTGACCAGATTGATGTCATACTGGCTGTACCGGCGTTCGTAGGCGATTTCCAGGATATCGCGAAACCCTTGGGTCGTGATCGTGGCGACGCGCGCACCGCGCCGTTCGATCAATGCATTTGTTGCCAGTGTTGTTCCGTGGACAAACCCACCGATCTGCGACCAGTTCACCCCCGTTCCGGTCAGCACCCGGCGGCTGCCCTCAAGCGCCCCCAAGGTCGGGTTTTCCGGAGTGGTCGGGGTCTTGGTGGTGGCACGGATCTGTCCCTGATCGTCCACAAGGACCGTATCGGTAAACGTGCCACCAATATCGACGGCAAGCCGACATCCGTTGCTATTGTGCATGTGAAGGAACCAAAATTTGGAATGTCAGAAGGGGCTCGCAAACACGGTCGGGCACAGCGAGACGGAACAGCCGGGATCAGGCTATACGACCAGATCACAGCCGGTTGCCCGGCGGCCCAAGTCGATTCTGATGCACAACACCAACATGTGGCCGCTCTCGCTTGTCCAGATGTCACAAACGCTGCCCGAGCGCTTGGTGCACTGTCAACTGAAATGCGAATTCGGCCGAAGGCATCGCCGGAACTGTTCATCTTGGAATTGCGTTTCGGGGTGCGCTGCGTCCATTTGCACGGTGGGCAGGGGACGCAAGTCGCCGATCACGGGTTCGCGGCCCACGTCAAAGTCGCGCTGGCAGATTAATGCGTCAGAACGGGATATCTGTGGTGCGAACACGCGAACACACGGTGACAACGGACAGCGATCACAAGTTCAACATTGCGCCCAAGCTATAGAATCGGGATTTCAACGCAGATGCGCCGAACCAGAAATGGGCCGGTGACATCAGCCTTGTTTGGATACGTGAGGGATGGTTATCCCTCGCCGTGATCCGAGATCTGCATTTTCGGCGCGGGATCGGCTGGGCGGTCAGCAATCGCATGAAGCGTGATTTGGCACTCAGGGCTTTGAAAATAGTCATGGCCCTCAGGGCCTCGCCCAAAGGCTGCATCCATCACACAGATCGCGGGTCGCAAGGCGGATTCAACCGGTCGTCGCAACACTTTCGATTATATCCTGTTTGAGCAGGCGGTCGAGTGCTTCTGCAGGTGTGCGCCAGCCGAGGGTTTTGCGGGGTCTTGTGTTCAAAGCATGCGCGACTGC
>Ga0316204_10007473_pt1 | contig 15923 bp, 28 predicted proteins | sample 6monrhotite_MG_2_FD_205661 | JGI IMG/M metagenome (GOLD analysis project Ga0316204, IMG submission 205661) | Microbial mat bacterial communities from mineral coupon in-situ incubated in ocean water Damariscotta River, Maine, United States -... | ecosystem: Environmental > Aquatic > Marine >... | reverse complement strand
GTAGGCTCCAGAACAGTCTTCTGGCTCGGCAATAGCAACAAGGGGTTCTTCATACCAGTGATCGAGATCCACTTCGCCAATTTCACTCTCAAAATATTGGATTTCAATTGTGCTATCATCTTCATCTAGCGCAACAATCTCAAAAATCTTGCCGTCCTCGACATTTCGATACCACTGTCCTATGACTGGTTCTGGGTGCTCTTCCATAACATTCTCCTTTTTAAGCCCTGTATTTTAAAAATGGCTTGTTCTGCGATAATGTCAAGGGCACATAAAAAAAACGCCCCGAGTGGGGCGTTTTTTCTGGTATTAAGTGAGACTTTAATAGCGCTTATAAATACGAGGGCGATTACCAAAATAATGGGTTATGCCAAAGGTAAGAGCATCTCCTTCAATTTTATTGGATGATGCCGTTTCATCGTTATAATAGCTAGTATAGGCGATGGTTAATGCTGTATCTTTTGAACCGTATATGTCAATTCCGGCTCCGTAAGCATACGTAATTTCACTCTGTCCAGTATAGCTTGAAGATGCAGCACCACCAATGGCATACAAGGTAGTCTGTTTAAAACGCAGGTTTAATCTGGCAAATGCACCTAAAGTATTGCCTGATAAGTTACCTGAGCCTGATGATTCAAAATCATCAGGATCGGCGTAGTGTCCTTCTACAGCTAGCCAGTTATTAAAATCATAACCGAGGCGTAAAATGAAGCCATTAGCGTTGTCATAAGTCGTACTATTATTTTCTATGTTATAGCCAAAGTCACCCCAATCAACGCCGATATAATAATGTGCTTCTTCAGCTTGCACAGCATTGATGCTAAATAATATAAGTGCCAGACCAATAATTCTATTAAGCATTTCAATATTCCTCCAAAAATTCTTAAGCATATTTAAGCTGTATAATCTTAATAGAATAAGACACGCTTGTTGCTTTGTAAAGTAAATACTATATAAAACAATATAATGAGTCTCAAACTTAATGCAAATATTAAAGATTGAATTATAAATATCATCACTAAAATCAAAGATAATAGATATTATGTAAAATTAAGCCTTCTCTAATATGCCCTGTATTCTTATATACTTGCATCAGAACCCCTGTACGACATTTTGTCCAAAGTTTACCTACCGGGCCACCCTTGGCGCTAACGTGTACTGATAGTACGTAGCATGACGTATGACGTCAAGCCTTTGTATCACCTTAATGGACAAATCGCCCCTGTTCTATCTGACAGGTTCAGAGCGCCCCCTGATGGCCGCTACATTGTCTTTAAAATTATATGGGATTGAAGATGTATACCAAAAAGCAAATTATTGACGGTTATACCGGTGGGGTCTTTACGGCGCGCGAAGTGCTGAACCTGCTGTCCATGACCGAGCGACAAGCCGCGTTTCATTTTGGTGTGACGCTTCGCACCTTGCAGCGCTGGAAAGAACGCAATCGGTTGCCGTGTGCCGTGGTATTGGCCATGCGGTATTACGTTGGCGACCTGTCCGGCATTGGCCAAGGTGTCTGGTCCGGCTTCACGATTGACGGTGATATGTTAAGTGATGATTACGGTAACCGAATCAGTAAGTCCGATGTACTCAAACACAACTCACGCATGTATCGTTTTGTGACGATGGAGCGAGAGCTTGAACTTAAACGGATTGAGGACAGGGCCAAGGCAGATGCACCGGCCAAGGAGGACGCACCCACCAAGGCCAGTAATGTGTCGTATCTTCGTCCTGTAAAATAACACGCTGCATTGCTGCCCCTTTTTATAGCCTGGCTACGGTGCCGGGCTATTTTTCAATTTTGAGCTTTTCTTTTATTACCTTGATGTCGACATGGTGCGCAATTAAATAGCTCGACTGTTTAATGTTAATTGCCACCAGTACCACAATGGCAAAGTCTGCAAACTGACTGACGTACTGTGCAAAGGCGAGTGATTCCATTAGCGGCCCTTGCCTTTGACATAATTATAAACACCACTGGGACCAACAATTGCGGCCAGTGCCAACGGGTCTATGTCTGGCTGAAAATACAATAGTGTTGCCGGGACGGTTAAATTTAAGACCGATAGAATCTGTCGGCCCATCTTATGCAATGCGTCCACCCATGGCACGGTTTTGGTTTGGAGCTCTGTCATATAAACCTGCTGTCCAATTTCATCAAGTTTCGCACTTAATGCGTTGGACTTGTCCTTGTCTTCGATTAATTCCGATGCAAGGTCTTTAGCGTCTTTTACGATGCCCAATACTGATAACAAACTCATGCTATGCGTTCCTAAAAATAAAATTATCGGGTTCTTTAAACTCACTGATTAAGTTTGTGCTGCGGCCATAGCCGGTATATTGCGCGTGCGGGCCGTCGAAGTTATCCCAATCACCGCCCCACTCCATGCCGTGCGATTTGATAATCCCGCCTAACGTATTCCATGCCTCGCGGTTAGGGTCAGTACAAAAAACGTCATACCATGCGCATTCATTTTTTGGGAACGGTTCCCACGTCCAGCCGCCAATGCGGTTGATAAAAACAAAATCGACGGCAAGCCCCCACGGATGATAGGAACGTAGTGCGTTATCGACAAAAGAGCTGCCTTTGTTTATCACTTCGAGCTGACGTTCAATCGTGCGCCAGCCCTCAAAGATACCAACGGATAACCCGACGGGCTTAAATGCTTTGTTGGCGTCGTGCAGAATGTATTCAGCTCTTTGTTTTACTTCCGGGTCTAAGTTATTCCAACCGTCGCCGGTCATGCTTAATTGACTTCGTAAGTTTTTACCTTTCCAAAGATAAAGCCCGGTCAATGCTGCGCTTGCCATAATGATACCTTTATTCAAAATGATTCAACCAAAGATTAAATAATTTTATTTTTACGGCGGTGTAATTAAAAAGTTCCACGTTGTCGAAGGTAAATCAATTGCCGTGTTTGAAATATTGCATGATTTTAACGTCAAGCCTAACCCAGACGAATAATTGCATTGATACATCATGCTATTACCCGCGCAGCTTGTACCGACGCAGGTAACCTGACAAAAGTTATTCGGTGTTGGTACCGCATCGATTACAGCCGATAGGCAGGTATTGGCCGCGATGGATGGCAAGTTAATTGTTTCAGAGCGTCGCGTATGTATATCGACCTCAGCACTATCAACATAAAGACCGGTATCAACATTGAGAGTCCCAAGACCTAACGTAGAACCTGTGGGAGAACCCAATACCATACCGCCATTACCAAACATGCCCCCAAGTATTGTTGTATTGCTTGCGTTGCGCACAAGAAACGGCACATCACTCGCATTCGTCCCGGCTTGTATTCTTAGACCCTGCGACACCCCGTTCACCAAGCTGCCTTGGATTACTGTTGCGTATTGATTGTTTGCACCATAAACCGATAACGCAACGCCCGAGTCCGGTTGCGATACAACCACCTCTTCACTCGGATATATCGTTATAGCATTTTCGGTGCCGTTGTCATCAATACCGCGTGAAGTAAACAAATCATTAAACGTCGCCGTGTTGTTTGCGGTAAATATACCCGTAGTTAATTCCGTAAAGGTAAAGATTTTCGGCCAGCCATAATAGCCGGACGCCGCCGCGCCGCCGGTAATGGCAATCAATAATCCGAATAAAAAACCTTTCATGCTTTTCATTAATCTAGTTCCTCTGTGATTGCGACATCGACGCCGCTTGCTAAGTCTGGATTAAAGACATAGATGGCCGCATCATTCTCAACCACTAATGTCATGCCTGGCCATAGCATCGCCCCCCTGTTCGCGGCGGTGTTGACGTCACCCCATCGTAATGCTATGGCGCTATCTAAATTGGTAATATGGGCAAAACGCCTCGCGTCGTTGGCGGGTAAAATTAATTCTTGTGAGTTAAATGCAATGTTGTTGTCTGGCGTGGTTTGCAGGTTCTTACCTTTAATTACATTGACCTCACCCGCAACGCTATCATCATCAACGCGACCAACGGCCATCACAATTTCTATCGTGTGTGCTGTGCTTAGACCATTGGTAAAGTCAACGGCGTCCTGTAGCTCATTAAATTCAATGCTACGACCTTGCACTAAAACGGTTTGCTCAGTAAAACGGCCTTTTGAATACCCCTTAATGCCGACACTGCCTGTCGCGCTAATAATTTTTATAAAGCGAATCGGGCCGGGTAGTTGTATTGTTTCATTCGCTTCAAATCTTACAATCTTATTCGGTTTCATGGCCTACCCTTTCAACATGATTGCGCTGCCAACCACGGCCAGCGCAATTGAAATATATTTAACGGCGGTTTTAATGCTGTCACTCGTGCCCTGGGTGGCAATATTGCTCGACAGTTCACCCAGACCGGCCAGTGTTTCCGATAGCTTGTCTTTTTCGGTTGTTTGTGATTTTTCAATCGTCGCAAGTGACTCACGCGCAAACTTGAATGCCTCGCTCGATGTGTCACGGATACCGTCAAAGGCACTTTTTACCGCGCCGCCGTCAATTTCAGTTCTAATGTTTGTCTCAGCAAAGGCGTACGATAGCTCACCCTCGTTACCTGCAAACTCACCATCATTGTTGGTTTCATTGATAACGCGCTGGTCATAGTTGTTTGTGGTGCTGGACGTTGAGCTATTACCGCCAGAAAAAAGACCCATTATTTACGCCCCCAAAAATATAACCCGGTCACAACGACCACGCCCAAAATCAACAACGTTTTACTGTCACCCGATTTATACGAGAAGTCGCCGAAGTCGCCGAATTTTTGCTTTATGTCCCCGGACGTGGCCGACGACTCAAAACCTAAACTACCGGCATTGGAAAAACCTTTAAAGGCTTCCCCGGCGGCTTCTTTCAGTGCTTCTGCCATTACTTGCCTGCCTTTTTAATAATGAAGTACACCGCCGCCGCCGCGAGTGAAACAAATATAACTTTGGTTGTCGTGACGCCTTCTTTTTCGGCAAATGCGCCGTAAATGTAACCGGCTCCGGCGGCTGCCGCTGGTATAAGTAATGGTAACGCCATTACTTCGCCAACTTATAAACAGTCAAGAGAATACCGGCCCCGGCGGCAATGACGCCCCATTTTTGCCAGTTAATCGAATTGCTGGCGATGGTCGTCATTTTCGGTTCATTCTTCACCGGGTTTTGATATTCCTCTTTGCTTTGCTCGGCCTTTGCGCTGATGCCGGTCTTTGCAATATCTACGGTTGCGTCCCACGCGCTTGAAATGGTCGAAGTTATACCGTCATACCATGCCATGATATTTCCTTTTTAAAAAAACCCCGAAGGGAAAAGCCCCGAAGGGCTAAACGTCTATCGACGCTTACCCTTAGGTAATGCTGATGGGGCGTTAGACGTAAGATTGCCCTCAATCGCTTCAACCAACACCGGAACTGAACCCGTGCCGGACATGTCGCAATTAAATATGAGTGACTGAGCGCCATCGGTCATAAACATTTTTGCCAGCGCCCACCCGTCCACAATCGGGTCAAAGTGAAAAACGTTGGCCTGTGGTACACGGCCGTAACGTTTTGCAAGATATTCCTCTTGTGCCTTGGTTAGGTCGTAGTGCTTATAGCGGTCACGATAGAGTTTCAGGCCATCCATGTTGTTGGTCATAAAATGCATACGCTTAATGGCCGGGCCTTTGGGTAGTGTCGTGATTTCATAAGGGCCGGTTGCGCTATTGGCAAAACTAAAGCGTTTCAGTGTTGGAATGATTTGTCGGACACTGCGCGCTGGCGATGTGATTGCAAAGCCTTTTAGTGATGGGTCGCCGCTTGTGGCTTTGCCGTTACCGATATCGACTTCCAATGACAGCGCGTCGCCCGGTAATGTGACCAGACCGGTCAGGTTTACGCCGTCAAATGACTTGGCGATAATTTCGCGGAGCGACAACGTGAGGTAGCCGTTTTGACCTGGCTGACCTTCGTACCTTTCAACCATCGACAAATCCTCGCCTTTAACATCAACAATATCTTCGCCGTTCAGGTTTAAGCGAACGCCTGTGATATGTGAGTCGTCAAATTCGTCGCCGACTGTTGCGTCGTGGTTGTATTCCAGATGCACTTCGTCATACGTTGGGCCTGTCTCCAGACCAACGACGGCTGTCTGATTCTGGCCGACGGATGCAAACGACTGTAGCGGTAATTGACCGTCCATATTTATTTCCCCTTATTTATGAACGGCGATTAGCCGATGTAATCTTCAATTGCATCAACGTTGTTTGATGCCCATACAACCAGACCGGCGATAGCGGCGGTGATTAAGTAACCTTTCATTTTTGAATTCATGCTCTTTGCCCTCTTGGCGTTGTTTGTGTTTGGTAGTTTTCTTGCTCCCATGAAACACAAACGCCCCTAGAGACTGTCAAATCTCTAGGGGCGCGCTCTAGGGTTTTACTGTTTTTTTATCGTGTGGGTTTTTTCCTTTTATTGAAAACTGGCTGCTTGCTTCGCATAATCATTATGCTATCGAACCACGGGTCAGGCCGTAGATTTTTAAAGTCGTCAACACTTAACCCGGTTTCTTTGGCCATGTATGCCCAGTCGTCGCCGCGCTCCATATAGCCCACCCACAAGTGAGAACGGTTGCGCATTAAGGTTTTGCTAATTTCGGTCGGCGATTGCGCCCCGGCCCTGATTTTTAATTCATACTTTCGGCCTCTTGATAGCAGCGTGTGCCAGATGCCGTCGGCCTTGGCAATGCTACGCTCGACGCCTGCCAACTCGTCAACGCCTGCGACCAGCGGCCCATCTTCGGTTTTTTTAGCCACTATCTTGCAAAACATATCGAAGTTGTCTGGGCCGTTGGTGTGCAATGAAAATCGAAACTTTGTTTTTGCCTTTTCTACAGCTTCGGCCAACTCATAGGGATTATTGAATACCTCGAATTTTTCTGACTTGTCGTACTCGCCATCAGGGTCGAACATTAAAACGCGCGGCTCTGGTTTGATGGTTTCTTTTATGGCGTGGCTTTTACCGCTGCCCGATGTGCCAAAAAATGCGCGTATGTCTTTTACTGCATTAACGTTGACCGTCATGATTGGCCCCTTGAGCTTTGCGCCTGTGCTGCTGGTTTTTGTGATGGCTTAGACTGTTGTGATTGTTCGCTAGTTTGACCTGGCTGTGCCTGTTTCTTTGGGGCTGATATTTTTCGCGGCTTGCCCCAGCGCGGCCCGAAAATCATTACGGTACTCATTATTGCTCCAACTTCAACACCCAGCGATAGACCGTCAGGAAAATATTTGTTAATCGCGTCGGCGTAACTTTCTGCAAGTAGGTCTATCTCATCGTCGGTGACTTCCCATGCTGGCGCAATAATGCCAAAGACCGGGGACAACAAGACGGCCAGCTCTTTTTTAGTGTCGATGGGTTTAGGCTCTGGCGGTACTACCTGTTGCAACTGCGGCGGCGCGACGTTAGAGATTTTCGCGGCCTCGCGTTTTATATCATCCCAACTTTCAGCAATCATCGTATTGCCTCCTTAATCAAACGGCCAAAACTTTTCGTCTTGGTCATCTTCTGGTTTAGTCTCTAAAACTTGCTCGTCATCAACCTCTAGGGCTTGCTCGTCGTCAACCCTTGAGGCGTCAAAACGCTCCGGTGATGGCAACATAAGGGGCGGCTCTAAGGTTTCGCGCATGTTGTCCTCTATGTGCGCCTGATACGCTTGCCCTAGGTTTTGCGTCGGCTTGCAGCCATCAGCGAGGCAATATATGTACCTGTAATTTTTGCCGGGTGTCTGTGCGACCTCGGCATTTGATAGGCAAAATGGACAGGTGATATAGCCGACCGTTTCTGACATTCGTTTACTCATACCGCCCCCTCAAGAATTATCATTTTTAATTTTTCCAGTTCATTGCTTAAGTATTCCTGATTTGCGGCGATATCGCCGACTATGCTTATTGCTTCATCCACAACATACTCAACATGCGAAACCTTCGATAACATCGGCATGTCTTTGACCTTTTCCGCGTAGGCTTTTACCGCCTCGACTCTCTCCAATACCGTTGTGTCCATGCTCTACCCCTTTTTTGTTTAATGTGTTACTGGCTCATAGCGCGCGTAAAAATTTCGCATGCTGTCTAGGTACGTCTGCTGTGAATCTTCATTGAAACGCCGGGGGATGTTATCGGTGATATGTTTTTTAAAGGTCTTTTCCATGGAGTCCACAAAAAAATCGGCGGCGGTGATGAACTTAAAGCCGTCGGCCTTTAAGGTTTGCCATAGAGCGACCCACGGGGCACGACCCTTAGAGCCAAACCCGTGCTCATGGAAATACAACCCCTCGGGCCATGCTTTGCGCCCTAATCGATTCCCTAGAGCAATCGCGTCGCGTAAAAATTGCAAAGCATAATTCCCTATCATTCTCGGGGCCGGTGCTCTCGCACCTTTACTGATGTTGTAACGATTGCCCCTGACCGGGCCTTGTGAGCCGTCGGCCCCTTTGCCGATGTACCCGGCGGCTTTGGCCATGTACGCGGCGGCACTGGCTGGCTTTTTTATTTTTTCAATGTGTGCAAAGCCATGACCCCATAACTTTTCGATGCGCGCGGCCCATCCTTTAAAATGTTTACGTTTGACTGTCCAGTTTGTCAGTAGATGTATGTGTGGGTTACGGTGGTGTAGTCCGTCTATCTCGCAATACTGCGCACCTTCCAAAGTGCAGGCCAGCGTTGCATGCCACGGGTTTTCAATTACCCAAACATAATCAAATAATTTACCTGTACCGCGTAGCATTTTTTTATTGCCATCAACATCAATCAACATGCCTTCTTTGCGTCGTTGCTGTAATGCGTTTAAAAACCGGGATGCCTCTTTGCTGATGCTGGTACGTTTATTGATTACCGGGCCGCATTGCTGACCAATATCAAATGCACCCGGCTTATCGTGTAACTCGATTAGTCTGCGTTGTTCATTATTGAAAGTTAAAGTAATAAATGCCCTGTAGCCGCGTTTTGATTTACTCAAGTAGCGTGCTGATTTATCTATTTTTCTCTGCGCTGCCTTGGTTAGCTTTTCTGTCCATCTGTCGCCGCACTGAACCGGCGGCGCGTCCTGTTTGCGCTGTTGAATAATTGCGGTAGCCGTATAAGTATCTGACCATTCCTCATGCTTGACCTGGATAAACTTTCCCGGCTCTGCCCATTCGTAAAATACTTGGTCAATATCTTGGTTATGCTCTCCGGTTTCGTTGCTATATTTTTTTTCAATCGGTTCATAGATATCTAAATTGTCAGGGATGTCTAATTCTGTGGGACTTTTGGAGCCTTTGACTAGTCTATGCTCGGCTTCGCCTGCGCTAAACATTGGTGCACCTCATGGCCGCGCTTTTTAGCCACTCCGCAAATGCCAAAGGTGTCGCTTCTCTTTCTTTTTTTGTTATCTCAGGTCTGCGCCTTGCTCCGCGTGTACGTCCAACGACGTGTGATGGCTCTATTATCGAGAACGGCATTACCGGCAATTCTGATATTTTGCAGCCACATATATATAGTTTTGTTGCCTTCCTTGCTCGATGCCCCCACCAACATTGGTCTACATGTAGTGTATAGCCGCCGAACTCGTCTACCTCCTGACCTTCTGGCAAATTTTTATCTAGCCACAGCCTCGAACCTTTTGGATGCTCTAACACACCGCCATTTTTTCGCACCACATCAACGGCCCACCTCGCTAGTTCTTTTTCCCCTTGTCTCGGGTTTGCGAATTTGCGCATCCTTCCCCATGACCTGCATGGTGGGTGAGCTATTACCGGCAATATTCCGTTGTAGCTTTTTGCGTCGCGTTCAATATCGTATACGTCGCAACTGGGCATTGATTTATAGATACTGTCCGACCTGGCAAATAAAACCGCAACGCTACTTATCATCGTCGGCCCCCGGTTCATTCAGGTAGTCCGGTATATCTCCATCGTCATAGTCAGCACACTCGCTTGCTTCGTACTCGGTATCAAACGCCGACATGCTTTTATGTTTTTTGTTGCAGTAACATCCGCAAGGGACCGGAACGAAATGCACGCAATCAAAACAGTCCTTATAGGGTTCTATCATCATCGGCTCCCGGTTCACGTTTATAGTTCATACAAACGGCGCTCGGCATAACGACCAAACGCGCCGCTCGACAATAAAGTTCTGGCTGCGCTGTCTCTGTGCAATAGTTGGCTATAGAGCTTCGGCACCAACTGCATCGGCCTTTTGGTTTCATCTTTAAAATTCCAGATAGCCGCGAATGCCGTAGCTGTTACGGTCGTTTTTAGAATCGGTATCTGGAATTGATGATTCATGCCGGGCAAAAACCTCTAAGCCTGTGCCGTTCACCTGTGGCCGCTGATAAACAACCTCGACATGCCCTAGCGGGTCGTATTGCTCGGTCTGTGTCATTTGCATGGCCACGCCATAACGCAAAATTAATTTGCTTTCGGCGGCGTCTACTGGCGGTGACAATAAAAAAATATATATCAGTGAAGCCACTACAAATAAAAATACGAACCGGCGGCGATTGCTTACCCTGTCGGTGTGCCGTCGTCTTGGCTTGTCATTGATGCGCTCGGCCATTGGAAAATTTTGATTTTTAAACATTGGTTACACCTCTTTTTGTGGTTGGTTGTTTGGTACTGGGTACCCACCCGGATAAGCGCATCCCTGCCCCGGCGACCATTCCCCCCGGTTCTGTCGCCGGTATTCCTGCATTTTTTCCGCTTCCTCTATCACTTGCTCACGGTTAAGCGTGTAACCAAGCAACAAATGGCGACGGCAAAAATCTAGCGTTTTGCGGTTTGCTCTTTCTGCTTTCAGTCTCGATTTATGCTCTAAGCCCATAATTCAACCGTCATGCGCGATATGACGCATGACGTCATTTTGTCAAAAATGTTCAATTTGCTGGCTATGACGTCTATAGTTGTATGACGGCGAACGCTTTTACTTTTTGAATAACAAAAACAATTACTTACGGTGTGACTATATGGATACGACTTGTGATTTTCTGGACGCTTTAAAATATAAAACCGGTATTGCTTCTGACTTTGGTCTGGCTGAATATCTGCAAATAACACGTAGTACTGTGAGTGCTTACCGCTTAAAACGCTGCACTTTTTCTGACGAGACTGCCTTGCATGTGGCTGATTTACTTGGTTTAAATCGTGGCTATGTGCTGGCGTGTGTCCACGCTGAGAAAAACAGGAATGATGATAAGGCTTATGACGAATGGGAAAAGATAGCCGCCCTACTCCCGATAAAGGCCGCATGATGCAGGGACGACATAATAACCCTACATTTTTCCAGTGTATATTATGTTAAATATGATGTTATCTGCATGATTCAATCCCCGGCCTTATGCTCAACCACGGAAAGTATAAAATATTCCACAACAAGTACTAAACTTCCACATAAAGGCCTTGTTTCAACAAGACTTCATAATATAGTGTAGTCGCACTCAAATATGGCACATAACAACACAAAGGTAGGATTTTCTACGCCATTCTTCGTGGTTCGGGGTGCCGATGCCAGGAAATGATCGCGATTGCCGCCCACACCAGAGTTCGCACACTCATAGCAACCACCGTGCGCTGTACATATTCACCACCATTCAAGATATGAATTCCAAAGGCACCGAAAACCAATATTGTCGATACGGCTATAAAGCCCAGGATTTTTCCAACCAAATACTGCCCCTAAATATGAGGAGAAAATACGGTTAAATGGACTTTCTTACCTTTAAAAGTTTTATCAGCACCGAAGCATTAATCATATTTTATTATACGGGTGCTGTGATTATGCCAATCAGTTTGTGGTTCTTTTTACTGTGGCTGTTACGAAAATATGAGTTTTTAGCTGTGACTTATCTGCAGGGCAAGAATATTTTATGGAACGCTTTAAAAACGGAACATAAGATAAAGCTGTTGGCGGTCTTTGTAACAACTTTTCTATTTATGGAATTGTTTTGGCGAATGTTGTTTGAATTTTTGATCGCTTATTTGCAAATGCGTGACGCCCTGTTACAAATGCCCATTAATTAGAAATATAACCTGAGAACGAGGTAACAACTATGTCATACCAAGAGTCAGATAATGAACTCTCAGATGAAGTTAAAGACATGCATCGGGCGATTGAATCCCTGAAAGAAGAGCTTGAAGCAGTCGACTGGTACAACCAGCGTGTTGATGTCTGTAAGGATGAAGAACTAAAAGCAATCCTGGCTCACAACCGGGATGAAGAAAAAGAACATGCTTCAATGATACTGGAATGGATTCGCAGAAACGATCCAGCCTTCAATAAAGAATTGAAAGATTACTTATTTACTGAAAAACCGATTGCGCATAATTAATGATAATTATCACTTAGGCACCCGTTTGACGTAGCGACAGTGATTAACAATGTGGCTAAAACTACCAGGTACGCTGCTGATAACGTAACAGATTTTGGATGGCTATTTCCAGAACACTCAATAATATACCTGTTTCAAGTAAGCAGTGATTCGCTGCTCTACATCGTGAGGTGCCCTGACTATATCGTGTATCAATTGAAATAAGAGATATTCTGCTTCATTGTCATTTAACAGGTGATGTTGGCTCACCATGTCGAGTGTATGCACCCCTTCTCCTTCAATGCCACCGGTTTCACCTCGCGCTAACTTACGCCCCAGCTCATGATGATGTGAATCCTCGCTGGTAGCCGTGGTAATCAAATCCCCCAGCCCCGCCAGATGATAAGGACTACCGGCCTGCCCGCCCATTACGCTAACAATTTGATCCAGTTCCCGCAAGGCTGCCACTGAGAGATAGCCGCGCATGTTATCCCCCAGATTCAACTCATCTGCCATGCCGAATACCATGGCATAGACATTTTTCAAGATCACCGACCAGCTGATGCCGATAATATCTGGCGTATGTTCAATGTAAAGGCGCGTACCATGATATAGCTCGCGAATCTTTTTATATGAATCCAGATTTACACAACCCAATTGTGCAAAGGCATAGCGACCGGCACGAATCTCTTCGGAAATCATAGGCCCGTACAACAGAGCATAAGGTTGATACGACGCAAATACCTCAGCAAAGATTTGTGCAGCAGTCTGACCTGTTTCATCCAGTCCCTTGGCAATGCTAAGACAAAGACAGGTTTGCTTGAGTAATGGCGCGATAGATTCTGCAATTTCCCGGTGCGGATTAACCGGTAGACAAAACAATACGATATCTGCTTGAGACGCTGCATCCTCAATCACCACGGACTGAAAATCATCTTGCGGATATTTCTCCCAGATATCCAGATGTTGCCGTTCACTAAGCAGGTACTCCATGGCCTGCCCCATTTCACCATGTCCCAGGATCAGTACTCTGAATTGGTCCGTCATATACCTCACCTTTTTTATATTGGACGTTTAATGATAGATTATTCGTTGTATCATCTACTGAACCTAAACCTAACATAAGTCGGGCAGCACAAGTGAATCATCGACATATCATTTTTGTTCCGGGGAAAAACCCCAAACCCCCGGCAGATCAACATCAAGACCTGCTATGGCGTACCCTGTTGGAAGGCATACACCGCGCCGAACCCACCTGCAACCTGGGGCAGCACCAGAAGGACTTTAAACTCATCGCCTGGAATTATCTTTACTATCATAAAACAAAAGACATCAGTCGCGATCTGCCATGGATTGATGCACTGATCAACAAGCACGGCCCTACTGAGCAGGATGTCCGGGAAGCCAGAGCCTGGCACCGCAACCTGGATCGAATGCTTTTCTCCATAGTTGATACATTCCCTTTCCTTATTAAACTACTCCCCAGGCAAGTGCGTACAACCGCCGAAGAGATCCGCCGCTATTTTCAGAACGGGGGCAATATTGCTTGTGATATTCGTGAGCTATTGAAACAGGAGCTACGCCCGCGACTCGCCAATAATGACAAGGTGTTGCTCATTGGCCACAGTCTGGGTTCCGTCATCGCCTACGATACGTTATGGGAACTCTCACATCTAGAACACCTCCCAGGTAAGGTAGATCTGTTTCTGACACTGGGCAGTCCGCTGGGTATGAACTACGTGCAACGCAGGTTAATGGGTAACAACTATACCGGAAAAAAGAAATACCCCGCCAGCATCCGACACTGGGTGAATATTTCTTCAATTGGTGATGTCACGGCATTGGATAGAGTCTTCTCGGATGACTTTGATCCCATGTTGAAAATGGGAATTATTGAATCCATCGAGGACCATTGCGAAGGGATCTACAATTTTTTTCGCAATGAAGAAGGACTCAATTGTCACCGCTCCTATGGTTATCTGGTGAATCCTGCGGTAGGCAAAGTCATTGCTGACTGGTGGCAGCATTCTACATGAACAAATAGCATAGAGTTACTTTCCTGTTTTAAATTTACTTAATGGATAATCAAGCTGGAGAAGTTTTTTGCTATCAGAATTTTTTTGGTGGTTCAGTCTCGTCAAAACTAAAGACAATCTTTAATGCAGGTTTTACCGCTCTTTGTATATTTTGCAAGGTTATTCCTATTCCATGGTCTCTTATAACTATCTCGGAGATTGAAAAAGGTATTTCAATTTCAAGTTTGCCTCCGAATGTTTTTTTAATCGTGGCCGAAGATGAAATAAAAGTTTCTAAAGCGTTATCGATGTACTTACATAAAGTACCAGTAGGACTATATGGGTAACACTCTAGAAGATTGTAAAATTGCATGTCGGGAGAAACATCAACGTCCATTTTCTATTCCTTAGTTCTAGTGGTTTTAAATTAAAAAATTTAGTGGCAGTAGGTGATTTGATGATCAACCACAGGAAACACTAAACAAAAGAGGTAATAACTCAAATAAAATCAATGAGTTGCGCATATTATTAGTGCCATGACAACCGCCCTACTATTATTAAAACTTATTTGTTGTTAAATTCCAGCCGATGTCGTGCGGTCTGATTTCTTGGGGTGAATGTCACAAAAAATACGCGTTTGATACTATATGATGCATGACGTTCATGGGAGCAAGTAAATAGTCTATTCTTTAGACAATATAGGGGAACTGGGCGGTTATTGAAGATCATCGTAAATTTAGCTGAAACCTGCCCTTCATAGAGCATTTAAAGCCTTATTCATGGCACAAAATTAATTTTTATGGCAAAGCTTATAATCTGCAAAGGTCAGCATACCGAGAAGCGATTCGAAATCGAAGAGCATATCTATGTTGGTCGATCTCGCAGCCAAAGGGCTGAAATTCACGATTTTTTTATTAATATCCCCGATTCTCAAATGAGTCGACAGCATGCCCGAATTTTCAAAGAAAACGGCCAGTTTTTTATTGATGACCTCAATTCTACAAATGGAACATTTCTTAATAATAAAAAAATAAAGCCTGGTAAGTCTTACTCGATCAAACATCGCGATACGATCATGGTAGGAAAGAGTCAGTTTATATTTTTTAACCCTGCTGAAGTCAACGAGAAAACATCCCAACACTTGCCTGATTCATACTCGTTTGGTTTAGTTGGTCATAGTGATGTTGATATCAAAATTGTTCCTGATGAAGAACATGATTTCAATGTCAGCAAGATTCTAGATGCTCAAGAACTGTTGGCGAACTTACAAAATAAACGGGCGAATGTTGATAATCATCAAGTGCTGATACGACGCTTACAGACGATGACCCAGTTAAGTATTGCATTGGGTGCCGAAACAAACAGGGAAAAAGTACTTAGCATTATTATCGACAGTGTGTTTTCGATTTTTCCGACAATTGAGCGAATGTTTATTGGCACGCTCGATGAGTCAGGTGATGAACTTATTCCTTTGGTGGCGAGCAGCAAAAAAAAATTATTATCAACAACAGAAATTGCAATATCAAAAACAATCATGCAGGAAGTGGTACAGAATAAAAAATCACTTTTACTGCTGGATGCGATGAATGATGAGCGTTATAAAGAAAACGCCTCAGTTGTCGACTTGTCAATTCGAA
>Ga0316204_10007472_pt1 | contig 15930 bp, 13 predicted proteins | sample 6monrhotite_MG_2_FD_205661 | JGI IMG/M metagenome (GOLD analysis project Ga0316204, IMG submission 205661) | Microbial mat bacterial communities from mineral coupon in-situ incubated in ocean water Damariscotta River, Maine, United States -... | ecosystem: Environmental > Aquatic > Marine >... | reverse complement strand
TACTTGGCGGTAGCATTGCCTTTGGCGTCGTTTACAACAGCATGCGTATCGCTCTATCTGAACGCAACCGGGAATTAGCCAGTTTGCGGGTTTTAGGTTTCAAACGTAGCGAGGTTGCCTATATCCTACTCGGTGAGATGGGTTTACTAACGCTGATAGCTATTCCTATGGGGATGCTCATTGGCTATGGGCTAAGTGCCTATCTTGCCTTCAAATTTGACACCGATCTATATCGTATTCCGCTAGTGTTAGGCCTCAATGTCTATGCCTTTGCTGCTATGGTGGTGATCGTATCTTCAATTATTTCAGCTATCATGATCTGGCGTAACCTCGCCCATCTCGATATGGTGGCAGTATTGAAAACCAAGGAGTAACAAATGCGCAATGCGCTACGACAACATCCTGTCATCTTTATCATTGCGATATTGATTATTGCAATGCTCACGTGGGGTTTTCGAACGCAACCTGTGCTTGTAGAAACAGTTGCGGCAAAGCGTGCGCCTTTAATCATCACTATTGAGGAAGAAGGTCGCACCAGAGTGATCGACCGCTATATTATTTCGGCACCTGTCGATGGCGTTGCATGTCGGCTACATTTAAATGTCGGTGATACGGTAGAACAAGGACAAGTGCTATTGGCTATCACTCCACGCGAATCACAGGTGTTAGACCCGCGTAGCCGTGCCCAGGCTCAGGCTAAAGTCTCTGCTGCTAAATCCACATTACGTGCTGCCGAAGAACAAGCACGTGCCGCTACCGCTGCAGCCAAGTTGGCTAGTAATGAAATGAAACGCCTCTCTCCCTTACTGGAAAAAGCGCTCATTTCGCGCGAGGCTTTCGATAAGGTGAAAACTGAAGCACAGACGTCATCTGCAAATAAACGTTCGGCTGATTTCAATGTCGACGTCGCTAAATATGAGCTGCAAGCTGCACAGACGATGTTTGCATATAGTGCCAGCACAACGAACGAGCCCGCTGAACGTGTGCCTGTTTTATCACCCATTACCGGTAAAATACTCAAGGTTAAACGCCAATGCAAAGGCCCGGTGCGAACTGGTGAAGAGTTACTCGAGGTCGGCGATCCTGCCGCACTGGAAATTGAGGTCGATGTCCTCTCAGCCGATGCAGTAAAAATTAAACAAGGCATGAAGGTGTTACTAGACCGATGGGGTGGCGACCAACCTCTGCAAGCTGTTGTACGCCTTATTGAACCAATCGGCTTCACAAAAATCTCTGCATTAGGTGTTGAAGAACAGCGCGTTCTGATTATTTCTAATTTCACATCACCACATGACTTATGGCAACGCATCGGTGATGGCTATCGGGTTGAGGCGAAATTCATACTTTGGCAAGACGATGATGTTCTACAGATCCCTGCAAGCAGCCTGTTTCGTTATAAAGATGGCTGGGCAGTTTTTGTAGCTAAAGATGGTTATGCTCAACGACGTGAAGTTAGTCTTGGTCAACGGAATGGATTAACCGCCCAGGTACTTGAAGGAATTAAAACAGGTGAATTAGTGATCAATCATCCGAGTGATGATGTTGAAAATGACAGCAAAATAGCTCAACGCTGAATTCAGTATTAATAAATCAGGTCAACATCAAATTATCACGATGAATCAGCTCAGCCTCACCAACATAGCCAAGCAAATCTTCAATGTGTTCGCTTGATTGTCCCATAATGCGGCGCGTTTCATCGGCATTATAATTAATCAACCCACGTGCGACTTCACGACCGGAATCATCTACGCAACGAATAATTTCACCGCGATTAAACTTACCATCAACAGCGGCAACGCCAACGGCTAGTAAACTAGAGCCTTGTTCACAAACTTTTTTTACTGCACCCGCATCAAGGTGAAGCGTGCCGTGTAGATTTATTTGTCCGGCTAACCATTGTTTACGTGCGGTCAATATTTCTGTGCTCGCTGTAAGCAAGGTACCAACTGCTTCACCAGCATAGATCTCTTGTAACACCGCGCCACGACGTCCTGATGCAATAACGGTTGACGTACCTGAGCCAGCCGCCAATCGCGCCGCTCGTAACTTGGTCAACATACCACCACGACCAAGTGCCGAACCTTCACCAGCTAATGCCATGAGCGATTCATCATTCGCTTCACCTTGTGGTATCAATTTCGCGCCACTGTTACTGCGTGGATCCGCATCAAAAAGACCTTCTTGATCAGTCAAGATAACCAATAAATCAGCATCAACAAGATTCGCCACCAACGCGGCTAAAGAATCATTATCACCAAAACGAATTTCATCCGTAACCACGGTATCATTTTCATTCACCACTGGAATGACATTCATTTCGTGCAAGGTGCGTAAAGTACTCCGTGCATTAATATAACGTTCACGATTTGCTGTATCTTCGTGTGTCAGTAAAATCTGAGCTGTATGGATACCGTATTTTTGGAAAGCAGATTCATAACATTGCACTAAGCCCATTTGCCCAACAGCGGCAGCGGCTTGAAGTTTATGCACGGCATGTGGCCGCTTAGTCAGACCCAGTCGCTGCATACCTTCGGCGACTGCACCGGATGAAACCAATGTAATTTGAATACCTGCTTCACGCAATGCAAACATTTGCTCAACCCATGCCTGGATCGCGGCCACATCAAGACCTGCGCCATCATTGGTAAGCAGTGCACTACCAATCTTGATAACCCAATTATGACTTTGCTTGATGTCTGTTCTATTTTGCATAGTTATTATTGCTAGCTAAATTTCTTCGCCTCTAGCCTGTTTCTCGCGTTTTTCTTTTTCTAATAGCGCCTGTTCTTCGACGTGATGCATAATCGCATAAACCAGCTCTTGAACACCTTCATTGGTCGCTGCCGAGATTCGGAATACCGGACCATCCCATTTCAGCCCGGCAACGATTTCGTCACAACGTTGCTCACGCTCCTCATCCATCACCAGATCAACTTTATTCAATACCAACCAACGTGGCAATGCTTCTAATTCACTGCTGAATGCTTTCAGCTCACCAATTAGACCACGTGCATCATTAACAGGATCATTCGATCCTTCTGGTGGTAACACGTCCACCATATGTAATAGCAGTTTTGTTCTAGCCAAATGCTTGAGGAACTTTATGCCAAGCCCTACGCCTTCCGCCGCACCTTCAATCAAACCCGGTATATCTGCAACCACAAAGCTTTGATGTGTTCCCACATCCACTACACCTAAATTCGGATGTAATGTCGTAAACGGATAATCCGCCACCTTCGGGCGTGCCGCTGAAACACGTGTGAGGAAAGTCGACTTACCTGCATTTGGCATTCCTAACAAACCAACATCAGCCAACACTTTTAACTCGAGGCGTAACCGGCGCTTCTCGCCTTCTGTACCATTAGTCGATTGCTGTGGTGTGCGGTTGACACTGCTCTTAAAATGAATATTTCCCAAGCCATGAAAACCGCCCTGAGCAACCTTGAGTGTCTGGCCTTGCTTGGTCACATCACCAATCAGCTCTTCGGTATCCGTATCAAAAACCATTGTTCCCAGTGGCACCTGAACTATTTTGTCCTCACCGGCTCGACCATAACATTGGCGACCCTTACCATTCTTGCCGCGCTCGGCACGAAAGTGCTTGGTGAAACGAAAATCAGCCAGCGTATTTAAACCCTGCTCACCGATAAAGATAACGCTACCGCCATCACCACCGTCGCCACCATCAGGGCCACCACGTGGAATATATTTCTCACGACGAAAACTGACGCAGCCGTTTCCGCCATCGCCAGCATCTATTTTGATAATTGCTTCATCAACAAATTTCATAGTTTAAAGTATCGGGTGAGTTATAAAATGTTGCAAGTAGTGTTGTTATCACTTGCCACTAAAAAAAAAGGCCCCGTCAATGACGGGGCCTGGTATTCAAAAGCAGTTAAGTGCTTTAAGCCGCGACGATATTAATATATGTGCGTTTCTTCGGGCCTTTAACTGTAAATTCTACTTTACCGCTCGCCTTGGCAAACAAAGTGTGGTCATGACCACAACCAACATTTACACCAGGATGGAATTTGGTACCACGTTGACGAACCAGGATGTTACCGGCTAATACTTCTTCGCCGCCGTAGCGTTTAACGCCAAGACGTTTAGATACGGAATCGCGACCGTTACGAGTACTACCGCCTGCTTTCTTATGTGCCATTGCTCTTGCTCCTAATGCTTGCTGCTATCAGCTAGCGATGCTGCTGATTTCAATTTCTGTGTAAGACTGGCGATGGCCTTGTGTCTTACGTGAATGCTTACGACGACGGAATTTGATAATTGTTACCTTCTTATCACGACCGTGCGACAGAATTTTTGCTGTGACCTTACCAACGTATGGTGTACCCACTTTAACGTCGTCACCATTAGTAACCATTAACACCTTATCGATGTCCAAAGAACCGCCCACTTCACCATCAAGTTTCTCAACCTTCAGGGTTTGGCCTTCGGTTACTCGGTATTGCTTGCCACCGGTCTGAATTACCGCGTACATAATATTCTCCAAATGAGACCCACCCTCATGGCGCATCTCGACTATTCTCAAAGGGCGCAAATTTTATACAGATACAGCCCGTGCGTCAATCAATTACTATACCACTAAGCAGGCATTCATAAAAGCATAACTAATTGTTTTTTCTATAAATTACCTAAAAATTGCTCGAATTAGTGCTCTATAGCCGCGAATAAAGACCAAAATAAGCAAAAAAACCTCCTGTACTGCTTGACCGTTCGTCACTCCGCCCCTAGCATGCAGCCTGATTTAACATGAGATTCCCATGGATATAGCCGCAGTACAGCAATTAATCGAATCCGATATGCAGTCGGTCGACAGCCTGATAACAGACCGTCTCCAATCAGATGTGGTGCTGGTTAATCAACTTGGCCATTATATCGTCAACAGTGGCGGTAAGCGCCTGCGCCCGATGCTACACCTGCTCTGTGCCAATGCCATGGGTTATCAAGGTGACCATCATCATCGTATCGCGGCCATTGTTGAGTTTATCCACACGGCGACCTTATTACATGATGATGTGGTTGACGGTTCTGAATTGCGCCGCGGCAAAGATACCGCTAATGCACTATGGGGCAACGAAGCCAGCGTACTCGTTGGTGATTTCTTATATTCCCGCGCTTTTGAAATGATGGTTGAGATCGGCAAAATGCGCGTCATGGATATTCTCGCGCACGCCACCAATATTATTGCTGAAGGCGAAGTGATGCAGCTGATGAATGTGCATGATGCCGACACCACTGAAGAACGCTACCTCGAAGTCATTCGTTACAAAACGGCTAAATTGTTTGAAGCTTCATCGCGTCTTGCCGCAATTATTTGTGATGCTCCAGAAGAACAGGAGCAAGCCCTTGCCGAATACGGTATGCACCTTGGTACTGCTTTTCAACTCATTGATGACGTGCTCGATTACAGTTCGACCAGTGAAGATATTGGCAAAAATATTGGTGATGATCTCGCCGAGGGAAAACCGACTCTGCCACTCATCTATACCATGCGTAACGGCACGCCAGAACAAACAGCACTGGTTCGTAACGCGATTGAAACTGGGGGGTTGGAGCAAATTAAAGAAGTACAAAAAGCCGTTGAAGCAACCGGCGCAATTACTTATACCGAACAAGCTGCAAAAGCGGCTTCAGAAGACGCTATTAATGCATTAGATAAATTACCCGCTTCGAATTACCGCGATGCCCTAAAATCATTAGCCGAGTTTGCAGTTAACCGATCATATTAGAATGAACTATTAACCACTTTTGGGTTATATGCTTCTAACCATTGGTTAAATACTAACTTAGACATTGGCCGGGAAATGTAATACCCCTGTGCAATATCACACTTAAGTCCCCTGAGCTTTTGTAAGATTTCAATATTTTCGACACCTTCAGCTACAACTTTCAAACCAAGGTTATGAGCTAATTCAATAGTAGAATGAACAATGATGGCGTCATTCTCATCCTCCAACATATTAATCACAAATGACTTATCAATTTTTAGTTCACTTACCGGTAACAACTTCAAGTAACCTAACGATGAGAAGCCCGTTCCATAGTCATCTACCGACAACTCAATACCCATCGCACTAAGTTTATTCATTGTTCCTCTAGCACAAGCCGGATCACTCATCATCGCACTTTCGGTAATTTCCAACGTGAGTGATGAAGCAGAGATAGAATATTTTTTTAACAGCGCGTCTATTCGTGAGGGCATTTCTTCATCTTGCAAATTTTTAGCTGATAGATTAATTGAAAACCGTAATTGATCAATATCAATAATCTCATGGCACTCTTTCACTGCGGTTCGGATAACCCAATCCGTTAACCTGTCAATCTGTCCTGAATTCTCAGCTATCTGAACAATATTTTCAGGTGAAATAACACCCAGAACAGGATGCTTCCAACGCAACAAGGCCTCTATACCTATAAGTTCATGACTAAACAGATCTATTTGGGGCTGATAATAAAGATTTAGGAATTCTGTATTATCAAGCTCACTATGCAAGGCCTCAACCAAGACAAGATCCTCTGCATATCCTTTGTCATATGATTCTTTGTATATACTGAAATCGTGCCGACCTCGCTTGGCTACGTACATCGCTACATCAGAATGACGAATCAACGTATCAACATCGTCACCATGCTCAGGATAAACTGCGATCCCTATACTTACACCCACATATAAATTATTTGATTCGATTGTAAATACTTCATTAATTGAATTCACAACTCGAGCAGCAAACTGAGCTGCCTCTTTATCATTCGTGGCAGGTAAAACAATAGCGAATTCATCTCCACCAAGCCGAGCCACTGTATCTGATTCGCGCGCCACATCTGAAAGCCGCTTACTAACTTCTTGTAACAACCTATCGCCAATAGGATGACCGAGTACATCGTTAATATCTTTAAAGCGATCAAGATCAAGAAGCAACACTGACATATGCTGTTTCGTACGATGCATATCCTTCAACGCTTGCTCAAGACGATCCGTAAACAATGTCCTATTAGGTAGACCTGTTAATGCATCGTGCAAAGCTTGTGTTTGTAACTCTTCTTGTCGATGGTGTATCTGTTTCCGCATCGTGAGGAAAGAAGTCGCCAATTGATGAATTTCCTTACTCCCCTGTCTTTCAAGTTCGTAATCAGTCTGCTGACCTTCTGCGGACAAGGCATCTGAAATTCTTGAAATCGGGCGCAAAATGGAACGATCAATCATTAAGTAAATGCCAATCACAAACACCAGCGCCAACGCGGAAAATAACCACAATTCTTGACTAACTATATTGGCAGTATCCTGAACTGCTCTTACATTATCACTCGACATTGACAGTAACTCATCATCAAGTCTCGTTAGGGTTGTGAATATTTGTTTTTGCAGAGGTCGTATTTCCGTTTCCATGTAATCTGTATCATTACGCCACACCTTATTTGCACGGAACGTTTTGACATGTTGCCAATTTTTATACCATTTATCTGATGCTTTCTGCATCGTCTCAAGTGCTAATTCTGAATCAAAGTCCAGCTCACCTTTTTCACGCAGCGCGGTTAATTCTGATAGTTTTTCCTCAATGACTTCATGAGCACTTTCTATATTAATTTCTTGTGGTGAAGATTGAGTTTGACCAAGGCCCGCGAACCTGATCAAGAACATCCGGAAGTTAAGAATTTTATAACGCCAGGCATCTCGTAATTGATCAAACTGCCCAAATCGGACTGATGCATAGGCTCTACCATCTTCTTCTGAAATTGAATGAAGAATAATATCACTGGCATTTTCAAATTCACCATTCGATATCAGCAGCTTGCCATTCACATATGGGAGAATAGGATAGACCCATGCGGGATCTTTACGTTTTTCTAATAAATATTCTATCTTCTCGTCAAAAACATTAATATTTCCTCTAAGCGTCTCTATACCTTCCCTGAGTTCTAGGTTAGTTTTATCTGTGCGTTCAGCAAGAGCAGTTACTTCATTGCGAACTAGATTAATATTCTTCGTGATTTCTTTTTCATGTTCTGGCAGTGGGGAAACAAGCATCGTGTTCATAGAAATATCTACTTGCCACAATGCACCACGAACGACTGATAACATCTTGTTGACATAAACTTGGGTCTGCAAGGCTGAGGTATTATCAATCGAAACTTGTCGAGTATGCCAGTTAGACAAAATTGCAGCCAATATTACAAGTATACAAACGAATGCCGACGCTATGAGGTAATGACGACGTAAACTAATCAAGTTTCTTTTCGGTGACTTGCTTTCTGCTGACATAAAAACCCACTACACTGAAATAATTAAAAACCCTAAATATTAACAACTGCAGTACAGCAGTGATGCTTTGCGTAACGTGCGCATAAAATCACACTTAAAACTCTATCCACTAGGCATAAGCAAACACCCTGACTTCAGGCATACTGTATATAGCGTCCAAATTACATTTTTCTAAACCGTGGTTTATTTAAAGCATCAAAATCAATTGCTTAGATGTAAGAAACCTTGGCGACCAAGCTTTTTCGAGGAATATACATTGTCACTTTCTTTACAGTGAAAGAAAGAGGGCTGAACCCATTTTTACCTAAAATGATTTAACCAGCGTGTAACCGCTGGAGCCGCATTCTCCCACATACTCACATGACCACCCTCTACGGTCGTGTAATGATTCTGCGGGTGTTCTCGTGCCGACGCATAAATTTCATCGTAGCTCATGCGCTTTGCTAAACGATCCTTTTTTCCATCAACCCATAACAATGGCAACCGTGTCTTTGTGATGAAATCAAGAAAGTTGGGGGTGGTATCCAGATCAAAGTAGCTTAAATAAATCAACGGCGTTGTTGTGATCGTCTTATTACCGATCCCGCCACCACCATTAAAGTCATCAAACTCCTGCACCTGATCACCCGCCCCTTCTGCCAGCAATTGCTTTGCTCGCAATACACTCTCAGCAGTCACCCGTTGTATCTTGTATGAACGGTGGATTAAATGGCCTGGCGCCAGCAGAACGCTACCAACAACCTCGGCAGGAGGTTTGTGATCGGTCGTATAAAAAAGCGCAAATGGCGCGCCCTGACTATGGCCAGTCACCACTACTTTTTTACCCTTCGCCACTTTCTTAATCAGCGCATCAAGCACTTCGTATGCCGTTGATAGCGGCGCTTTATATTCATACCAAGGCATCTGAGGGGTATAGGTTGTGTAACCGTTAGCAGCCAACTCATCTGCAAAAGTAAGATTGCCGTCATGCCTGCGGCCTTTCTCCTTACCGTGCAGTGATATCACAATCAGTTCATGTGCGTTACCTTCAGCCTTATGCTCACCCACCTCGGCTGTATAACCAGATACACTGATTTCAAATGTGCTGGCTTGTGTAATAGGTGATAAAACCAGAAGTGTCATCAGAAATAATTGCTTCATACAACCAACCTCATACTCTAAGAATTGATGCATCAAGGAGGTAGATCACTTGATTAGTATTCATCAATCAGATCGTTCCCTTCTCCAACAAGCGATCAATCAATTCGCGTTGTCGTAAGTTCTGACTATCCCCTCCACCAAAAATTAATGCACCTGAACTATAGCCTTCGCCATAAGTCAGTGCGAGATTCACCGCCTGTCCTACCCCTGAAAGAAATTCTTCATCTTTCAATTCGCGCAGTGGATGGATGAAAGCGCCCCATATAATATCTTTTGCGATGGAGTAACGTGCATCGAGCGCAGAATCAAAATTTGCCTGCATCATGCGTATGAGTTTTTCATTTGAGAGCTTGGTCGCAGGTGCAATAGGTACGATGATGCGCATGCGGTTGGCTTTCTCGGAAGTGATAACACTGACTTCACGACCTTCAACAATAAAACGCCAGAAACCGGGCTTGCCTTGGGCGGATTTATCGATGCGTTTGATCAGCTCACCTAATCGCTGGTTATCCATTGCGACTTCATGGTCAGCTGAACTCATAGTGGAAATAGAAAACAGCGTAATAAATGCAAATGCGGTTAGGTTAATCTTTTTAAACATACAAACCACTCCTTGGATTTTTTGGACCCTTAAAACAACAACGCCCGGCGATTTGCCAGGCGTTGTATTAATTGTTTATGTCGATTGAAATACTGTCTTAAAATGGAATGTCATCATCAAAGTCATCATAGTTACCAGCCGCTGCCGGTGCTGCCGCACTTGCTGCGCCTGCTGCCGCCGCTGGAGCCTGAGATTGGCCGCTACCCGCGGATGAACCTGCGTTTGCGCCTGCGCCGCCACCTGCACCACCTCGTCCGCCAAGCATTTGCATTTCACTGGCAACGATTTCTGTGGTGTAACGATCAACGCCGCTTTTATCTTGCCATTTACGTGTTTGTAAACGACCTTCAACATACATCTGTGAGCCTTTTTTCAGGTATTCACCGACGATTTCAGCAAGGCGTGCAAAAAACACAACCCGATGCCATTCGGTCTTTTCCTGTTGCTCACCTGATGATTTGTCTTTCCACGATTCCGTTGTTGCGACGGTAACATTAGCAACTGCGCCGCCATTTGGCATGTAACGTACTTCCGGGTCTGCGCCCAAGTGTCCAACCAAGATTACTTTATTTACGCCCCTAGACATATGCGTTTCTCCTTTATCTCTGCGTTATGGAACATGTGTTCCGATTAGTTTTATGCGTCTGCCCCAGTTTTGAAACAATCCGTGCCGGTACTATGTCAACGAAGCGCGCCGCTGGCAAGAAAAAAATACCAATTTAAATGGTGTATTTAGAGGCTAGCTTATAAGCCGCTGATTTTACTAAGAGGGTAATAATTCTTGCAGGGTGTCACGGTCTAAAAGCTGATTATCAACCTTTAGGTAGGCTTCATTTTCTTCGATGATCACCACCACTTCGACTACGCCAGTAACGGTTTCAAGTTTCGCGGCCAATTCTCTGGCTTGTACTTCATCCAGGCCGTGTGCGGGCATAACGATATTTGCAAGGTATAGCGGTGGCCGCATAGTAATAGCCAATACCCACCAAACGACTATTAATAGCGCAGAAGAAATAAACACGCCACTGATGCCGAATTCACCATAAAGCAATCCACCCACACTACCACCAACAAAAGCGCCTAAAAATTGTGAACTAGAATAAACCCCCATCGCGGTTCCCTTACGTGCCGCGTGAGCGGTTTTAGAAACCAGGGAGGGTAAACTGGCTTCAAGGAAATTAAACGCGGTAAAGAACAACCAAAGCAAGACAAAGAAGGCGATCGCATTTTCGTACCACTGACTCATGGTCAGCAAACTAAGGCCCAGAAGCGTCACGGCTGAAACGAAGATTTGTTTCATTTTACGCTTTTTCTCAGCGACGATAATAAACGGCACCATTGCCCCTGCCGATAGCAACAACACCGGCAGGTATACCCAGCTATGATGTCCAACTTCAATACCGAGACTGTCACGCAATACAAATGGTACGACAATAAAGGTCGAGGTTAGAATCGTGTGCAAAATAAAGATGCCCGCATCGAGACGTAGCAATTGGCTATCTTTCAAGACACTCCATGTCAGCCCCGGATCGAGCTGTGCATCGTGGTGCATGTGGCTCTGCGTCGGTTGTGGCACCTGCGTCCAAAGAATCACAATCGCCAACACGGCTAAAATAGCGGTAAACCAGAATATACCCGAGACACCAATAACGTCATTTAATAGAGGCCCTATGACCAGGGCTAAAGTAAATGCCCCGCCGATACTCATGCCGATAACGGCCATCGCCTTAGTACGCTGTTCTTCTCGGGTAAGATCAGCCGTTAGTGCCATGATCACCGCGGCCACAGCACCCGCACCTTGCAAGGCACGACCAAATATAATCCCCGTCAAACTATCTGCACTGGCGGCAGCAACACTACCCGCTGCAAACAACAACAAGCCGATTGTAATCATGCGGCGGCGACCAAACTTGTCTGAAGCCATGCCGAAAGGGATCTGTAATAGCGCCTGAGTCAGGCCATAAATACCAATGGCTAAACCAATCAATAGTGGACTCGAATCAGGTAATGACTCTGCGTAGAGGGCGAACACCGGCAAAATCATGAACAGACCTAACATCCGTGTCGCCATAATCGCCGCGAGCGAGATCGACGCACGTCGCTCAATCGGACTCATTCCGGATGCTTCATTGCCAATGCTTTGTTGTTCTTTATCTTGCATTAAAATTCCACTTTGCCTGAGTGAGGCAAATCAGCGTATATTAGCAGGTTGACCGAACTGCTGGAAATTAGATGGACAAGATTAGCCTCCGTGGCGCAAGAACTCACAATCTGAAAGATATTGATCTCGATCTCCCCCGTGATAAATTGATTGTTATTACCGGTTTATCCGGCTCGGGTAAGTCTTCACTGGCCTTTGATACCATCTATGCCGAAGGCCAACGACGCTATGTTGAGTCGCTGTCTGCCTATGCACGGCAGTTCCTGTCGATTATGGAGAAACCCGATATTGACCATATCGAGGGCTTATCCCCGGCTATCTCCATTGAGCAGAAATCAACTTCGCATAATCCACGTTCTACCGTCGGCACGGTTACCGAGATTTATGATTATCTGCGCCTACTGTTTGCCCGTGTTGGTGAACCACGCTGTCCTGAACACGACGTCACGCTCGCCGCACAAACTATCAGCCAAATGGTTGACCACGTTCTAGGATTGGAAGAAGGTGTACGAATGATGCTGCTCGCACCTGTGGTACAAGGTCGTAAAGGTGAGCATCACAAATTACTGATGGAACTACGTTCACAGGGTTATATTCGCGCGCGCATTGATGGCGAAATTTTTGAACTTGATGAACCACCCGAATTAGACTTGCGTAAGAAGCATACTATTGAAGTCGTGGTAGATCGCTTTAAGGTACGTGAAGATATTAAACAACGCCTCGCCGAATCATTTGAAACAGTGATTGGCCTCACTGATGGTATTGCCCGGATTGCATGGATGGATGGCAGCCAGCCTGATGTCGATTTCTCAGCGAAGTTTGCCTGCCCCCAGTGCGGCTACAGTATCGCTGAACTCGAGCCACGCCTATTCTCATTCAATAACCCTGTTGGCGCTTGCCCTGAGTGTGATGGTATTGGTGTACAACAATTCTTTGATCCTGCTCGCGTTGTTAAACATCCCGAGGTTTCCTTAGCTGGTGGTGCGATTCGTGGTTGGGATCGGCGTAACGCCTATTATTTCCAATTGCTTAAAGATCTCGCCAAGCACTACAAATTTGATATCGAACTCAACTACGAAGACCTTCCCGCAGATATGCAGGATGTGCTTTTAAATGGCAGTGGTGACCAAGAAATAAACTTCACCTATTTTAGTGAGCGCGGCAAAGGCAAAAAACGTAAACATAGTTTCGAGGGCATTATTCCCAATATGAAGCGCCGCTACCGCGAAACAGAATCCAACGCGGTACGTGAAGAACTCAGTAAGTATGTGAGTCACCAACCCTGTACTGAATGTCATGGAACGCGTTTAAATACCGCGGCACGGCATGTGTTCATTGGTGGGCATCGTATAGATGAAGTGACCGCCCTGCCCATTGATAAGGCCTCTGAATTTCTTACTGAATTAACCTTACCCGGTCGTCGAGGTAAAATCGCTGACAAGATTCTCAAAGAAATTAATCAACGCCTGAGTTTCTTAATCAATGTTGGCCTTAACTACCTAAGCCTGCAACGCAGTGCCGAAACATTGTCTGGTGGCGAAATGCAGCGCATTCGTCTTGCCAGCCAAATTGGTGCGGGGCTAGTGGGTGTGATGTATGTACTCGATGAACCCTCCATTGGTTTACATCAACGCGATAATCAACGCCTGCTTGATACGTTATTTTATCTACGCGATTTAGGTAACACCGTCATCGTGGTTGAACATGATGAAGATGCGATTCGCAGTGCTGACTATGTAGTGGATATTGGCCCGGGTGCCGGTGTGCATGGTGGCCAGGTGGTCGCCCAAGGAACCTTCGAGGATCTACTTAAAAGTAAGGACTCACTAACAGGCCAGTACTTGTCAGGTAGGGAATCTATTGCTATTCCTACCGAACGCACCCCTAACGACCTAAGTCGTCAGGTTAGCCTCCGTGGTGCCTCTGGTAACAATCTAAAACAGGTTGATGCCGATATTCCTGTCGGCCTTATGACCTGCGTTACCGGTGTCTCCGGCTCAGGTAAATCAACGCTGATTAATGACACGCTTTACCGTGCAGCACACCTAAGCATTAACCGTGTTGGCGATGAACCCGCGCCACATGATGCTATTGAAGGGCTGGATCATTTCGACAAGGTAATCGACATCGACCAGAGCCCGATTGGTCGTACACCTCGTTCAAACCCGGCAACCTACACGGGCCTTTTTACACCGATTCGCGACCTGTTTTCACAAACACCTGAGGCACGTTCGCGTGGTTATACACCGGGGCGGTTTAGCTTTAATGTCAAAGGTGGTCGCTGTGAAGCTTGCCAAGGCGATGGCGTTATTAAAGTAGAAATGCACTTCCTGCCTGATATTTATGTGCCTTGTGATGTCTGTAAGGGTAAACGTTACAACCGTGAAACACTCGATATTCGCTATAAGGGTAAGAATATTCACGAAGTATTGGAAATGACTGTGGAAGAAGGGTTGGCCTTTTATGCCAACGTCCCCGTGGTAGCACGTAAGTTACAAACGCTGATGGATGTTGGTCTCACCTATATTTGTCTCGGCCAAAATGCAACGACCCTATCTGGCGGTGAAGCACAGCGCATTAAATTATCTCGCGAACTATCAAAACGTGATACCGGACGCACCTTATATATTTTAGATGAACCAACCACCGGACTGCATTTCCACGATATACGCCAATTACTCGGCGTTCTCTACCGGCTACGCGACCACGGCAATACCATTGTCATTATCGAGCATAATCTCGATGTGATTAAGACGGCTGACTGGATTATTGATCTCGGCCCGGAGGGCGGCGATAACGGCGGAGAAATACTCGTTGCTGGTACACCTGAAGCAGTAGCCGAGCACCATACCTCCTATACAGGCCAATTTCTGGCGCCAATGATGAAAAAAACTTAAGTTTTTCGCGGTTTTGCCGATAACCCCTAATAATACAGGGGTATAGCAAACTAGCTTCAGCGCAAAAGCCATGTACAATGAGTGGAATAATATCATTCGACAGAATGAGCTAATAAAACCGGGGGTAGCGATGCGTATCGCATTGCTTGAAGACGAAGAACACATCGCAAAGCTTGTTAGCCTGTGGCTAGAGGAGCGTGGACACCAGTGCACGCATTTCATCGATGGTCGTCAACTCATTAATGCCCTTAAACAAGACTCTTTTGATTTGCTGGTACTCGATTGGATGGTTCCTGAAATCGATGGCGAAGGAGTACTACGCTGGGCTCGAGAAAATCTGAGTTGGCCAATACCGATTTTGTTCATGACACAGCGAGACAATGAAGATGATATTGTAAAAATTCTTTCCCTCGGTGCTGATGACTATCTAACCAAGCCTATCCGTGAAAAAGAAATGCTTGCTCGCATCACTGCGCTGGCCCGTCGCGCCAACGTATTGGCTACAAAAGAAACCAACCTTCAGTTCGGCGACTATTCGATTGACCTCTCAAGCAATAGCGTTATGCGTAACGGTGACGCCATTAAATTAACGCAAAAAGAATTTGAATTAGTGTTGTTTTTATTCAGAAATATTGGCCGCATTGTTTCACGTGGCCACATGCTAGAAAGTGTTTGGGGCCATAACAAAGATATTAACACCCGAACAGCCGATACCCATATCAGCCGAATTCGTAATAAATTAGGCTTGGTTCCAGAAAATGGCTGGCGAATCAGTGCAATATACCATCATGGCTATCGCCTTGAACAACTTCAAAGTGAGTCGGTCACCACTGCAACCTCTCACTAGTCGCTA
>Ga0316204_10007471_pt1 | contig 15930 bp, 15 predicted proteins | sample 6monrhotite_MG_2_FD_205661 | JGI IMG/M metagenome (GOLD analysis project Ga0316204, IMG submission 205661) | Microbial mat bacterial communities from mineral coupon in-situ incubated in ocean water Damariscotta River, Maine, United States -... | ecosystem: Environmental > Aquatic > Marine >... | reverse complement strand
GACAACGATGCCGTATGGCAGCACCTGTTAAAGACACCCCCACGCTATCCACGCGGGACATTCGCTTATATGCCCGCAGAATACGGCATTATTCTTGACCAACTGGTACGGCGCCTGACGGGAGAGTCAATCGCAACCACGTTTCATCAACAACTAGCAGTACCACTTGGGCTTAACAATATTCAGTTTGGCCTTGGCTCCCACCAACTGGATGAATTAGCCTGGGCTTATTGGCTAGGAAAACCACGCTACATGATTGCCGGAATGGATGTGGCCGATCGCTTCGAAGAAAAAAACAATGACCCTGCCGTGTTCTCAGCTGGAAATCCCGCATTTAGCATGTCTGCCGATGCGGCTAACCTGGCGGCATTTTATGAATTCCTGGCCAACGGCGGCAAAACTCGCGATGGTACGCAGCTTATCGATAAACAATTGATAAAACGTTATACCACTCGCCAAATCGCAGGCTGGAATAAATCAGTCAAGACTCACCTCTCGCTAGGCTACGGCTTTATGCTTGGCACAGCTACTCCCTCATTTTTCGGTTGGTGGGGATCATCACACTGCTTTGGGCACCCCGGAATGTTTTCATCGGTTGCCTTTGCCGATTACAAGACCGGCTTATCGATGGCAATTATTACCAACGGAAATCGAAGCTTGGGTGATTTCTTTTTCAGAATGGTACCGCTTATCCATGCCATGCGAAAAGCATGTTAGCGATACCACCCGATAATCAGGACTGGGGGTTTTAAGATGAAGAGACTTACCGTTGCAGCCATTCAAATGGATGCACTCTTTGGCCAACGTGAACACAACATCGCCAATGCTGAAAAATATATCCAGCAAGCAGTCGATCAGGGCGCAAAATTAATATTGCTACCGGAGTTTCTACCCTGTGGTTACGGTGTCAATGAAAGCATTTGGGAGGGAGCAGAGACTATTGACGGCCCATCGGTACAGTGGTTAAAACAGCAATCAATCAAACACAACATCTATCTCGGCTTCACTTTTTTCGAGGCCGATGGCGAACACTTTTACAATAGCTTTATTCTCACCAAGCCCAACGGCGAAATAGCAGGCCGCGTGCGTAAAGCCCCCGCCGCATCCACCGAAGCATATCTATATTCACATGGAGATGGCAGCCATGTAATCGAAACAGAACTTGGACGCATTGGAGTTAATATTTGCTATGAGATTTTACTGCACCATCGCGTAAATGAATTACATGAAGAAGGGATCGACTTATGCCTTCAACCATGTGCAGCAGGACGCCCCAAACCCTTCATTCCTGGCGATGTTGAACGCCTGGAACGATCATTCAACCAGGCACGTCAAAAACATTATCAGGCTCTTGGTGTTCCCATCATCATGGCCAATCGTATCGGTAAATTAGAAGGCAAACTTCCAGGGCCATTCCCCTATATAAAAAGTAGTTTCATGGGCGGCTCATATATTTCGGACTGCGACGGGAAAATCTTGTCCGAATTACCAGACGATGAGGGGGTCATTGTTTCAACGATAACTATCGATCCTAAATACAAAGCGAGTAGGAAACCACCAAAATGTTACGGCTCACAGTGGGTTGTCCCGATGCCATGGTATTCCTTTCTTTATCCACTGAGTCAAAAGATGGGGGAAAAGGCTTATCAAAAGAGTGAAAAACGTCGATTATTCGCACGCCAAAGTAGCAACAGGTAGCATCATTCAAAAGTATGAATAAGCTACCATAAGGAATCTCTGATTAATTACCTTATCTGTCATTGCGAGCGCGTCCAAAGGAAGTACCCTTGGGGTAAAGCGCGGCAATCTCGGCTCTAGATGAATCATTGAGTTAAGAGATTACTTCGTCGCTTCACTCCTCGTAATGACAATTAACCAGAGATTCCATAATGTACTATTTATTCTTGATATCAAGCCTACCCTTCTTTTCAGCAGCCCCGCCACATCACGCCTGATTCGCTAGCGTCTTCCAGTCTGAATGAAAAAACTCACCACGCGGCTTATCGGTTCGCTCATAGGTGTGCGCGCCAAAGTAGTCTCGCTGTGCCTGTAGTAAATTGGCCGGTAATTTTTCTGTGCGAAAACCATCGTAAAAAGATAATGCAGATGACATTGCAGGTACTGGCACACCCGCCTGCACAGCCGTAACCAATGCCTTCCGCCAGCCAGCCTCTGTCTTAACGATCGCATTCTGAAAATAGCCATCTAGCAACAGGTTTTCCAGCTCGGGGTTGTTATCGTAAGCCGCTTTAATATCACCCAGGAACTGACTGCGAATAATACAGCCACCACGCCACATCAGGGAAATATCGCCATAGGCCAGGTTCCAGCCGTATTGGCCAGCAGCCTCTTTCATCAGCATAAAACCCTGCGTGTAAGAGATGATCTTTGATGCAAAGAGCGCATCGCGTACTGCTTCGATCAAGGCCGCCTTATCGGTATCAACCTCATAAGCGGGCGCGTTAAATACCTTTGAAGCCGCAACGCGTGTCTCTTTAAGCGAAGAGAGGTAACGTGCAAACACTGCCTCACCGATCAGTGTCAGTGGCACACCCATCTCAAGCGCATTGATACCGGTCCACTTACCTGTTCCTTTCTGTCCGGCGGTGTCGAGCACTTTGTCACCCAACCATTCGCCATCTTCCTGTGCCTTTAAAATATCGGCGGTGATTTCAATCAGGTAAGAATTCAGATCCCCCTGATTCCACTCATTGAAAATATCCGCCAGCTCTGCCGGTTCGAGTTTCAGTACATCGCGCAAAATATGGAACGCCTCGCAGATCAACTGCATGTCGCCATATTCAATGCCGTTATGCACCATCTTCACATAATGGCCAGCACCACCCTCACCCACCCAATGACAGCAGGTATCCTGATCAACCTTCGCTGCGATCGCCTGAAAAATATCTTTAACAAGCGGCCATGCCTTTTTATTGCCGCCCGGCATAATTGAAGGCCCAAAGCGCGCGCCCTCTTCACCACCAGAAACACCAATTCCCAGAAACAGAATACCTTTCTCTTCGCACTCACTCGTTCGGCGCTGCGTATCAGAAAAAAGTGAATTACCACCGTCAATAATCACATCGCCTTGATCAAGGTACGGCATCAGCTGCTCGATAAAATTATCAACCACCTCTCCCGCCTTAACCATCAACATCACCTTACGCGGCGATGACAGGCTATCGCAAAACTCTTTAATCTCTCTGGTGCCGACAATCGATTTCTCTTTTGCCTCGCCCGCAAGAAAATCATCTGTTTTCTGAACAGAACGATTGTAGACCGCCACCTTAAAACCGTTGTCCGCCATATTCAGAACAAGATTCTGGCCCATTACTGCCAAACCGATGAGGCCGATATCTGATTTTTCCATTGATTTTTCCTGCCTAGAGTTAACGAGATCACAACTTAATGCGGTAAAGGTATATCAGTTGCATTTTACACCAACAATGCTAGATGAAGAAGCAGGTGTTATCTATTTACTTGCGATATAACGACAGCAGCGGCATCATCATCTTTCCATCACCATACGTTAGTGACAAACCTCGATAAACAAGGATCAGCGATGACGGCGTCAATCGATACAGATGAATTCCCACATCTGAACAAACTCATCTATCTCAACCACGCCGCCGTAGCCCCGTGGCCGCGCCGTGTCGCCACCGCGGTCAGTGAATTCGCCGAACAAAATGCGCTCATCGGTGCGCAGCATTACCCTCGCTGGATGGGCACCGAGGTCAAACTACGCCAGCAGTTAGCTCAGCTGATTAACGCGCCATCACCTGATGATATCGCGCTACTTAAAAATACATCTGAAGCACTCTCTGTCGTCGCCTACGGTATTGAGTGGCAAGCGGGTGATAACATCGTCACCAGCGATCAGGAATTTCCTTCTAATCGAATCGTATGGGAATCACTCAAACAGTTCGGCGTGGAACTACGCGAAGTCGACCTTACCTCAACGGCTACGCCTGAGCAGGCACTGATCAATGCGATGGATGCCAATACTCGCCTGCTAACCATCAGCTCAATTCAATACGCCAGCGGCCTAAAAATGGATCTTGCACCGTTAGGCAAACACTGTCGCAAAAATGAAACCTTGTTTTGTGTCGATGCGATTCAAAGCCTCGGTGCGATTCCCTTTGACGCGCAAGCGGTTGGGGCTGACTTCGTGATGGCCGATGGCCACAAATGGATGCTTGGCCCAGAAGGACTAGCGCTATTTTATTGCCGTGCTGAACTACGCGACCAACTCAAACTTCACCAGTACGGCTGGCATATGGTTAAAGCGATCGGTGACTACGACGCAACAACCTGGACGCCTGCCACAAGCGCACGCCGCTTTGAATGCGGTAGCCCCAACATGCTCGCGATCCACGCACTTAATGCAGCTATAAAACTAATCCTGGAAACTGGCGTAGCATCTATTGAGCGCCAGCTACTGCAACGCAGTGAACATATGATGAAGATCATTAATGACCACCCCAGATTAACGCTACTATCCCCAACGGAAAAAGGACGTTACGGCGGCATCGTCACCTTTCAAGCTGAAGGCATCGATCAGCAGTCGCTCTACCAACAACTCATGAAGGATAATGTTATCTGTGCACAACGAGGTGGCGGCGTGCGTTTTTCACCACACTTTTATACCCCCTTGGCACAGCTTGATCAGGCCTTTGAAAAGGTACATACGATTATTTCTTGATGTATAAAAAGCGGGATTAATCGCTTTACCCAAAGATCGATCACACCACCACTTTTAATGCAAAACTTGAGATATAGCTATCACGTTCTCTCAGAAATTTAAGCAGCCGCTCAGGATATTCTGGTGTAACCGCCTGATGAACCGACATGCGCTGCTGAAGCCCACTGCGCCAGCTGTTGATTTTGGGCATCTCTTCAAAGATAGCCAGCGTCATCATTAAATCAAAGACCTCAAAATATCTGAAAATCGGTGCATATACAGCATCAACCAGATGAAAGCGGCCACCCGAAAAAAAAGGTGTGCCAGAGATTTCATTTTCAACCAGCTGAAATTTATTCAACAGTTCAACTCGTTTATTCTCGAAGGTGGCAGCATCTTTTGCATTGTATAAACCACCAATGCTATTCAATATACCTGAACCAAATTCGATCCACGCACGATGATAGGCCTTTTCGAGTGGGTCAGCGGGATGTAGCGAACCGGGGGTGATTTCATCAAGGTATTCACAAATCACCGCAGATTCAAACAGTGATTGCCTTTTCTCGACCGTTAACACCGGTACCTTCCCTAGCGGTGAGATCTGTTTAAACCACTCAGGTTTATTAGCGAGATCGATATCCGTGCGTAGATAGGGCACTCCTTTTTCTTCTAAAACGATCACAGAACGCTGTACGTATGGACATAAGGCGTGGGTAAAGAGATGTAAGTTTTGCTGTTTCATCACGGTACTGCCGGTTATTGTATCGTCTGGCGAGTTGTTGATAGCAGGGCATATCGGCCATCACCCAGTACAAGCTGTACCAGCGCCATAACGGATAGAAACAGCGGATACTCCCAACCGCCACCTGCATTGGTGAATAACCAGCCACTTGAACCATGAGCCCAGGTAGCACCCAGTAACACAGGGATGATTAGCACTGAAAACAATCTTGTTCTTACTCCTAGTATCAGTGCGATACCGGCAACGGCTTCTATCATAAAAACAAGATACGCAAGAAACCCTGGCAATCCGATTGAAATAAAGAAATCGGCGGTACCCGGCAGAGTAAACACGAATAGCTTTAAGTAGACGCTATGCGCCAACAGTACAGTGCCAAGCGAAACCCTCAAGATAAATGCCGCGATGTCTGGTTTTAATAAATTGTTCATGGTTTTTTCCTCCATCAGTTCAGTATCAGCCATTATGACCATTGCAAAATAGAAATAATATTGGCAATATCTGCAATTTAAATTTGCAAATTTGCAAATTTGCAATATTGAATTGGGGATTGAATGGACTGGAATTCATTAAAGATATTTCTGGCGATAGCCCAAACCGGCTCGCTTAGCGGGGCTGCCAGGAGACTTGAAATCAATCACTCAACTGTTTTTAGACGATTAAATGCCTTTGAAGAGGCAATCGGCGGGAGACTATTTGAACGTTTGAATCACGGCTATGAACTAACCTCCGCCGGAGAGGAGCTATTAATAGAGGCAAAAAAAATAGCCAACTCATTTGATGATATTGAACGCCACATCGTCGGCAAAGAGTTACAACCCAAAGGGGTTGTTAAAATCACCGCGCCCAACAATATCGCCTACCACTACCTGCCACGCTATCTCAGTGAGTTTAATCTAATCTACCCAGACATTCAGATTGAACTACTGACCAGCAATCTGGAATTTAATATGACAAATCGCCAGGCGGACATTGCCGTGCGCGCGACCCCTTCACCACCAGACCACCTGGTAGGACGACAAGTGCGCGATATAAAGTGGGGTGTCTATGGCAGCCATATTTATGATGATAAATTTGGTTTTCCTCGTTCACTAAAGGAGCTAAACAGCCATGCGCTAATTGGCGCCACTGGCAACATGAACTCGCTTCCTGCATTTATCTGGCTAGAGAAACACATCCCACAACAAGTTTTCACTCGCTGCGATGACCTGGTGACAATGTCCTACTTTGCAGCATCCGGGCAAGGCCTGGCATTTCTACCAGATGATCAACAACGGCCAGGCATCACCAGGCTGTTCACCTTTACCCCGGCAAAAACGAGCAAACTGTGGTTACTGACACACCCTGATCTACGCAACGTGGAAAGGATTAAACTGGTAATGAGGCATTTAACAGAATCGTTCGCAGGCGAAAGCAATCTCGAATAGAACACCAAAAATGACTCACTGATCAAGGCACCATTGCCGCCACTCACAGCACCGGCACCGAACTACTCGGGAAAAAATGGACGCTATTAATCTGGTCGCTCACTGACATCATCTGGTTCAGTTGGCCCCCAGGTTAAACTGAGTACGTATCAACTCGCTGGTGTTTGGTGCTACCACACCAGCCTCCAATATAAAGATCCGCTCAGCGGCAAGCCCGGTATTTTCCACCAGATAGTTACGTACGTGGTTGGCGCGGGCCAGTGCCAGATCCCGCAGATCATCTTCTATCAACGGCTGTAGCGCGGCCGCTTCTTTATAAAGCGCTATCCGGTAGGCGGATTGATCAATTACTCTGGAATCACCCTCTTTGGCATCTCCCTCTTTTGCACCCTCCGGCAGATGGCTGTTTTCATTTTTTATCGCTGCCAGGCGTTCGCCATCCGTTTGCCCAACATAGTAGGTTTCCAATAGAACCAGATCTAATGACGCGATGGGAGCATCGACTGCAGCCTGCAGCGCTTCGTGTAGCTTCTGCTGCTGTAGTACGATTTTATCCAGCGCTGGATCATACTGCCCTCTGACTTCCAAAATGAGCTGTGGACGCTGGTTCAGCACCTTACCAAGGGTATTTAGCCGTTCAGCCTGATCGGCAGTGAGTTCAGTCTGCCCAGACTGAAACACAACATTATCCAGCTCGCCATCACCGCCAGCCCCACCGGCGAGTTTTCCCAGCAACTTAAATGGCGATGAAACGATACCGGTAACGAGATTCAACAACGCAGGCGGTATCAGATGAAAAACGCGGAACTCGGGATCATCAAGGTTACCTCGTATCGGCAGATCGATATCGATACGACCCTGGCCGTCTTTGAGCAGCGCGATAGCCAGGCCAACAGGAAGGCTGGTCGCATCTTCTGACTCAACCTTTCTCCCCAATGCAAACTGATCCAGCAGGATTTGATTATCGCCCTTCAGCTCCTGCTCCGAAACGGAGTAGACCAGATTAAGGCCCATACGCCCTTTATCCACTGTATTGCCAATAAACTTCCCGGTGTAAGGGGTAAAAGAGGCCATGTCATAGTCAATAAAGTCAATCTTAAGATCGGTATACAGTTCTTCGCTTAATGGATTGATCTGTCCCTCTATCTTAAGCTGGGCATAGTCGTCGACTTTCCCGTTGAGTTTCACATCTGCCCGCGCGATATTTTCCGAAGAGAGTCCGCTGATCGTCCCTTCGAGTTTGCTGAGCTGAGTAGTGAAACGAGGCGCTACCGAATGGTCGGTAAATGAAATTGCATTACGCTTTAACACGACTTCACCCACCGTGATCGGAAAAGGCTCACTAGCAGACTCAGGTTCAGGTTCACTCTGAGCGCCTGCCGGATCTTCCTTGACCAGACCGGCAACGTTAAGGGTCTGATCTTTAGCGATTACAATCTGCCCCTGTAGTTTATCAAGTGTGATGGTTTTGATATCGAGACGATCTGGCTCCATCTGCAGTGCCAGCTTATCAAGGGTCAACGCCTTCCAGGCAACAACATGCCCGCGCGTTTTACGTTTGCCCGCCGCAAAATCCGCAACAGTTACCCGCCCTGTTAAATGCAGATTGGCAGGGGTCTGTGGCTTCATGTAACTAAGCTGTCCCTCGAATGCGGCGTGGCCCGATGCCAGACTCAGGTTAGTGGCGGCATTCAGGTAAGGCTGAACACTCTCCAGCGGAAAAGTAGCCAGGTCAAGCGATAGATCAGCCATCACGGGCATTGCACCCACCTCACCCTGAAGTGCCAGGTGGCCTTCGTTATTGATATTCATGCTTGCATCCAGCGTAAAACGATCATCCTGTTGATTGCTGATACTGGACAACTCGATTGAGATACCATCCACGCGCATCTCTGCCGCTGGAGCAGTCGTCTGATCCGATATTGCTACGTTTAACGCTACCACAGTCGCCCGGTTAAGCTCGATCAACCAGGGGCTGCCACTCTCACCTTGCGCCTCTTCTGCTGGTGGCTGCTCCTGTGTGGATGATGACGCCTCAATCGGGGAAAACAGACGGGCCAGATCAATCTCGCCCTGTGGATCAATGAAGGTCCTAATCTCGCCCCCTGTAACCGTTAACTGTTCAAGCTGAACTTGTTGTTTACCAAGATCGAGTCGCCCCCCGGAAAGGGTCACCTCAGGCAGCGTGATGTCGGGTTCGTTTCGGAGTTTGTCGCGAATGATGGTGTCGGTAAGCGCCAGTTTGATATCGTTTAAAGAGAGTGCCATCTCTGCCCCACTCATCGACAGCACGTATTGCGTTGACGCCGCCAGCAATCCTCCGTCGACAGCAAAACGTAACTGGTCCTGAGCATAGCGCCACGCGGTGGTGATATCGAACCGCTCAATTTCTACTCGCCCTGCAGAGCGAATCGGATTAACCGAGACCTCGCCCTGCCAGCGCACTGCGGCGCCATCGGGTAGCGTGGCCTGAATCGCATAGGGCCCCTCTCGTTCGGGCAAGGTGGAAAAATCCGTCAACTCGAATGAAATGGGTGAGACTTTCTGTTGATAAGGCGTCGCAATGGAGCGGTCCTCGAACATAAACTGACCATCAGTGACCTTAAAGGAGTGCAGTACTAACCGTGGCAACTCTGATTGACTATTTTCCATATTGTCAGCAGCTGGCAAATCATCCTCGCTGGCAAGCAGGTCGGCAAAACTGCTCTGGCCAGATTCATCGATACGCAGGTTAAATCTTGGCCCGGCAAAACGAATTTCACCAAAAGTCCAGGCCCAGCGAAACAGTGACTCCACTTCGAAATTGACAGAAAACTCATCCAGACCAGCCAGCTCAACACCATCGAGATCGGCAAGAGAGATCCCCTTCATATCAAGGGAGAGCGCAAACGGATTGAATTTTACCTCTTGAAGCGAAAGCGTCCGGTCGGTAAATTCAGGGGTTTTGGCAATCAACTGGGTCTTGAGGATGTAAGGCACGCCAAGAAAACCGAACAGCGTGTAGGCAAGGAGAAACATCAACCCCCATAAACGCCAGCTTTTAATGGGCCGCTTGCCAAACAGGCGACTAAAAAATGTATTTTTTTCTTGTTCGGTAGTCATTGAGTCTCCAGTCAGATGACCCGATTTTTATCGACGTATTGCATCTGCCAACTACACAGTAGCCCATCTAGATCAATTAGATCAACTACGGAAAGAGTCTCTGGCATGGGTGAAATTTATCGGAGCGATGAGACCAATACCCTGTGACAGATCCAGCGCAAACTGATGGATACGGCTCGAGGTCATAATTTAGGGAACCTCTGATTAATGGTCATTACGAGGAGTGAAGCGACGAAGTAACCCCTTAACTCAATGATTCATATGGCGTCGAGATTGCCACCCCAAAGGGTTTGGACTGCCAGTCCGTCACGCTTTGCTCGCACTGACAGAATAAGGTAATTAATCAGAGATTCCACAGTCCATTTCGATAAAACAGTTCCATCAGGCAATTTTTATCGATCAATTCACTATCACTACCTCACACCATAACCTGCAAATTCCGAGTAGCCATCACGTACTAGAACGCTATCAGCCATGGGACTTGCTAAATCACGCGAGCCATAATAGGTTACGCACTCAGTAATGCGCTAAACAATCTCTGGGGAGGGGTATTTAGCGTAATCTAAAATAAAGAAAAATGAGGGGGGATTGGGGGATATGAAGAAGCGGCAGATCCAACAGGGCAACCGGTCAAAGCTAGTCGCATTAACGTTTATCAGCGCAACAGCACTACTAGTCGGTGCCGCGGGCAATGCATTCGCTAACAGTGAAGCACCACCGAAAAGCGAATACATGACCCCAACCTTTGATTCCATGATGACCTACACCCGCCCAGCCGAAGTGCCTCAGGGCGATGGCAATGCCACCACCGAGGAGCGTGTTGAACTCGGCAAACACCTCTTTTTTGACCCACGCCTCTCCGGCTCTAACTTCATCAGCTGCGCCACCTGCCATAACCCGGCACTGGGCTGGTCTGACGGCCAACCCACCGCCATCGGCCACGGCATGCAGGTGCTCGGGCGCGCCAGCCCCACCATCATCAATACCGCTTATCAGAAGTTTCTATTTTGGGATGGCCGCGCAACGACACTGGAAGAGCAGGCACTTGGACCGATCGTCGCAGCCGGTGAAATGAACCAGCCGCTAGATGAACTCGTCACCGAGTTAAAAGCGATTCCCGGCTACGTTAAAATGTTTGATAGCGCCTATCCAAAAGATGGCATCACCGCCGCCTCCATCGGCAAGGCGATTGCCGTATTTGAACGCACCGTCGTCTCCAGTGAATCTGATTTTGACCGCTGGTTAATGGGCGATGAAAAAGCACTCAGCGAAGAAGAGGCATGGGGCTTTGTGGTATTCGAAGGCAAAGGAAACTGCGACGCCTGCCATAGCGGTTTTAATTTCTCGGATGACAAGTTCCATAACATCGGCTTGAAAGATGTCACCAATGAAGGACGCTTTGCGATCGAACCAAAAGCGTCACTCAAAGGCGCATTCAAGACACCGACCCTGCGAGACATCGCCCTCACCGGCCCCTACATGCACAACGGTGCCTACGACACATTGGAAGAAGTGGTTGAACACTATGACACCGGCGGCTTCAAAAATGCCGGACCACACAGCAAAGACTTCAAGTCTTCATTAGAGTTAAGTGATCGTGATAAAAAAGCATTAGTCGCGTTTATGAAAGCGCTGACGGGTGATCAGGTCAAGATCACCTTGCCGCAACTGCCTGCTAAATAAACACCGCTCGATTCGGGGTCAGAGCACGCTTGCTCTGACCCCAATTTCACTGCGAAGTAGCGACACAATCGAAGCATCATGCCCTCAAGTGCTCGTACAGTCACACCTCACCATTCAAATACCTCTGCCTCTCTGCTTCGCTGAATTTCTCGATGGCATATCTCAGCATCGTTCTAGGCATTGTCTGATAGTGTCTATTTAAGAATGCGACTTCTTTAGCCAAATCCCTTTTCCCGATTTCCCTGAGCATCCAGCCGACCGCTTTATGAATCAGGTCTTCCTGATCACCGAGCAGCTGCTTCGAGAGCTTTAATGCCTCTGTAAACTGGTTATTCTTGATGAAATAGAAGGTTGCCATTATCGCTATTCGCCGCTCCCAGAGCGAACGTGACCTGGCCATTTTGTCCAGCACACTTTTATCTTTACCATCCAGATACGCACCGACGATATAGTGGGCTGAACTATCGACCAGATCCCAGTTATTGATATATCGACTGTTTCTTAGATAGAGGCGGTATATTTTCTCCTGCTCATCGGCGCTACCTTTAGAAAAACGGGCGACTAATAAAAGCAGTGAAAAAAGGCGAATCTCGTGATACTCAGACTTCAGCAGTTTTTCTGCAGTACTCAATGAGGCCGTTTTATATTGCTTTACTGCCTGACGAATAGTAGGCACGCGAATACCAAGAAACTTATCGCCATGGCCATACTCACCTTTCCCCGTTTTGAAGAACCGCTGAGAGTGCTCGGCTATCTCTGGGTTAGCCAGGCTATGCAGGTGATCGATTATTTCTTGATATGCCATGTATGCGCTGAAAGTGTGATTGGATCAATGAGACTGGCTCTGTTAATTCTTGATCAGGTGCTCTATCCCCTAGACACTGCTCCAGATTCACCATCACTCGCCCCTTCATTCCTTAAAGGTTTTTTTTCACCCCTAAAATTGGCCATTTAAGACCTCATTTAGGCTTTATTCTAGGCAGTTATTCTTTCTATACAAGTAGTTGCTTAGGTCCGACCCGGCCTGCACTTTCAGGGAGACTCATATGTGTTAGGCGCGATACACCTATGATTCATTAATAAAATCATTCAATTCCTCTTGAGTAACGGCCTCATTTTCTAGTTTCTCATTCATGCTTGGTATTGGAGACTTATTAAATATTTCAGGCATTACAAACTCATTTCCCTCAAGATAAAGAATAATTGCTTTGGATATCTCAATAACGTTCGACCACCTCTGAAGTAAATGAAGTAGAGCCATAAGCTCCATCGTCCTTATTTCAATCTCTTCAGCTTCCCTATATCGTCGACGAGGCGTATGTTCAAACACTACCTCGAGAGTTTCAAGTGTATTAGCTTTATTTAGTGACTGAATTTCATTATGCAGCGCATGAAGAGCGCTATATACCGGTTCCTCTTCGAAAGCACCATTTTCATGATTAAATTTTAAAAATGCCGATGACGATAATGATTTTTTTAGTATTAAAGGGTTTATATTTACCCCCAATAACCAAATGGAAAATGTACTCAGAGAATCCCACCTTTTTGTTTTAACCACCGTATAGTGGTCTTCCGATATCTCATCCCCAATTTCATGCTCATAGTAAAATCCGTGAATCGTTAACGTGGGTGAATAGACAGCCCCCTTTTTAAATTTCGAAAGACATTTTCGAATAATTTCTCTAAGCTCCGACAAAAGCAACCGCTTTATAACGGCCTCTTCTATCGGGGCACCATCAAATACTTCAGGTTGTAATACGTCGATAATTTCACGGAAGGAGCTAAATACGTGCAACCAATTCCCAGTGGGGAACTCCCCACCCCCCTTTAACGCAGCCTTTGCATCTCGATTCCTTCCAATTTCATTTATGAAATTAATAATAAATTCAGGATCTGCTATTTTCTTAGTTTGGTGGTGAGTTATGGAGTGGGATATCTCTTCATCTAATTCTAGTGTATCTAAATATTTTTCTAGTTCCGTCCTATCTTCCCTCAGATTCCAAATATCGGACCGAACAAAGTTAATTACTTTAAGATTACCTGCCAAATGTAACTTATAAGCCTCTTGATATTCTCTCTGGGTGATACTGATTCGATTTTTCTTGTCATACCAACCACCAACTCTAAAGCCTACCAATAAAATAAAGTAATCCGCTTGATGAATTGATTCCAAGCAAGCTTGATATGAGTGTACATCTAGCGGCTTTCTAAAATCATTATATTCAGATGCAAGAACTTTACATCCCTGCTCCTCCAAAAAATACTTAATAGCTGACCGGAGATCGCAAAAATCATAAATGGTCGATGAAATAAAGAATATGGGTCTATTCATAACTTTCTCATGCGCCTAACGATGCTGTAGAAAAACCCACCCAAACGGTAAAAATCTCCACAGCCCATTCTAATTTCATTAATTTAATTTTACTCAGGGATATTTTTTTATCAAGATAAATATTGGGGTTTTTCGGCTACATATTGAATGTGTTGCTTTGCACGAGCGGTTTTCGCTCTTTTCCTGTTTAGTGCGCTATCTTGCCGTATTTTTTGAGCTTTTCGATATTATGTACCAGGCAATAGAGCTGCCATTGACCCTGAACTTTCGCTTTGCCTCGCAGGCTAAAGCGGTTCAACCCTTTGTTGCTACCGATGTTGGCGAAGACCGGTTCAACAACGGACATCCGATGACTGTAGATCTGCTTGCCTTTGTCGCTATAGAGCAAGCGTGACCCCAACGTCAAACCACTATTCGTTTTCATCTGTCACTGCAACGGTTAACACGCCATCATGCGTAACAACCACATCAACATTGATGGGACGACAACAGACCTGACAGTCTTCGATATAATTTTGTTGAGGGATCGAGCAGTCAATCAAGATATCGATCGGCTCACCACAATAGGGACATTGCACCTGTTTTTCTTCCAATACGTCCATCGTACTCCCATCATCCTGCAACAAAATTTCAGCTCACGAAAAAATCATTAACCACAAACCAATATAGCCCTCGCGCTGCATTTCCGCACGCATTAACAACGGCTTAAGCGCCAGATGTCTTCCTGTAACGCATAAGACGAGGGTGACGCTGGCGCCTCGAAGCAATTATAACCACCCAATGGTGATCTAATTTTAATCTTCATATCATCACCCGCCATTCGATACGCCTCGATAGCGTCATCTTGTCGTGCACCCTTCTCTGATGATAAAGCGCTAAATACTAACAAACGGCGCTCATGATCATCGCCACTTCCCGATATCGACTCATCGTCACGAATAAATGCCCGGCTTCTATTAATAAGCGCTACAGCACTTATCTGAGGATGCGATGGCACATTGTTGTTTACGGGATCGATTTGGTGATCGAGTTCTTTATTGATAATAAGCGCTGCCTTAGAAACAGACCGCCGCATTTCACTGGGAGCATCGGCAACAGATTCAGGGTTAACGGGACCGATTGGGCGATCGACTTCTTTGTTGGTAATTATCGCCACCTCAGAAACAGACTGCGGTATTTCACTGGGGTCATCGACAACAGGCTCTGGCGTCAGTGAGCGGGACGGCTTACCGGCTTCAACTGTCGGTGGTGAGCCAGACGGCATCAATGTAATCGTAATTGAGTTGGAGTTTGGATTGGAATCGGTCGATTCAACAGCTTCATCAAAAAAGCTACTACCAACAAAAAATAACAGCAGGTGAATTAATACAGACAGAACAACACAAATGACCAGCGAGCGTGTGTTCTGTGCTCCTCGTTTTTGCGCAACGTCATTCGTCGTTTGAAACGTCATCACGATATTCCAGGATATCCCCCGGCTGACAACGCAGGTGATAGCAAATGACATTCAATGTCGCAAAGCGTATCGCTTTTGCCTTGCCCGTCTTGAGAATAGAGAGATTCTGCTCAGTAATGCCTATCAGCTGAGCAAGCTCATTGGACCTCATCTTACGCCGCGCAAGCATCACATCCAGATTAACGATAATTGCCATAATGTACTACACCCGCTAGATAGTATGCGCCTGCTCATCTTCGAGCTTACGCCCTTCATCCATGATCCATGAAATCAGGATAACAACACCCCCCATCAACAAGAAGGCAAGCTCTCCATAACGGAACGAGACCACCAACAGACGCTCACCCACCGGGTTGCTGACCGAAACAATAATGCTTAATAATGAATTATAGAAAACGCTAGCAGGCACCCAAAAAAGCAGCGCAAGCCCGAGGCGTTTAAATAGCTCGACGTTTTTTATTGAAAAATAGAATCCCTTTTCATAGAGCAAAAAAAGACGGCTCAACGTCA
>Ga0316204_10007468_pt1 | contig 15936 bp, 15 predicted proteins | sample 6monrhotite_MG_2_FD_205661 | JGI IMG/M metagenome (GOLD analysis project Ga0316204, IMG submission 205661) | Microbial mat bacterial communities from mineral coupon in-situ incubated in ocean water Damariscotta River, Maine, United States -... | ecosystem: Environmental > Aquatic > Marine >... | reverse complement strand
TGGAAATCACGGACATCAACAAAAATTACTTGGAATCAGGTGAGCTTCGCGTTGAATGTCTTGGGCGCGGGTCTGCATGGTTGGACACAGGAACCCATGACTCATTATTGGAAGCAGCAAAGTTTGTGGAGATCCTTGAAAAGCGTCAAGGGCTTAAAATTGCCTGTCCTGAGGAGATTTCTTGGGAGATGAATTATATTAATGATGGACAGTTGACTGCGCTGGCCAATCCGTTAAAGAAAAATGGTTATGGTAAGTATCTATTGAGTCGTTTGAAGGCAGGTAAATAATGGAGGTCACTAAAGCTACTATCCCAGAGGTGCTTCTAATCAAGCCTAAGGTGTTTGGTGATGCACGAGGTTGCTTCTTGGAAACCTACAACAAAGAGCGTTATATGGCAGCAGGCTTTCCTGATGTGAATTTTGTGCAAGATAATCATTCGCGCTCATCCAAAGGTGTGCTACGCGGCTTGCATTTTCAATTAAACAACCCGCAAGGGAAGTTGGTGCAAGTAGCAACAGGTTCTGTGTTTGATGTGATTGTGGATATTCGTGTTGGCTCTCCAAGCTTTGGTCAGTGGTACGGTTGCGTGTTGAGTGAAGAAAATCATCATCAACTTTGGGTTCCGTCGAAATTTGCTCATGGATTCTGCGTGCTTTCTGAGAGAGCTGATTTTGTTTATAAGTGTACGGACTATTATAACCCACAAGATGAAGCTGGATTACTGTGGAGCGACCCTGAGATTGGAATTGCATGGCCATTGGATACACCATTGTTATCAGATAAAGATCAAAAATACGCGTGTTTGTCGGACATAGATACAACGCTGTTACCGAAGTATTAAGGTGAAAGTATTGATTACAGGTAGCTATGGGCAGGTTGGCACGGAGCTCATGAAGCTAGCTAAAGCATATGATTGTGAAGCTATAGGCTTTGATCGTGATACTTTGGATATTAGCAATCAAAAATCGGTAGAAAAGATGATTGAACAGCATCGACCTGATGCTGTGATCAATGCTGCCGCATATACAGCAGTGGATAAGGCTGAAAGTGAAGCTGAGATTGCTTTGGCAGTGAATGCAACAGCGGTGGGCTATTTGGCGCAAGCTTGTGCTGACTTGAGTATTCCATTTGTACATATTTCTACTGATTATATCTTTGATGGTAGTAAGAAGGGTGCATACTCTGAAGGTGATGTGATCTCACCGCTTGGTATTTATGGTAAGACAAAGCAGGCCGGTGAAGAAGCAGTCATGGATACCTGTGATTTATTTTATATTTTGCGAACAAGCTGGGTTTTCTCTGCTCACGGTAATAATTTTGTCAAAACAATGCTTCGCTTGGGGGCAGAACGCGATGAGCTAAACATTGTTGCTGATCAATGCGGCAAACCAACATCTGCAAGAGAAATAGCTAAAACTATTTATCTGATGTTAACGAGCAAGAAACAAGTTTGGGGTGTTTATCATATTGCCCAGCCAGAAGTGACGACATGGTTTGGCTTTGCAGAGAAAATTTTTACAGAAGCAAAGAAACAAGGCGTAAGCTTGCATGTTTCAACGCTCAATGCGATTAAAACAGAAGATTATCCAACCCCAGCCAAGCGGCCTGCTAATTCAGAGCTTTGCACCAAAAAACTGGAATCTACGTTTGGTCTGACTATTCTGCCATGGCAGGAATCGTTGCGCGATGTGCTTAGGGAGTTAAAGAGTGAGTGAATTTAAGCCAAAAAAGATATTGGTCACTGGAGGTGCTGGCTTTATTGGCTGTAATTATGTGCGCTATATGTTGGCAAGCTATGATGATGTGAATATTATCAATTTAGATGCACTCACCTATGCCGGCTCTTTGGATAACTTAAAAGGTCTGCCAGATGAGTCGCGTTATACCTTTGTGCAAGGCGATATTTGTGATAGAGAACTGATTGATAAACTGATGTGCGAACATGAGATAGATACGGTGGTTCATTTTGCCGCAGAATCGCATGTGGATAATTCGATTTCCGGGCCTGAGATTTTTGTAAAGACCAATGTGTTGGGTACATTCACATTATTGGATTCAGCAAGAAACTATTGGCAAGGTGAAAAAGGCTGGGGTAAAGAAAACTGTCGTTTTCACCATATTTCTACTGATGAAGTGTATGGTACATTGAAGGCTGGTGACCCTGCGTTTAGTGAAACAACACCTTATGCACCCAATTCACCGTATTCAGCATCCAAAGCAGGCTCAGACCACTTGGTGCGCGCTTATTTTCACACGTATGGCATGCCTGTGACGACTACCAATTGTTCCAATAATTATGGTTCATATCAACACAGCGAAAAATTTATTCCAACAGTCATTCGCAAATGTTTGGAGCAAGCATCCATTCCAGTTTATGGTGATGGCACTAATATTCGCGATTGGCTTTATGTGACTGATCATTGTTCGGGCATTGATGCTGTGGTTCGACGCGGTGAGCTTGGTGAGGTATGTAATATCGGCGGTATTAATGAGTGGAAAAACATTGATATTTGTCGTTTGATTTGTCAGCTGATGGATGAACATGTGCCTACCAATGCACCACACGAAAAACTGATAACTTTCGTGCAAGACAGAGCTGGGCACGACTGGCGCTATGCGATTGATGCCACCAAGATGAATGATAAGCTGAACTGGCAACCCGATGAAACTTTTGAAACGGGGATTCGCAAAACAGTAGCATGGTATTTAAATAAATAATGCAAAATTTTTCTACTTCACCCATAGCAATATTGCAGAGCCTCGTAAAGAATAGGTCTCTCATTTATCAAATGAGTAAGCGAGAAGTCGTAGGACGATATAAGGGATCGGCAATGGGATTGTTGTGGTCATTTTTTAACCCTGTTTTGATGCTAATTGTTTATACGTTTGTGTTCAGTATGATTTTTAAAGCGCGTTGGCCTGGAGTAACAAACAACCTTGAATTTGCAGGTATCTTGTTTGCAGGTCTGATTGTTTATAGCTTGTTTTCTGAATGTGTATCAAGAGCGCCAAACTTAATTTTAAGCAATGTGAATTATGTGAAAAAGGTTGTTTTTCCGTTGGATATATTGCCATGGGTTGCTTTGGGTTCAAGTTTGTTTCATGCACTGATTAGTATCGTTGTTTTGCTTGGATTTATGCTGGCATTAAGTGGAAGCTTGCATTGGACTGTTGTGTTCTTTCCAATCATTGTGTTGCCACTATTGTTATTAACCATGGGGATTTCATGGGCGCTTGCTTCGTTGGGGACATATATTCGTGATATTGGGCAAGGCATTGGTATTGTGGTGATGGCAATGATGTTTTTAAGCCCTATATTCTATCCAGCTACAGCTTTCCCTGAATCCTATCGTATATTCTTTTACTTGAACCCGCTTACCTTTATGATTGAACAGTCAAGAGAAGTGTTACTGTGGGGGCATATGCCGAGCTGGGAAGGCTTAGGGCTTTATTTTATTGTAAGTTTATTTGTGGCTTGGCTTGGTTTTGCATGGTTCCAAAAGACTAGGCGGGGGTTTGCCGATGTTCTATAGTGCGCGTTTATGAATAATAATATAGCCAGTAGGCCATCAATGAAGCCGGCTACACAAGGGATGCTTGATACTATTGTAGAAAAAATCGTACAAGCTATACACCCGAAAAAGATTATTCTTTTTGGATCCTATGCTTGGGGTAACCCAAGTGTGGATAGTGATGTTGATTTATTTGTTATTGTGGACGCGTCTGATGAGCCTGGCTATCGCAGAGCGAGGTCTGTGTATGCTGCGCTTAGAGGCGTGGTCGTGCCTATTGATTTGATCGTAAAAACACAGGCAGAAGTTCAAAAGAATGCCAGCGTAATCACCTCATTAACCAAAAAAGTATTGGAACAAGGTCAAGTGCTATATGAATAAAGCTACCTTGCACGAAGTTGCACAGTGGACAGTTAAAGCTGAATATGATTTGCAGTCGACCATATTACTTTTAAGTGCTCAAACACCTATTCACGATACGGGGGTCTACCACTGTCAACAAGCGGCTGAAAAAATATTAAAGGCCTACTTAACGAGTAAAGATACTCTTTTTTCTAAAATGCATGATTTAAGAGTTCTATTACTTCTATGCCAAAGCCTTGATAAAAGGTTTGAATATTTGTCAGATACGGCCGATATTTTAACGCCTTATGCAATTGCTTTTTGTTATCCTAGTGATGTACTGGAACCAAGCCATGACGAAGCAAACGAAGCTATATCACTTACTCAAGAGATGATGAGGTTTGTTATGGAGAAAATTAATCATGTCCTCTGATATCGCTATTCGTGTTAAAAATGTGTGCAAGCATTATCAAATATACGACAAACCACAAGATCGCCTAAAACAAACCTTATGGCGCGGAAAAAAACAATTTTACAAAGAGTTCAAAGCCTTAGATGATATCTCTTTTGAAGTTAAAAAAGGGGAAACCGTTGGTATTATTGGTCGCAATGGTTCAGGTAAATCTACTTTACTGCAAATCATCTGTGGCACACTAGCCCCGACATCAGGCACTGTTGAAGTTAATGGCCGAGTGGCCGCTTTATTAGAACTTGGCGCAGGTTTTAACCCTGAGTTTACAGGCAAAGAAAACGTCTACATGAATGCGACTATTCTTGGTTTATCCAAAGAAAAAATTGATGCCAAGTATGATGAGATTGTTTCTTTTGCTGACATCGGTAATTTTATTGAACAGCCTGTAAAAACTTACTCTAGTGGCATGTTTGTACGCTTAGCCTTTGCTGTGGTAGTGCATGTTGATGCTGACATTCTCATTGTTGATGAGGCCTTATCAGTTGGCGATGCATTCTTTACACAAAAGTGCATGGTTCAAATTCAAAAACTTATAGAGTCTGGAGTAACCTTACTGTTTGTAAGTCATGATTCAAATACTGTTAAATCATTATGTAGTAGCGCAGTACTACTGGACCATGGGGTAATAACTAGCAAAGGTGAAACCAACACTGTTGTGGAGCAATATTATGGAGATTCAGTGCGTAAGCAACGGGATATTTCTGAACTATCAACAAATAGCTCCCAAGCGATTAATCACGCAGCAATAACTGCTAGTTTATACAAAAACGAGAAATTTCTGCAACGAGCTAAATTTCAGCGATTGCAAAATGGTAAAGCCGAGTTTATAAATGTACAATTACTAGATGAAAACAGACATGAGGTAGATCAAGTTAATTTTGGGCAACCTGTGATTTTAAGAATGGTTGTTCGAGTTAATTCAGCTCTTCCATTACTAGGTCTAGCATATCATATTAGAGATAGAAATGGTTTCGACTTGGTGTATTCAGATACAGGTATTGAAAAAAATCATATGAATAACACCCACATTGGTAGCTCATACTTTATTGATTGGACATTTAAAGTTGCGTTAAGAGAGGGCGAATACACAATCTCAGCTATGTTGTCCATACCTATAGACTTAAAAGTTGGTCAAGTTGAAATATGTGACTTTGTTCCTATTGCAGTTCAAATGAATGTATGGCGAGATGAGTCATTACCTATTTATGGGGCTGTTTATTGGCCAAATAATGTAATCTGTAATTTAATTAAAAATACAGATCCAACTTTAGTTTTAGATAAGGAAGAAGATACGTGAAATTACATCTTGGTTCGGGTAGCTTTAATTTTCAAGGTTGGTTAAATGTCGATTTAGATGCACCCGAAGCAGACATGCATCTTGACCTTAGAAAAAAACTCCCTTTTGGAAATGAGCTAATATCTCATATTTACAATGAGCACTTTATAGAACACATAACAAAAGAAGAAAGTATAAATTTACTTAAAGAGTGTTACCGAGTTTTAAAAAATGGCGGTATCATTCGGTTATCTACTCCTAATTTAAAATCTATCATCGCTGCATACCTTGCTCGAAACCTTACAGAATGGAGTGATGTTTCATGGCTACCGAACTCGCCGTGTGACCTGATTAATGAAAGCATGCGCCTTTGGGGGCATCAATACCTTTATGATGCTGAGGCATTGGTTGTCGTTTTGAAAGAGGCAGGCTTTAATTCAGTTAAGTTTGTTAATTATCGTGAAAGTGATGATCAGGAGTTCATAAAAATAGAAAACCGCCCCTTTCACAACGAACTAATTATTGAGGCAAGAAAAGATAATAGCGTTGCTGGGTTCAGCATTTCAGGGGACAAATACGGTGACAACATAGAAGCTGACTTAGAATTACGTAACCAAAAGGTCATTGCGTTAGAAGCTGACTTAGAATTACGTAACCAAAAGGTCATTGCGTTAGAAGCTGACTTAGAATTACGTAACCAAAAGGTCATTGCGTTAGAAACTGATTTAGAATTGCGTGACCAAAATATTTCAAACTCGCACGAACATATTAACCTTTTAATTACTCAAATTAGCAAAATAGAACAAGAGCTGACGTCTCGTGGACAACAAATTATTTCTTTAGAAGCTGACTTGGCATCACATGGTCAACACACTTCGGATTTAACAAATCATATTAACAGCCTTGAAGCAGAATTAACGAACCTCCGTTCTTTCTGGCACATGAAAATAAAACATTTAATACGACGATTTTATAAATTTTAAACTATTGATTACAATGATGTCAATGTTAAAAGAGGAAATTACAAAATGAGTGGAATTCAAAGCATGGAAAGCCCTACAGTACCGTCAGAAGTTAAGCGATTCATTAAAAGCGGTTGCTTAGAGCCCGCCGAAAAACTTTCCCTATTAAATTTCTTAACAAAAGAGTTTGACCTTAAGCAATATATTTCACTCCAAACGGATTTCAGTTCGAGTATTGCAGCTAAATTTATTCTGCAACAGCTTTACACTCAAAAGATGAAAGTTGATTTAATCTATTTGGATGATGCTGATCTTCATAGCTTTAACCCAGAGTCATTAGAAAATAACCTTAAGCTACTTTCGCGGAAAGGCGTTGTTTGTGTGGATGGAGATGCAACGGTACTGCATGAAACTTTCTGTAACCTGTTAGAACCAATACTAGAGGTGCCTAACTTTTCTATTTACGCTCGCCGCAATGGGGAAAACCCAATTCACAGCATGTGTTATCGAGTGGATATTTTTCGTCGCAAATATTTCATTGAAACCACACGTCACTTGCCAAACTCGAATGCAGATGGATTACCTCTCGTTGCGGTAGTCGTACTTGCTTATAATCATGAGTCATATATCACTGAGTGTCTAAACTCAATACTAATGCAAAAAGGCCAGTTTCGTATGCGTGTTATCATTCTTGATGATGCGTCTCCCGACAAAACGGCAGAGATTATACAGGCAGTTATTTCAAATCAAAGCAATGAATGGATCGAGTTTGATTTCCGAATCCATCCTCAAAATATCGGTATGGTGAAAAACTTTGGCGAATCTATTCGGTTAGCGGCGGATTATGATTACCTTACTTTTTGTGAAGGTGATGACTTTTGGAGTTCAGACACTCGAATACAACAACATCTGGATTATCTAGCAGCCCATTCCGATTGTGTGATGTCATTTAACACGATAGAAAAGTGTGCGGCTGACGGTAGTTCGCGAGAAGTTTTTTCGGATCATGCCAATAATCCCGACGACATCATTGATGGCTTGACCTTAGCTGCGAATAATTTGTGCGGCAATTTAGCAGGGTGTTTTTATCATGGCTCTGTTATTAAAGTCATTCCAGAGGAAATGTTTAACTTATATGCGGGGGATTGGCTATTCAATATGTATTGCTCTCAATTTGGAGGAGTTGGGCATCTAAAACTTCCTCTGTCAGTCTATCGGCAGCATGAAGGTGGAGTTTGGAGTGGGCAGAAAGAAAATAAGCTGGATAAAACATTGCAACTCGTCGAAGAGTACAATATTTTCTTGGATTATCAATATGACCAAGGGTTTCAGAAATATAAAAAAAGGTTACTTGTCCACGTGGAATCTGAATCTGTTCACAAAACGGGTAAATTTGATTTATTGATTGTGGACGATGTTTTTCCATCGCCTCGTAGCGGGTTTAGCTTAACCGAATTTACAACGTATTTAAATGAGTTTCCAGCATCGATGGTATTAGCTACGGGTCTTGCACTGCCCGTTCTTGGAGACAGTCCTCTGAGGGAAGTATTGCAGAGTTATCAACGACAAAATCCAATATTGGGCAATCGCGTGATAGCTGACGAAGTAATGATCAGTGATTTGAATTTTCCTATAAAACTTTTCAAACTACTCTATGTGCATTTTTTAGCTAAGGCTTACGCGATCCTTCCAATGGTAGAAGCAGCCCATGTCCCTTTTGCATTCACACTTTATCCTGGTTCTGGCTTTGTTCTTAATGATACTGAATGCGACAAGAAGCTTAAACGCGTATTTGATTCACCGTGTTTTCTAAAGGTCATTGTAACTCAGCAAGTCACGTTTGATTATATTGTTGATCGAAATTTGTGCCCAATTGAGAAAATAGAAATGATTTTTGGTGTCGTTATGCCACAGGAGGCCTTTACCCATACTTCAATAGCAAACAAACAGCGTTGGGGCTTTGAAAAAGACCGTTTGGACATTTGTTTTATGGCGCATCGTTATACGCAATATGGGGAAGACAAAGGTTATGATGTTTTCATTAACGTAGCTCGTATATTATGTAAACGTTACGATAACATTTACTTCCATGTGGTTGGTCCTTTCGATCACCACGTGATAAATGTCACGAATTTGAAGAATAGAATTACATTTCACGGATCATTAGATCCTGATCAATTTGACGGTTTTTTTCAGAATATGGACATCATAATGTCCCCGAATATTAGCGGAAAGATAGCTTCAGGTTCATTTGATGGGTTCCCCACAGCTAGCTGCACAGAGGCAGGGTTACGCGGCACCGCAATATTTGCCATTGATGAGTTCAACTCTGGTGGGAATGGACGATTTACTGATGAGGAAAATATTGTACTACTGCATTATGACTTGGAGTATATAGCTAACAAAATCGAAAAATATTACACAAGCCCTGATAAGTTAAAATTAATTGGAGAGCAAGGCCGAAGCCGTATTTTAGACTTATATAGCTATAAATCTCAAATGTTACCACGTATAGCATTAATTCGTGAGCTAATGGAAGAAACATCCATAGAAACTTTAAAACGATTTCATGATAATTCTAAGTCTAAATTACACCAAAAATTACCGCTAAGGAAGACCCTCTACAAATACTTAGCAAAATTAAGTGGCTAAATAATTAACGGAAGATATCTTCAACGTTACCTTTACTCAAAATGAGTGTGGAATAGTGTAAATCTTTTTATTAACTCGAAATGATTTACGGTAACTCACTATTTGAAATTGCACTTATGACTTGAATTCAGGAGATAACCTTTAGCCAGTATTGCTAAAATCATACTAAGAAGACAGGGTTTTATCTGCGACACATGATGTCTTTGTGATTGATAGATACCTTAATCATGCAACCTTAAGTTCGTTGTCTTTATGAAGACTCGAATGACTATTAAAGGGATAGCCCCATGCACTATTTCTTTAGTGGTTCCACAACATGCCAAAACTGACTACTCTAACCTTAATTTAGAGCAAGATAACTTTTTATGAGGACGTTGAAAAATGATAGTTGAGAAGAGTAAACAAAATGACATTTTCGTCACACAGCCTTTGCTGCCTCCTTTAGAGGAGTTCATCCCTTATTTAGAAAAAATTTGGAAAAATAAAGTTCTCACGAACGGTGGACCATTACACCAGGAATTAGAACAAGCATTATGTGAATATCTGGGAGTGGAGCACATAGCCCTCTTTACCAATGGCACAATTGCTTTAGTGACAGCTTTACAAGCATTACGTGTTACGGGTGAGGTAATCACCACACCTTACTCCTTTGTAGCTACAGCAAATTCACTATTATGGAATGGTATTAAACCCATATTTGTAGATGTCGATCCAGATACATTAAATATGGATCCGTCTAAAATTGAAGCTGCAATAACACCGCAAACTACAGCCATCATGCCAGTCCATTGTTATGGGTATCCATGTGATGTGGATGCCATTCAAAAAATAGCTGATAACTATAACCTCAAAGTTATTTATGATGCAGCCCATGCTTTTGGTGTAGAAGATAGTCGAGGTAGCGTTCTAAGCCATGGCGACCTTTCTGTTCTAAGCTTTCACGCTACCAAGGTTTTTAATACCTTTGAGGGAGGCGCTATCGTTTGCCCTGATGCAAAAACTAAACAACGCATTGATTACTTGAAAAACTTTGGAATAGTCGACGAGGTTACTGTAGTTGCACCTGGCATTAACGGGAAAATGAGTGAAATAAATGCAGCTTTTGGATTATTGCAACTTAAATATTTAGATCGAGCATTAGAACGAAGAAAAGAAATTGATTCTTTATATCGCCAAGAACTTGCTAGTATAAATGGTGTTCAATGCTTAGGTAATACTAATGAGATAACTGCAAACTATTCGTACTTCCCACTTTTACTGACCTCCGAATACCCAATTACACGTGATGCACTCTATGAAAAACTAAAAGATAAAGGCATCTATACCCGTCGGTATTTTTACCCATTAATCACTGATTTCCCCATGTACCGAGGACTACCCTCATCTACCCGAGGAAATTTACCAGTGGCTACAGATGCTGCATCTAGGGTGCTATGCTTACCAATTTATCCTGCCTTGGAGCAAAGCGATTTTATGCGTATCGTAAAAAGTCTAGTGGAAGTTAAATGAAACGTCGACTGATGGAACATTTCGAAATTAAAGGAGGTGATAATTCACGCGTTCCCGAAAATAATTTTCACGCCATTCGATACCTGCTAGCCTTAGCAGTGCTTTATTCGCACTCATACGGCTTGCTTGCTTTACCTGAACCAGGTATTTTTCTTTACACATTTGGTGCGCTAGCGGTTAAATGTTTTTTTGCTTTAAGCGGTTACTTAATTGCTCGTAGTTGTTTGCGTACAGCAAATCTGAGACATTACGCATGGAATAGGATCCTCCGAATATTACCTGCATTAATCGTTGCCTTGATAGCGAGCTACTATGTTGCCAGTTACTTTGATCACTTTATCAACAACCCAGTTCCATATATTAATAACGGCCCAATATGGACGCTTTTTTGGGAGATGTTTTGCTATGGTATATGTGGATTACTCTGGTGGTTAGGCTTACTCCGAGTTAGCTCTCTGGGTGCAATTGTTGCAGTATCTTGGTTGCTCTACATCGTTTTGCCAACAACAAGTGAAACAGCATTAATAATTGCTCCGCTAGTTATGTTGTTTTTTTTAGGAGCATATATAGCCATCAACAAAAAAAACTTAGACCTTACTATAGCGGGTCCATTTTTCTTCGGTTTGTTGATTTTAGCCTCCATAGACACAGATTATGTTAGTTTAACATGGTTGCTTAATAACGTCCCTTTTTTATATGGCCCTAATATGCCAATACATGAATACCAAACGCTTATCTTTTTATTTTCATTACCGTTTTTCTTAATATGGTTGGCATACCAGAAACCATTTATTATCTTGAAAAATGATTACTCATATGGGATGTATATTTTTGCATGGCCGATTCAACAAGTTATTGTCTCCACCATGAGCCCCTCCCCTTTAATATTATTTGCAGTATCTTGGGCAACAACTCATTGCATCGCAATGTTATCTTGGCATCTGATTGAAAAAAATGTACTTAAATTTAAAGTTTAATCATTACAATGAGGTTTAATTTATGGCTTTTATAGATAGAGAAATAGTCTGTCAGATGGGATTCTCTGCAATTGGAAAAAATGTTCGAATTTCAGATCGAGCTTCTTTATATAATATCCAAAATATAGCTTTAGGCGACAACGTCAGAATCGATGATTATTGCATATTATCTGCTGGGTCAGGAGGAATACAAATAGGGAACCATGTGCATATAGCTGTATTTAGTTCATTAATTGGAGCAGGAAAGATCACACTGTCTGATTTTTGCAATATTTCTTCACGAGTGGCGATTTATTCAAGTAATGATGATTATTCTGGCGAGATGATGACAAACCCTACTTTGCCAAACGAATACACAGGGGTAACACATGCTGATGTTTTTCTGAATAAGCATGTCATTGTAGGAAGTGGGAGTATTGTGTTACCAGGTATAATACTGGAAGAAGGCGTGGCGATTGGCGCCCTCAGTATGGTGACAAATGATTGTACAGCCTTTGGTATTTATGCAGGAAACCCCGCTCGTAGAATAAAAGAACGCAAGCGCAATGTTTTAGAATTAGAGAAACAATTTCTTATATCCAAGGGTAAAGAGGGATATCTTGAAAATAACTTCAGTGGCTAAAGAGCACAGTTTTATAAATCTTTTTCGTGCCATTGCTGCGTTTTGGGTATTGACAGCGCATTGCATGATTTGGGGGGGGTGGTATGGACTCCCTCTTCCGTCAGCAAAAATTGCAGTTGATTTATTCATGTTAATTTCGGGTTACCTGATGGCAGCGAGCGCTATTTCTAGGCAAGAAAAGGAGCCTTTAAATAAGTTAAATAGTTGGTTACGTTTTTATAATAGACGGTTTTTTCGGATCGCTCCAGCCTACTATGTTTCACTGATACTTGCCGTTCTGGCGGGTGAGTATTTTCTAAATGGCTACATACTGTTGCAAGCCCTTAACCCGGTGCTATGGGGGGAGGGAGGTGTTTATGATCCATCTAGGATCGAGTATACGCCAACGAATATTTTGTTGCACATTAGTTTTTTATTCGGCTTGCATCCACAATGGTCATTCTCCACTTTCTTACCTGATTGGAGTTTAAGCCTTGAAATGCAATTTTATTTTGTATTTCCAATGCTAATGTTGTTAATGCTTAGGATGGGCTACATAAAGATTGCCGTGCTGGTATGTGCAATTTCAATCCCTTCTGGCCTCGCTATTAATCAATATGCACATTATTATGAACCATCGTTGTTGCTTTTCAAATTACAGTATTTCATTGCAGGAATTCTCATATACTCAATCACGTCGACAAAAAAACGTCCGTATTCAAGACTGGCTATGCTGTTCTGTGCTCTAGGGCTAGTTTCATTTGAAACTCAATATGGCAAGGAACTTATCGTGGAGCCTGCTATTTTGTTTTCAATGGTATGGTTAGGATGGCTGGAAAGAAAAAATAAAACTCCGAAGATATTGTCGAAGTTGATGAACAGTCGCTTGGTTCGGATGGCATCAAACTTATCGTATGGTGTTTATTTGACGCACGGATTTTTCATTGCTGCTTTTGGGTACCTCGTTACTAACCAGCCAATATTATTGCAGTTGACTCCAATGGAGCGCGTTGGAGTAATGTTTATTTTTGTAACGGTTATGGCATACACTGCTGGATATATGATGTACCGATGGATTGAAATCCCAGGTATTAAACTGGGGAGATTTTTTAATAAGAAGTGGCTTGCGCATGGATGTAAAGCATGAATAGATATAATACTGAAAAGACGAGACTTTCAATCCTCTTGGTAACCTATAATCATGAGAAATTTATCCGTAAAGCGATGGACTCGATTTTCAAACAAGATATAAAGAAACCAATTGAGCTTGTTATTGCCGATGACGCTTCGTCTGATGAAACATTATCCATTATCAAAGAATATGAGGGGAAAGATGCACGTATTAAGTTTAGGTACTTGGATAGTAGCGTAAATTTAGGAATCACTAAAAATTATCAGAGAGGTTTTTCTGCATGCCTGAGTGAGTATATAGCTATTTTGGAGGGGGATGATTATTGGGTTAGCCCAAAAAAGTTACTGCGACAGGAATTTTTTTTAGACAACCATTGGGAATGTGATCTCTGCTCAGTTAATTATTTTGTATATGAAGAATATCAGTCTAATTTCTATCCAAGAACCACTGTAGGTGAGGGTTATCGGTTGGTGAGTGCAAGAGAGTTGATTGCAGACAATCTAGTCGGAAATTTTTCCACATGTATGTATCGTAAATCCGCTTTGGAGAAATTACCCAATAATCTGTTTGAAATCTGTTCTTACGATTGGATTGTTAATATTTGTGTTGCACGGGATAGTCTAATAGGTTTTTTAGAAGAGCCTATGTCTGTATATCGCCTGCACACAAATGGCGTGTGGAGTCAAACCCCATTCGTTGAACAACTAAAAAAACAACTGGAGCTTATTCCTGAATATGATTTACTTACCGAGAAAGTATTTCAAAAAGAGTTTCATATTTTATCAAAGAAACTAAAGCATGCAGTATATGGTTCGCAGGTAACTGATGTGACAAGTGTAATTTCATTGCCCATAATTGAATTTTCAAAACGTCTCGTTGAATTTTCACCTCCTGTCTTATTACTTGTATTTCGGGTATTGACACCCCCTATTTTAAAAAAAATCATATTAAAAATCATTCAACGAGGCGCATCATGAGCATACCAACCGTCACAGTAATTATGGCGACTTATAATCATGCTCCATTCGTTAAGCAGGCTATGAAAAGCGTGTTGGCTCAAGAAGGGGTTGAATTCGAATTTCTGATTGCTGATGATGGATCCTCAGATGAGACTAGAGAGGTTATTGCTGGGATTTTGGACTCAAGGGTTAAATTCTTCCCTAACACAGTGAATCGTGGTGCTTGTATTGTTACAAACGAACTTATTGAACGTTCATCAGGCGAATTTATTGCTCTAATCAACTCTGACGACTATTGGCTATCACCAGATAAATTAGCTTATCAAATTAAAATTTTAAGGGATCGACCTGATGTTGGCGCATGCTTTGGTAGAGCAAGTTTTGTGAATAAAAATGGTGACCGTATTGATAAAAAAACTCTTGCTTTTGGAAATACATTTGATCAAAAAAACCGTTCACAAGGAGCATGGCTAAGAAGGTTTTTTGAGTTTGGAAATTGTATATGTCACCCAACAATCTTGATTCGCAAAGCATGTTACGAAGAAATTGGAATGTACAACAACCAACTTAGGCAGTTACCAGATTTTGATATGTGGATTCGTTTGGTAAAACATTATAATATATATATATCAGAGCGAGAGCTAATTAGCTTTAGAGTTCTTCCAGGCGAGAATGCGAGTAGTCAAACTGTTCCTAATGCAATTAGAACTATAAATGAACATTTTTTAATTGCACTAAACTTCTTTGATGACATTAAAGCTTCTCAATTGATAGATGGGTTTTCTGATTATCTAGTGATTCAAAATATTCCCAGCGAACAACATCTTGACATTGAAAAAGCTAGGTTGTTTTTTATTGAAAATCAATGGCTAGGTAAGCCCTACAAAATGGTTGGGTTACCTAAGATGTATAGCTTGTTAAGCAGCCCTCGCCATCGAGAACTAATGTGTAATACTTATGGTCTAGATGACCGTTGGTTTCAAAAAGAAATGGCCACGGTAGATACCTTACGTCCGATGGTAATTGAACAAATAAAACAAAATACAAATAAAATAATAAGCGCGTTTCATGTTTTCATAAAGATGTTTCGCAAAAAAACATAGCACCTTTTATATCAACAACCTTATGACTTGAATTCAGGTGAGGTTAAAAACAACACAAACTGAATTACACCCGCAAGCATGGCACAGTTGGATGCTATTCGCTCTTAATTAATCAGAGCTAAACAATATCATCGCTGCATTGAGACTGGTCGAAATCGATCATGGCTAAATGCGTCTTGATGGCGAGAAAATGCATTAATTTACAAACCGCAGGGAGTTTTCACTTGGCGGTTTCAAACACCAAGTGCAACATGCGCAAAATGTTTATAAAAGTCGAAAGACTCAGGCATGAATATTTCAGCAGGGCATCGGAGACTGTAAATTAGATTGTGTATCTGCTTATATTCCCCTAGGAGATAAGCCCGATGAAACAATCAGAAATAGAAGCCTTCGCTCGCAAAGCGGCGAAAGGCATTAAGACAGAAAAAGACTTATG
>Ga0316204_10007467_pt1 | contig 15939 bp, 21 predicted proteins | sample 6monrhotite_MG_2_FD_205661 | JGI IMG/M metagenome (GOLD analysis project Ga0316204, IMG submission 205661) | Microbial mat bacterial communities from mineral coupon in-situ incubated in ocean water Damariscotta River, Maine, United States -... | ecosystem: Environmental > Aquatic > Marine >... | reverse complement strand
CTCTAGATATGAATTAGGCAACCCGGGTCAGTAAGCTTCTCCCCCGAGTAATAGGATGATTTAATTACTGGGATATCATAGTTTTAAGCTGGATCGTGGCTGGCTAAAAAAGAACGGTGACACCGTCTACAAGAATATTTTGAGTACCTACGGTGAACCTAGAAGTAAAATTGCACCAAAAGTAAATTCTAAGTTTTTTCAGGTCGTATATGGTCCACAAAAAAGAACCTCCAATGGGGACTGGATGAAATTCATCAATGCTTGTAAAGCGGAGATCGGTGGTGAATCAGCGGTATTGAGTAAAAATGCTGGTTATCTTCTGGGTCTGTTTATAAAGTATGACGAAGCATATAATGAAATACAATCTGTTTGCCCAAAGGCCCTGGATAAAGAATACCATGCTTACCTAAAAGATTACTTACAGCCTACAGTACAGTTTCAGGGCGCAGATAGTTTTAGCATGACCACGAACTGCCCGGCTGCTCAGAAGTGGACTCGCCTACAGTCATTAAAATTAAGATTAGGAAAGAATAAGTAAAACAATAAAAGCGTCGGTGACAAATTAGAATGATTGAGATTTTTACCGAATTTTGTTATTAGATTCAATTGTTCGCTGAGCCGGTTTTTGTTTACTTTTGATTCATTTTCGTCACTTAGCCGGCCTGATGCATAAGGGTGTGGGTCACCTATTTAGTTAATTCCACCGCATTTTTTTGCTATAATTCAGAGTGTTTTATATCCGCACTGGATTTACGTTCCAGCTAGCTGAATAGGTTTTAAGTTATGTCTAAAATTATTATATCTGCGCTTTACCACTTTGTTATTCTTGAAGATTTCAAGGAGTTACGTCAACCGTTGCTGGATTTAATGTTGAAAAACAACATTAAAGGCACCTTGTTACTCGCCCGTGAGGGGATTAATGGCACCGTTGCGGGGTCTCAGTCATCTATTGATACCTTGTTAAACTGGCTTAGGTCTGACAGCCGTTTGGCTAATATTCGGCAAAAAGTCTCTTATGATGACGAAATGCCGTTTTACCGTACCCGGGTTAAATTAAAAAAAGAAATTGTCACTATGGGCGTCGAAGGCATTGACCCGACCCATGTGGTAGGGACGTATGTTAAACCGGAGGACTGGAATACCTTAATTTCTGATCCTGATGTCACCTTAATCGATACACGTAACGAGTACGAGGTAGGCATTGGTACGTTTAAAAATGCTATTAATCCGGGTACTGAAACGTTCCGTCAGTTTCCTAATTATGTGAAAAATAATATAGATCCGACTAAACATAAAAAAGTGGCAATGTTTTGCACTGGTGGGATTCGTTGTGAAAAATCCACGGCTTATTTAAAAGAACAGGGTTTTGATGAGGTCTATCATTTACAAGGTGGTATATTAAAGTACCTGGAAACAGTTCCCGAGAAAGAGTCATTATGGCAGGGCGAATGTTTTGTATTTGATAACCGAGTGAGTGTGACGCATTCGCTTGAGAAGGGTCAGTTTGACCAGTGTCATGCTTGTCGCTTACCGATTTCTGATGAGGATAAAAAAAGTGATAAATATATTAGAGGTGTAAGCTGTCATCAATGTTATGATTTAAAAACTGACGAACAACGTAGTCGTTTTATGCAGCGCGAAAAACAAGTGCAGCTAGCTAAATCGCGTGGCGAAGAACACATCGGCTCGGACGTGGCTGCAATTAGTCAACAACGTAGAGAGTTGAAATACAAAAAACGCCAGACGAATAATAAACCTGAATCATAATTGTTATCTCGCTGACAAATTAGACACGTTTTTATTTGCATCAGGAACCTTTCAATTTAAAACTATGGGTCGAAATCATCACCATAATGTCTATGTTATCGAACTCTCGCAAGACGTGTTGTATGAGGGCAAGTTCAAGCGCTGTAACCCAGAATATGAATATGGTAAGCCTTGTGTTTATGTGGGAATGACCGGCCTTGATCCTGATCATCGATTTGACAAGCACAAGGCTGGCATACAGTCGAACCGGTATGTAAGAGAGTATGGCTTAAGATTACTACCTCAACTCTATGAGATGTATAACCCGATGCCATATGAGGGTGCACAAGATATGGAAGTTGAATTGGCCATTGGTTTACGTGAGGCTGGATATGCTGTTTGGCAAGCGTAAAACTAAGGATGGCGGTGACAGATAAATACGGCCAGAGAATAAATTTTTTACTATTAGTCAACACTGTACTCAGCCCCCAATTATTTTGTAATATAATCGACTATGAATATTTTCGTTAACTGATCTCTGTTCCATTATTACTTTACCGATAGTGAATTCCCGTTATGGCTGTTTTAATCTTCAAGCTCAGATACGTACCAGATGATGAAGTACATGAGATTTATCAACTACTAATCGATAACGATATTGATTATTACGAAACCTCGGCAGGATTTTTTGGTATTTCAATGCCGGGTCTGTGGCTTAAAAATGAAAAACAGCTACAAAAAGCCAGGCAGCTGATTGATGAATATCAACAATTACGACAGAAAAGAGCAAGAGAACATTATAAACAAGGTAACGCCCGGACTTTTGTAGATATGTTTAAGGATGCCCCTGTTCGCTATATCAGTGTTATCCTGGCTATTATCCTGATATGTTATTTTATGATTTTTTTCTTTTTTAATCTTTGAAAAAACTTGTATAGGGAGATTAGAGGTACTATTCTGCGTAAAGTTTGTTTTTATTATTTTATGCCCTTGATGTATTAGTATATCTTCTTCCTCAAAAATAAATTGAGATGCTGATTGTTTGTCACTGCGTGATATTATGAAGATAACCCTTAAATTATTTCATAATGTCGTCTTTTATGCTTTCAGACCTATTAGCCTTAACAATAAATGAGTTAGTCTTATGTATTGTTATTATATTTGTTGCCTATGTTATTAAAGGGTTATCAGGTTTTGGTAGCGGTTTAGTTGCTATTCCTCTACTTGCATTTTTTTTACCGCTTCCGTTTATTGTTCCTGTTTTGGCTTTGTTAAGTTATTCCGGTACGGTGTATCAAAGTTTTACTTATCGTAGTGATGTTGTTTGGCGAGACTTTTGGTCTCTTTTACCTTTTTCGTTAGCGGGTATTACTATTGCATTATGGTTACTTGTTAATGCGAATGTAACTGTGCTTACCTTTATGCTGGGTATTTTTATATTTTGTTATGCGGTTTATTCATTGATACCTCACGAAATTAAATCGGGTAGTCGCTGGTGGGCCGTTGCAGCAGGTAGTTTTGCTGGTTTGATTGGTGCCTTGTTTGGTACGGGAGGACCGTTCTATGTTCTATATCTTAGAATGCGTCAAGTGACAAAACAACAATTTAGAGCAACCATCACAATGATTTTCATGGTGGATGGCGCTGCAAGAATGTTTGGTTATTTTTACTCAGATTTATTCACAAGCAAAATAGTGGTTTTGGCTTTAGTGTTGATGCCGGTTTTAATTTTAGCTATGTATGTAGGGCAACATTTACATGTAAAAATTAACGATCAGCGATTTAATCATGTAGTGAGTGTTTTGCTTCTGGTTAGTGGATTGAGTCTTGCGATAAAGTCAATTTATCTATTAGTTGAGTAAATATATGTTTCGTTTAAAGTTATATTCTTCTTTTTATTGGCGTGATTAGTTGCGTTGCCCACATCTGATGTCTTTAAATAAATGGCGTAAGAAAACATTCTTCTCTATGATGTTATATAATTGTTTCTATTATTTTTGTTTTTGAGGTTTTTCGTGATGAGTGATCAAGAGGTTCTGGTATTTGAGGCGTCCAAAAGCAGTTTCAATGCGACCGCTATTTTGAATTCTTACAAATACCCCGTGCTTGTTGAATTTATGGGAATGTGGTCTGAACCATGTAATCATATGGCTGATAATTTGGCTAAGTTAGCAACCGAATTTGCGGGTATGTTTGCATTTATCAAAGTAGATAGTGATGAACAGCAAGAGTTAATGCAAGAATACGATGTTAAAAATTTACCAACCTTAAAAGTTTTTAAAGATGGTGAGGTGATTTTAACTGAAGAAGGGCAGTTAAATACTACTGAGTTACGTGAATTATTGAAAGCACAAGGTGTTTATCGTCAATCAGATGAGTTACGAAAGCAAGCGCGTGAAAAACATATTGCTGGTGACTTGATTGGGGCAGTTACTTTACTGACTCAAGCGATCCAGCAAGACCCAAGTAATACGCGTATCGCAATGGATATGGTGCAAATATTTCTTGATATGAATGAAATAGAGCAAGCCACATTGTTATTTAATAAGTTACCCGACAGAGATAAAGAAAGTGAGACTGGAAAAAGTTTGATTGGTCAGTTTACCATCAAAGACATAGCGGCAAAAACCGAGGGATTAGATGCGCTCATGGCAAGAATAGAATCGAACCCGAATGATTACGATGCCTTTTTTGATTTATCTCTCTGTTCCGTTGCTGAGCATAATTATTCCCAAGCGATGGAGTACCTATTCAAAATATTTGATAACGAACCCGAGTACAAAGAGGGTGCGGCCAAAGAAATGATTATTAATCTAACAAATATTTTAATGCCGAATGAACCGCAAATAGCAAAAGAGTTTCGTCGTCGTTTGGGGAATGTTTTAAATTAAAAAAGATACTGGAGTTTTTATGATAGATAAACGTGCTCAAGAGATTGCAGAACAGTGGTTAACTCATGCGGCAGATAGTGCGGGGAAAAAAGATCTTAAGGATCATATGGAAATGATATCAAAACGTGTTAGCGTCCAGGGTGTCCCCGGGTTTGATAACATTGATTACGATATATGGTACTCGCAGTGCAGGCATCAGTTTGACAATGCCATGATAAAAAGCATTTCTTACAAGGGGTTTAATCTAATCAGTGCAACAGAAAGTCAGATTATTTATACAGTTTTTGAAGCGGTGGTGGGTACGGATGGCACCCTGAATGAACAGATCGTAGAGATGTCGCTGGAGAAAGAGAATGATGATGTATGGAGACTGGTGCAGGAGCGGGTGCTTATCGAGAACGATGATATGAGAAACCACGAAGTACGAGATCAATAGATGGGTAGACTCTGGCATATTCAATATACGCAACGAACGCCCCGATTACTTTATCAGGTTTGTAAAGCAATCTGTAAATAAGGTGGTATCCCTTGTCCCCCCCCACGTGTTTAGTTGGATTTATACTTGGTTCCATTTAATAGATGAGTAACATATTCAAGTATTACCACTAAGCCCCGCTCAGTGTCTCATTAATAAAAAAGCTCGATCGATACTGGTTTGGTAGATAAGCACCTATAAGAAAAAGTACAAAAGTGAGAATAGAGCACTGTTATTTTTAATATTAGCGTAAACTGTACGTTGAGCCCCATTACACTTTGACCTTAACCGGGCGGGAAATTAATAAAATGAAGACAAGTAAGCAATACGAGATTCGTATAAAGCCAGATGATACTGGCTGGGTGGCAGAGCTCATAAGGCGGGTAACAACAAAGAAAACAGTTGTCACTAAGAGTCAAGGTGGGTTTGCTAGTGAGTCTGATGCGCAAGCATGGGGCCAGGGTGAGGTTAAGGCACTAACGCAGAAGCGTCATGCTAATAAATCAAATAAGCGTCAATTCAAACAACATGAGCAGAAGTAATAATGCTTATATTAAAAACTTGCATAGGGAGTGTTTGTGAATAATAACGATGTTTTACGCCGTATTCGATATACGTTTGATTACAGTGACTCGAAGATAATTGATATATTCGATCTGGGGGATCTTAAGGTTACGCGAGAAGAAATGAGTGATTGGCTAAAAAAAGATGATGATCCTGCCTTTCAGGAATGCAGTGACTCTCAATTGGCGGCGTTTCTCAATGGCTTAATAGTGGATAGACGAGGCAAAAAAGAGGGGCAGCAGCCCAGTCCGAAAAAACGTATAAACAATAATATTATTTTCAGGAAATTAAAAATCGCATTTGATTTGAAAGCTGAAGACGTATTGGATATTTTAAAGTTGGCCAATATGGATATTAGTAAACACGAATTAAGTGCGTTTTTCCGTAAGCCAGGACACAAACATTACCGTAACTGCATGGATCAGATTTTGCGCAATTTTCTATATGGGGTTCAGCTTAAATATAGGGATGATGAATAGTTTATACGTTATTATTAACTACATTATAAGTGAGTTGCTCAGGGCTTGCTCGACACCTAAAAACCTTATTATTAATTATTACGCAGTATCACTCTGCTTCTTCGGCTTCGCGTCGGCGCTCTTGACGTTCTATTTCTTCGGCACGGGCCGCCTCGATCACTTCCGTGACTTCGTTGATATTGACGTCTAGTAGGTCTTCTTTGAACATACCCCTTAGTTTGCTATTGGCTCGTAAGGCGCCATCTTCGTACAGTGCCCAAATTTCTTTTGCATATTGTGTGTCGAGCAACTCAGGTGCGAATTGCCCATAGTAGCGACGCATATTGTTGACATCGCGCGTCAGCATCGACTCGGCATTGTTGTTACCTGCTGCATCGACGGCTTGTGGTAGATCAATAATCACGGGGCCATGTTCATCTACCAGGACATTAAATTCTGAAAGGTCACCATGAATCAGTCCATCACAGAGCATAATAACTACGTACTGCATGATGAGGGCATGGTCGGCTAGTGCTTTTTCAGTGTCCATTGTTACATCGCCAAGACGTGGTGCGACATCTCCCTCTGCATCGGTGATTAACTCCATCAGGAGTACGCCATCCAGGCAGTTGTAGGGTTGAGGAACGCGTACGCCGGCTTTGGCGAGGCGGAACAGGGCATCAACTTCGACAGTTTGCCAGGTTATTTCCTGCTGTTGACGACCGAACTTTGAACCTTTTTCCATGGCGCGGGCACGGCGGCTGTTACGGCCTTTACGTCCTTCCTGATAAAGCACCGCCTGTTTAAAACCCCGCTTGTTAGCTTCTTTATAGACTTTGGCACAACGGATCTCAGAACCGCAGCGTACAATAAAGACATCAGCCTCTTTGCCACTCATTAAGCGGCCAATGACTTCGTCTACCAGCCCGTGTTCGACTAATGGCAAGATTCGTTTTGGAGTTTTCATGCGCTGGATTTTACACTATATTAGACAACAATAAACGAAGGCACCCACCAATTGACATTACTATTTTGATTTAAAGGTCATATTTGATTGTAGGAAGGTATCTAAAATTTAGTTGTGCATTTATTTAAGTGGCGCTAGTGAGCTTGTTATTCTCTAATATTAAAAACAATTATTTACTGACACCGTTGTTATTTAAAAAAAGGGGCTTCAGAGCCCCTTTTTTTATTTTGTAAAATGCATGTAATCTTTATCTAATGAATATGTCCAAGGTAAACCAGAATTTTTCCAACCATTTTTCATTCGTTTACCTTTATCTTTACCTTTTTTGACTTTACCACCTTCGTATCCATCAACGACGCTATATACGTTTGTGTATCCTTCTTTTGCCAGCATATTGGCAGCTGATGCACTACGTTTTCCTGAACGGCACATCAAAATAACAGTGTCATTTTTAGTTAATCCTTTTTTCTTTAATACTGTAGTTATGTCTGATACAAAATTTTTGTTTTTAGCACGTTTGTAACGATGTTTTTTCTCATTCCAGCCTGTTGTATCCATAAATACAGTCGGTACATGTGCATCCATAACCGTGGCAGCGCCAAGGTAGTTCAACTCAGAAGGTGTACGAATATCAATGAACAATGTTTTATCCATGTTTGCCATAGTATGTTCGTATGCCTGCTTAGCTGTATAATACAAACCAAGCTTCGTTTGTTTCTTTTTGCCTAATTTCGACCAATCATCAGCAACTGCTGCATTTGAAAAAACACCTAGCATCAACGTCATCATTATTGATGTAACGACTGTTTTAAATGTTAATTTATTCATTGCATTACTCCTTATTTTAGAACACTTTAAAAAAATTTATGTCATCGTGAAATCGTTTTCTGAAATCTTCCTGCATACAATACTTTCCTTATTAACCCAATTGTCGCTTGTCGGTATATACCAGTTACGTAAGCTGCGTTGGTAAGGTGGAATGAAAAAATCTAACATTCGACATTCTTTAGTCACTGCTTTAAGAGCATGTATATTTCCTTTGCTTGGGGTTAATACTGCTGTGTCACCTGGCCGTAATACCTTATGAGATTTACGTTCAAGACGAACAATGTTTTTTCCATTGGATGCTTGTTTTTCTTTAATTACATCAAATTGCCATACTTCTGTTTCGCCACTGATAATTCGCAGCAGTCCTATTGCTCCTGGGTGGTCATGAAGTTGTATCATTTGATTATTTTCGATATTAAGAATGCCACCATTTATCTTTGGTGATTTGATCATACGTTGCCATAACCAATAACGATTACCACTTTCATATGAGTCATTAACTGCAGAGTTAAAATCATCAGAGTGAATATCAAGCTGACTTAAATACTGATTGCCAAATTTAACTATCTCGTCTTCACTAAAATTACCTTTTGCTAAGACAAACATTTTTTTATAAAAAACAGACCAGTTAAGTTTTTCATCATTAGTAGTAAGTGAATTATTAGCAACCGCATTATTTTTGAATAATGTGGCGGCTATTACTGCTAATAAAAAATGTCGACGATTAAGCACGTTAAACCCCTTCGGTCGAGGTGTCTCCATACCCAGCGTCAGTTCCTTTCTCTTTGTTTTTCTGACTGCCGTCATTGCCGGATTGTTTACTTAAACGGTCAAAATATTTTATCGCAAGTTCATCATTCGGATGAGACATTAACTCTTTAAATTTAAAACCTGTTAAGTGCATGCCACGTTTAATGCTGGCGTAAAGTAACCACGCTATCAACAACCCATATGCCAGACCAACCAGTGCTTGTACAACAGGGTCATGACCAAATATATCGGGTACATGTTTAACTTTCGTGATCGTTGTTTCACGTGCGAGCTGCACCCAATATTCTGAATTTAATGTGTATGGTAAATAACCCAGTAAGAAACCTGGGAAGGCAGCAACGGCCGTCATATAACCTAAACCAAGACGCATGTAAGTACGTATTTCGCAACCAATCATAGCGACCGAACCAAAACCCTGAAGTGCAGCGCCAAGCAGTAAAACCCAACTTGGATTCATGCCAAGAGGCAATTTAATATCAAAGAATTGCCAGCCAATCATGATTGCTCCCCAGAGCAATAATATTTCAATAAAGATTGCTGTAAATGGCGACATTGAACGGAACATAAATCGAGTTGAGCCTGGAATTTTCCATTTAGATTCAAAAAAGTTTTCTTTGTGTTCAAGGCCCATCGATATTTCTGGTGTCATGAAGGCACACTCAGTACCAAAACCAGTTTTAGCCATACCAACGCCTGCAATAATACCTATTAGTAATAGCCAAATTGCCATTCCCCAACCAATCGCGCTAATAGCATAGTTCCAGCCGAACAAGCCATCTTCTGTACCATAAATAAATGAACCTACAATAGCGTTCATAAAAAAGGCGAACATCAATACTAAAATAGAGATTCTTAACCAATCGCGATTAGGTTTGTAATCACGACTAGCCTGGCAAGCGAGGCCATCTAACGCAAATTTACCATCGTGTTTATCACCTAATTGAGATGTCGCTTTATTTTCCTGCCCTTTAAAAACGTGACCTATTTTCATCTTACTCATAAGGTAAAAAGTAAAAAAACCGGCGGGTAAAATAGTCGTTAAATAAAGAAGTGATGCGGTAGACATTGATGGTAATCCACCAAGAAAATGATGCGTGGTACAACCTGCTGCTAAACGAGTGCCAAAACTAAAAACGAAACCACCGACAAAAGCCAAAATGAGCTCTTTTGCAGGATATTTAACCCAACCTCGAGACTCACCTTCAGCGCGTGCAACTAACCAGGCACCAACAACAACACCAATAATAATCCAATGAACATTGGGGTCATATGCTCGTGACCACCAATCAATTCCAGGAGCTACGGTCTGCTCAAAAGCAGCTGTCATTTCTACAAGTCCGGTGGTTAAACCTATAGGTTTTTCCAGAACAATGTAATTCATTATTTCTGCAACACCTACAAATACACCACTTATCCAAAACGGCCACTGTTTACGCAAACTCAGCATAACTTACCCCTATATAAATGTAGTAAATAACAGTTGGATTAACAGCCGCCTTCTTCAGAAATACGAACAGTAATTTTTTCAAACTTTCGCCAGGCATCTTTATTTTCAACATCAAATTTGATCGCATTTCTATACGCTTCTAATGCGAGGGATAGTTTTCTTTTTTTCGTTAGTTTGTCGCCTTTAATCATGCAATCAGTCATTGAGCTACATTTAACTTTAAACTCTTTAGCTTGAGCTGGTTGTGAGTAAATAGGTAAGATTATAAATGTAGCTAATATTGCAGCTATGGCGTTGCTTTTGATCATGGAAATCTCCAATATGTTTTTAATAGTAATAAATCTCTAAGGATATTGTCGGTTGAATAATATATATAGTAGTTGATCTATATCAAAAAAAATCATTTCTTTTCATAAACCCTGAGTAATCATGCTGGATACGATATTTTCCCTATAGCATATAAAATAAGGGTCTTTCATTGATAGTCGCTTTATTGCGCATGCTATTCAGGTAAGCTTGCCTTACGGCGATTTTCTAAAAAAGTGTTTAATTTCAGCGTGCGCGAATGGAATCGTTTTTTCCGTGTGTGAAATTGTTGTTGGGCTGAGTACTTGTTGTTCACCGATTTCACATTCAGCTTCGTATACTCTAGCATAAGTTGGATCAAGTTTAGATATATGTTGGCACACTCATACACTAGTAGGATAATAGTCTCTAAATTTTCTTTTTTTGATCATATTATGCTACTACTTGAATGCAATATTTCTGAGTAGTATCCTGAGTCTACAATGATAATGAAGTAGAGTTTACTCGGGTAAGTATCCCAGGAGTTATTCAAATGATTTTCAAGCAACTATTCGAGCAAGATTCCAGCACCTTTACGTATTTACTCGCCTGTGAAAGGACAGGGGAATGCGTGCTCATCGACCCGGTCATTGATACCGTTGAGCGAGACCTGGGCAAGTTGCATGACCTTGGATTGAATTTGACTTATACACTCGAAACACATATTCACGCAGATCATCTAACCGGAGCAAGAAAACTACGCCATACAACTGGGAGTAAAATAGCAGTACCTGCTATGGATCAACTGGCTTGTGCCGATATTAATGTTGAAGAAGGCAAGCCATTTATGGTCGGCGATATTGAATTACATCCGTTGTACACTCCTGGGCATACAGGAACACACCATGCTTATTTGCTTAAGTCGAATGCGCATACGATGTTGTTTTCTGGCGATGCTCTATTGATCGAGGCCTGTGGAAGAACTGATTTCCAATCCGGTGATCCGGTATTATTATATAAATCGATTACCGAAAAGTTTTTCACTCTGCCTGATGAGACGCTGGTATATCCCGCACATGATTATGAAGAGCGTTTCATTACCACCATTGCCCAGGAAAAGCAACGCAATCCGCGCGTGGGTAAGGATAAATCACAACAGGCATTTGTGGAGATCATGAATAATCTTGATCTGCCTTACCCAAGAAAAATTGATTTCGCTGTCCCCGGAAATGAAGCATGTGGAGAGTGCCCAGATAATGTGCCTGAAAAATACCGTGGGCCCTGCGAAATACGAGAGGAAAGATTGAGGGAGACGGCTTCATCTCTCCTTGGCGATCAGGGTTGATAAATGCTTGTAAACAGGGGATCAAATATTACCTGTTCTGCTTTTCTTCTGATGAGTTTGTTCAGCTTTACAACTTATCTCTATGCGGAAGATGATCATATTTTCGATACTCATATACACTATAGCGCCAGTGATGCAGAAGTTATTAGTCCGGTAAAGTTTTTACAGATACTGGATAGCAATCAGATCACACATGCCATTGTAATCGGTACACCAGCTACGCATATGGCCTCACTGTACCGCGCAGCACCTAAGCGTATTATACCATTTCTGAATGTTTACCAAACACCGGAAGACAAGCAGTTCTGGTATAGGAATAAAACACTTCCTCAATGGGTGGGCCGGCAATTGGATGAGGGACCCTGGCTAGGGATTGGAGAATTACATTTATTTGCGGAACATCGTTCGAGCCCAATATTCAACGCAATCGTAAAACTGGCGAGTGAACGCAACCTAATACTCCATATGCATGCTGACCCTGCGGTTATCGATAGTTTGTATGAACACAGTCCTGAAGTCCGAGTAATCTGGGCACATGCAGGCGCGTATCCGTACCCACCTTTACTACGAGACTACCTGAGACGATACCCGTACCTGTATATTGACTTATCAGTACGCGATAATCTGATTGCACCTGGCGGGAAACTGGATGAAGAATGGGAAGAATTGTTCATCGATTATTCTGACCGTTTTATGGTGGGTGTTGATACCTATAGTCCACAACGTTGGTCAGGGTTTGATAGTGTTATACAACAAATAAAAGGCTGGCTTATGCAGCTGCCCAAAGTTGTTGGGCAAGACCTGGCCTATCGCAATGCCAAACGCTTATTAGACTCCATCAGGAGTAAAAAGGTAAGAAAATTTAAGAGGTGAGGCCAGAGAATAATTGTTTTTTAATTGTAAGAAACATTGTTTTTCGAATACTATTTAATAAATTCTGGTTACATAAAGATGTTACAAAAGGAGAAAATAATGTGTAAAACAGTATGCTTTATATTCGGTGCAGGGTTATTTGCGCTTGTTAGTATGCAGTCTCTGGCAGCTGAAGAAGAGGCTTTGCCGTATGTTAATGCACGCTTTCTTACTTCACCTATTGCTCTAAAAATAGCATCAGCATCAGAAGCGGAATGTAGAAAAAAAGGCTATCAGGTATCAGTAGCAGTAGTTGATCGTTATGGAAACTTATTGTCTTTTTCACGTGACCCATTAGCAGGCGCACATACGATTACTTTAGCAAAATACAAAGCCAATACGGCTGCGACATTTCAAGGGGCAACGATAGAGCTGACTAAGCGATTGTCATTTCTGAAAGGAACACCAAACCTATCTCTTGTAGGTGGTGGTGTACCGATCAAACTAGGTGGTTATATGTACGGTGCGATAGGTGTATCAGGAGCGCCGGGAAAAAAGATTCCTGGTGATGTTGATCATGCCTGTGCGATGGCAGGTATAGAGGCAGTACGTGAAGCTATTGAGTTCGGAGCGGATTGAATAAAGCTTGATTTTTTCGATCGAATTTCTTCAAGTTTTTATATAGCCCGAATATAGCGGAATATTTTTTTAGTATATCGGGATCAGGTAGTCGCCGAGGGCCTCGAGTTAAAGTAATGATTTGATTCATTGCACCCACCATAATAGTGCAAAGATGAACAGCGGTGACTATTTTTGGTGCGCTTTTTAACAAAACCTTCATATTACTTTCATAACACTTTCACATAAGTTATTGAATAATCTAAACCTAAATTATTTGGCATTAAATATGCTTTAGATTATTACTAGAGTCAGTTAAGTGGAGAGAAATAAGATGCTAGCCTATATTTATCGCCTCATTCGGGATTTTGAACATGAGCATTCAATTCATCCTAATTTGCTTTACATCAATAGGTTTCATTTCGAACACCTGAAATCTGCATTTGATGAAAACTATTCATTACAAAATATTATAGAAATTTTGCAAGTAGAACTCATTGTTGACACAAGTGTCATTCATCCTCATGCGTCGTGGTCACATTGCGCTCAGAGAAAAATTGCTTCTTGATTAAATTATCATATTGACTTAACAAATGATTAATATGGAGATCAACCCATGAAATATATTTCTCATAAAGCCAAACTGGTTATTACCTCAACATTATCTGTCATTTTTTCTTCTGTTATTATTGTGTTACTGGAAACAACCCGACTTGGTTTATGACAAGCTGTGGCGTGAGGTTGATATTGATTCACTTTTTCGGATCAATGAGGTTTTACAAGCGGGGTTACCCGTCGCATAGTAAAGATTCATTGAGGCTTGTGCCTATATAAAAGGTATTTTTGTCACTTGTTATGTTATGCAGGTCTGAGTACAAGTGTCTGTTTAATTTGAGTCACTGTCCTGTTTTACCTTCGAGCTGTTCACAACCAATATTTCTTCCAACTTAAGTCCAGTCATGCCATTGATCGTTCGCCATAAATAATAAAATATCGCCATCATCATAAGCATGGAAGGGATGGCTATCACAGGGTAACTGAGTAACGTCATCTGTCCGAGTTCTTCGTTGAAAGCAGCGCTGCCCGACGGACTGGTAACAATCCATTTAGCCAGAATGTAGTTCATCACAGCTGAAAAGAGAAAGGTGCCACTGAGTAGATATGTGGCATTCTGTAACCGTGCGTCAAATGCCTCGCTATTTCCACGGTCATCAAGTTTCTGTTTGATCATGCTGACATTCATAACCGTTGGATTATAGAGAAGCGTCTTGATCAGCGGATAGCGTGTGCGTGTGGAAACTAACACTGCAATACCGATCAATCCGGGAATAGTGGCTTCTTTGACAGCCAGCCACTGTGGATCGAGTTGCAATAGACCGATGCCACCAGTCAGTAATACGCTGACTAATCCTAAAATGGCAATAAAATTAAATTTCTTATATTGGAATCGTTCGAACAGCCCCCAGCCCAGAGGAAATGCGAGTGCAACAATTAAAGCCGTCGTTGCGCCAAGGGAATCATCTCCACTGAGCTTCATCAGGATAAAAGAGGGGATAAAAATGCTGACAAGCAGGTCGATCATTGGACGTGGTTTATAGTCAGAAGCTTTTTGTGTGGTTGTGTTGGGAGTATTGTTCATAGTCTGTCTCTGATTTTGATTTTACAAGCGAGTTATCGGTCTTCCATCACGAATCCAATGGGTAATGCCATTACGCACATTAAAGACTTTTGTGTAGCCCATTTTTTCAACCAGGAGACGTGCCAGAACGCTGGTGCGGCTACCTGTACGGCAGATCAATATAACCGGATCATCTTTGCCTATGGTGCTAGTGAAACGGGGTAGAAAATCCGGTAGTACACGTCCACTGGCATCGACAAAAGTTAGCCGCTGGCTGCCTTCGATCACACCTATCTGTCGCCACTCTTCCGGGCGTCGTATGTCGTAAATCGGCACGTCCTTTTCAAGCATGGTTTTTAACTGATAATTATCCAGGTTGCTATAAGGCGGTTCGGCGCAAGCAGACAGCAGGGTAGCTGATAGAAAAATACCAAGCAAACGAAAGCTCAGGTATTTTTTCAACTTCGATATTAACGAAAAAAATGACTGGCTAAAACAAACCCCGGACAACTTGTTCAGCTGTCCAGGTTTAGTTTCATTATTAATGTTAATCATCGCCACTCATAAATCCTAGCAGATGTAGTAAGCTGGTGAACAGGTTGAAGATAGAAACATACAAGGTCACGGTTGCCATGATGTAGTTGGTTTCGCCTCCGTGGATGATGTTGCTGGTCTCATACAGGATTAGTCCTGCCATTAACAACACGAACATGGACGAGACTGCCAGCGACAGACCGGGCATTTCAAAGAAGACTGCACCCAGGCCAGCTGCGAAGGCGACTAGAATGCCGACCATTAGAAAACCACCCATAAAACTGAAGTTTTTGCGGGTAGTCAGTGCATAAGCGGATAAGCCGAGAAAAATGACGCCAGTGGCACCCATGGCGGTCATGACCACTTGTCCGCCATTGGGTAGGGCTAGATAGGCATTGAGAATCGGGCCGAGGGTATAACCCATGAAGCCAGTCAGGGCGAATACGAAAGCAAGCCCCAGGCTGCTATTGCGAAACTTGGCAGTTGCGAATAGCAGACCAAAATAACCACCTAATGTTAGTAATAAACCTGGATGAGGCA
>Ga0316204_10007466_pt1 | contig 15939 bp, 16 predicted proteins | sample 6monrhotite_MG_2_FD_205661 | JGI IMG/M metagenome (GOLD analysis project Ga0316204, IMG submission 205661) | Microbial mat bacterial communities from mineral coupon in-situ incubated in ocean water Damariscotta River, Maine, United States -... | ecosystem: Environmental > Aquatic > Marine >... | reverse complement strand
CCCGCTGGTCAGCGCGATACGCACCGCATCAGCTCGGAATTCGTCCGTCCGTTTCAGTCCCATAGTCAGTCTCCTTTGTTGCAGTAAATGCTATCAAAGGAGCGGCATCAAACCGCGACAGGTCCAGTGTTAGTCGATCCTAAGCCAGCGTCACGCTTTAGATTCTGACAATCGCCGGGATAATCGTCTGGAAGCGGCCCACTGATTGCCCTATCGGTAATCGGATGAAGCGCGTGATTGTCATAATGTCAGAGTTTGCCATAGTCGCATCGTTGATTGTGGCCTTGACTGCTGTAGGTTTTGCACACCGCGTTTCGGCCCAGACTTTGGATGCCGATCTTGAGGCCTTCTTGCTGTCCGGCGGAACCCTAAGCGGCCTTTGCGGTGATCTTCAAGACCCCAAAAATGCCCGTGCGGATGAGTGTTCCGCTTGCAGGCTGATCGCCGCAACCGTTGTGCCGGACACCTTTGAACATCCCATCGTCTTGCGGCTTCTCCAGACGCTCAAGCTGATGCGTTTGGCACAGTTGCGCCATCATGCTGTGCCGCGTGATCCCGGCCAACAGACCCGCGCCCCACCCCAAGCCTGATCTTGTTTTCCTACATCAACAAATCAATTGCCCGCAGCACGCGGGCCCAAAGGCTTGGAGCTTTTATGACGACCCTGACAACTGATGCGCCGCAGGATGCGAGCGCAAACAAATTCTATTTCGCCGCTTGGCGTTGGCACTTCTATGCCGGTCTCTTTGTTATTCCCTTTCTGGCGGTGCTTGCTGTGACGGGCATGGCGATGCTGTGGATTGCATGGATTGATGGCCGCGATGGCGAACGCACCGCCGTCACCCCGCAAGAGATCATCGCGCCCCTATCTGAACAGGCCGCTGCTGCAGTCACTGCGATCCCCGAAGGCACGCTCAAGCAATATGTCGCCCCGCGTACGGCTGATGTTGCGGCGCTGTTCCGGGTGGATCATGACGGCGAGGCGACAATGGTTGCCGTCGATCCCTATACCGCGAAAGTCATCGACACCTTTCCCCGCCGCAGTGGCTGGTACGACTTTGTCGATGGTATTCACAGCGATCTGATGCTGGGTGTGACCGGCGACCGGATGCTGGAAACGGCTGCATCGCTTGCCTTGGTGCTGGTTGCGACCGGCCTTTATATGTGGTGGCCCCGCGCGGCAGGATGGCGCAGGGCGCTGGTGCCCAGCCTGACCCGTGGGCGCAATCTTTGGAAATCCCTGCATGGGGTGATCGGTATTTGGCTTTCGCTGTTTCTTGTGTTCTTCCTGATTTCAGGCCTGGCATGGACGGGCATTTGGGGCGGCAAATTTGTCCAAGCCTGGAGCCAATTTCCAGCCGAGAAATGGGATGCAGTCCCATTGTCCGATGACACACATGCCAATATGAACCATGCCCGCCGTGAGGTGCCATGGGCGCTTGAGCTTACGCCGATGCCCGCCTCTGGCAGCACAGCAGGCATTGAGGGGATCACTGCACCAGCCGTGACGCTGAACAGTGTTGATGCCTTTGCCCGCGAAATCGGCTTTGACGGGCGATACCAGATGAATCTGCCCAAAGGGGACACTGGTGTCTGGACGCTGAGCCGCGATTCCATGAGCACCGACAGCACCGATCCGATGTCCGACAGAACGGTCCACATTGATCAATACACCGGCAAGATCCTCGCTGATGTGCGTTATGCCGACTATTCGTTGGCGGGCAAGGCGATGGCCGTGGGCATCGCGTTGCATATGGGTACGCTTGGTCTGTGGTCAGTCTTGGCGAATACCGTGGTTTGCCTTGCTGTATTGTTCCTTTGTGTCAGCTCGCTTGTGCTGTGGTGGAAACGTCGCCCCGCCGGCGCCAGCCGTCTGGCCGCGCCGCCGCTGCCCAAGGAAATGCCGCTGTGGCAGGGTGCTGCGCTGGTTGGCATTGGCGTCTCTATGGCCTTTCCAATGGCGGGCATCGCCTTGCTGAGCGTTTTGGCCATCGACAGCCTGATCCTGTCTCGCCTGCCGGGTTTGCGTCGGGCCTTGACCTAACCAAAACGGGGCAGCCCGGCCAAGGTTCGGGCCGCCCCAACAGCAAAAGATCAGTGGCGCATGCTTGCCGCGTTGCGCTGGGTTTTGCCCATGTGGTCTTGACTTCCGGCCCCTCAAACGGTGTAGGTGCGGCAAAGATTTTCCGCCCACTGAAAGGGACCGTCATGCATGCCTATCGCAGCCACACCTGTGCTGATCTGAACATTGAAAACAAGGGCGACGCTGTGCGCCTGTCTGGTTGGGTTCACCGTGTCCGCGATCACGGCGGCGTTCTGTTCATCGACCTGCGTGATCACTACGGCATGACGCAGGTTCTGTGCGATCCGGACAGCCCGGCATTTTCCGAATTGGAAAAGGTCCGCTCTGAATGGTGCATCCGTGTGGATGGCGTGGTGAAGGCGCGTGACGAAAGCCTGATCAACGCGAAATTGCCCACCGGCGAGATCGAAGTCTACATCCGCGAAGTCGAAGTGCTGGGTGCGGCGGATGAATTGCCCCTGATGGTGTTTGGCGATCAGGAATATCCTGAAGAGACCCGCCTGCGCTACCGCTACCTCGATCTACGCCGCGAGAAGATGCAAGCCAACATGATCCTGCGCTCTGATGTGGTCAGCTCGATCCGCCAGCGCATGTGGGACCAGAAGTTCAAAGAATTCCAGACGCCGATCATCACCGCATCCAGCCCCGAAGGCGCCCGCGATTTTCTCGTGCCGTCGCGCCTGCATCCGGGCAAATTCTATGCATTGCCGCAAGCGCCCCAGCAGTTCAAACAGCTGTTGATGGTCTCTGGCTTTGACAAGTATTTCCAGATTGCGCCGTGTTTCCGCGATGAAGATCCACGTGCCGACCGTTCGCCGACCGATTTCTACCAGCTGGACCTCGAAATGTCCTTTGTCACCCAGCAGGATGTCTTTGACACCATTCAGCCGGTGATCGCAGGTGTATTCGAAGAGTTCGGCGGCGGCCGCAAAGTGGATGAGACATGGGAACAGATTTCCTACAAAGATGCTGCGCTTTGGTATGGCTCTGACAAGCCCGACCTGCGCAACCCGATCAAGATGCAGGTGGTGAGCGAACATTTTGCCGGTTCAGGTTTTGCGATCTTTGCCAAACTGCTCGAACAAGACGGCACCGAGATCCGCGCCATTCCGGCACCCACGGGCGGCAGCCGCAAATTCTGTGACCGGATGAACGCCTTTGCCCAGAAAGAGGGCCTGCCGGGCATGGGCTATATCTTCTGGCGCGAAAAAACCGCCGATGCTGTGGCGCAAGAACTGGGCATCACCGTGAAAGAGGCGCAAGCCAAGCTCAAATCCGGTGAAGTCGAGGGCGGCATGGAAGCTGCTGGCCCATTGGCCAAGAACATCGGCCCCGAACGCACCGAAGCGATCCGGCAGCAGCTGGGCCTGAACATCGGCGATGCGGCGTTCTTCCTTGGCGGCAAGCCAAAAGCCTTCGAAGGTGTTGCGGGCCGCGCGCGGAACGTCATCGGCGAAGAGCTGGGCCTGACCGACAAAAACCGCTTTGCCTTTGCATGGATTGTCGATTTCCCGATCTACGAAAAGGACGAAGAGACCGGCAAGATCGACTTTGAACACAACCCCTTCTCCATGCCGCAAGGCGGGATGGAAGCGTTGCAAGGCGATCCGCTTGAAGTTCTGGGCTATCAGTATGATCTGGCCTGCAACGGTTATGAACTGGTCTCCGGCGCGATCCGGAACCACCGTCCTGAAATTATGTTCAAGGCCTTTGAAATCGCTGGCTATGGCGAAGAAGAAGTGCGCAAGCGTTTTGGCGGCATGGTCAATGCGTTCCAATACGGCGCCCCGCCGCACGGTGGTTGCGCGGCAGGCATCGACCGGATTGTGATGCTGCTGGCGGACGAACAGAACATCCGTGAGGTCATCCTGTTCCCGATGAACCAACGCGCCGAAGATCTGATGATGAACGCGCCATCCGATCCGACATCGGATCAGTTGATGGACCTGGGTCTGCGGGTCATTCCGCAGGAATAATCGAACAGAAGGGCCGCAGCGATGCGGCCCTTTTCGTTTGGCGGTCGTTGATCAGTCTTCCAGACTGTCCTCGCGCTTTTCCTCAATCAGACCGCGTTCCTCTTTCTTGCGCTCTTCGAAACGCTGTCCAAAGGCCTCGTTGTGTTCCTCGCCGATCGTCTCGCGGGCGCGGGTGAACACTTCGTTCTCTTCTTCGTCGATGTGATGCTCATAGTCATGCTTGAGCGTCTTGAATTTGGTCAGCCAACCGGGCGATGACATATCCATCCCGTTCAGCTCTTCCATCAGATCGTCCAGCTGCTGATGCTCATGAACGGAGTGGCGGGCCGAATCCTGCCCCCAGGTTTCGGAGATAAGCTTGGAGTAAAATGTCTCTTCCTCCGCGGCGGCGTGTGATTTCACATCGCGGTAAAAACTGTCCCATGCTTCGCGGCGTTCGGGGGTGTCACCGCTGGTCTGCTCCAAAGTATTCAACAGGTCGCGGTGTGCGTCATGGTCGGATTTGATGGCGTCATAAATAGATGGCATTTTGATCCCTTTCTGTGTCTGCTGTAACAACGCGCCGCTGCCATCCCGGTTCCCGTGCTGCGGGCCGGCGCGACAATTAGAGAAAAATAAATTTTCAATCCGTTATACTTGGCGCGTCGGAAATTAAGGATGTGACCCCATGCCTTTCACTCCCGAAATGGCGGAACGGCGGTTTGGCTATGGGCTGTCCCCGCAGATCGTGCCGCCGTCCTCTGTGGCGCAGATGTTGTCGGGGCTGCAAGGCGCGGATGTGATGGCACAGGCCTATCCGATCCCCGGCTTCAGGCATATTCAGGAACAGATTGTCTATGTGCGCCGATTTTCCAGATATGCCCGCAAGAACCCGGAGACCGAGGCGGGACAGGCGGCTGAGCAGAAAGCCAAGCTCGCCCGCCGCGCCCTGTTTCACGACCGCCAACGCTGGACGGTTGCAGCGCTCCAACGACGGATCGGCACGCCGCATGCCTTTCGGGAAAGGCTGATTGCCTTTTGGGCCGATCACTTCACCGCACGGGGCAAAAGCGGGCTGTTGCGGGCCGCTGCACCTGCCTATCTCGAAGAGGCCCTGCGCCCTCATGTGAGCGGCAAGTTTGTCGATCTTCTGCGGGCCTGCGTCACCCATCCGCTGATGTTGCACTATCTCGATCAGAACACCTCTGCCGGACCAAACAGCCGCGCGGCACAGCGTCCCGATAGACAGCGGGGCTTGAATGAAAACCTCGCCCGTGAGGTGTTGGAGCTGCACACGTTGGGGGTCGGCGGGCCATATACTCAAAACGATGTGCATGAGCTGGCCAAGCTGCTGACAGGGCTGGCGGGCACCCGCGATTACAGCTTCAAGTTTCGTCGCAACATGGCCGAACCCGGTGCAGAGACAGTTCTGGGCCGCAGCTATGACGGGCCGCCGGGGCTTGCCCCGATCCACGCCGTTTTGACTGATCTGGCCCTGCACCCGGCCACCGCCGCGCATATCGCCCGCAAATTGGCGGTGCATTTTGTGTCCGATACTCCGCCGCCGGATCTCATCGAGGATCTGCAAGAGACCTACCTCGGCAGTGGCGGTGATCTGATGACATGCTACGCGGCCTTGCTGCACCATCCTGCATCATGGACTACGCACGCGCCAAACATCCGGCCCCCGGACGAATTTGTTGGCGCGGCGTTGCGGGCGATGGCGGTGAAGCCCGAGATGATGGAGGCGCTCAGACCCGCTCAAATCCGGCGGCTCTTGCTCACACCGATGCGGTTGATGGGGCAGGCATGGCAACAACCGGCAGGACCGGACGGCTGGCCGGAAGACGATGGCGCATGGATCACGCCGCAGGGCATCGCGGCGCGGTTGGACTGGGCGGTGAACACGCCGGCGCAACTGCGGCCCGATCTGCCAGATCCCCGCAACTTTGTGCATGATGCACTCGGCCCGAACCCGCCGGCTGATGTGGTCTTTGCCGCCAGCGCTGCAGAGACCCGCGCGGATGCGATTGGTCTGGTGCTCTGCGCTCCGGCGTTTCAAAGGCGGTGACCTGATGACCCATGCGCCCCTCTCCCGCAGGCAGATGCTGACCCGCAGCGGATTGATCGGCTGTTCGCTGGCTGCCAGCCCGCTTTGGACACCGCTCAGCCTGGCCAATGCCCCGTGGCAGGGGCGTCTGGTCGTGATCATCCTGCGCGGCGGTATGGATGGGCTGGATGTGGTGCGGCCCACCGGCGATCCGGCCTTTGCGGCCCTGCGCCCGACCTTGGCCAAGGGCGACGCGCCGTTGGATCTGGATGGATATTTTGCGCTGCACCCAGCGTTAAGGGATCTCATGCCGCTTTGGCACCGCGAAGAATTGGGATTTGTGCATGCCGTTTCGACGCCCTACCGCGACAAGCGCAGCCATTTTGACGGGCAGGATTTACTGGAGGCTGGCACCCAGGTTCTGGCCGGAGCAGGGCGCGACGGCTGGCTCAACCGGTTGATGCAATTCCTACCGCAGGTCGAGGCCGAGACAGCTTATGGTATCGGGCAGGAGCCCTTGACCTTGTTGGATGGTGCCGCACCAGTGGCCAATTGGACCCCTGATGCGGCGCTGCACCTAAGCCCGCAGGCCCTGCGTCTGGCCGAACAGATCATGAAAAGCGATCCGCAGATGTATGCCGCTCTGATGGAGGCGCAATTGCTTTCGGGTGCGCAGCCGGGCGCGGGATCGGGCAAAAAGGGGCCGGCACATATCGAAATCGCAAAGTTTGCCGGGGACCGGTTGCGCGGCCCGGCGCGGATCGCTGCGTTCTCGCTCAATGGTTGGGACACGCACCGCGCCCAAGCCCGCACCTTACCGCGCAGCTTGGGGCAATTGTCAGATGTGATCCTCACCCTCAAACAGGATCTGGGCGCGTCGGTTTGGGGGTAAACGGCATTGGTCGCACTCACGGAATTTGGACGGACAGCCCGTGAAAATGGCACCGGCGGCACCGATCACGGCACAGCAGGCCTGATGGTCATGGCGGGCGGTGCCATTCGCGGCGGCCGCGTGTTTGGGAGCTGGCCGGGGCTGGGGGAACAGGCGCTGTATCAACAGCGCGACCTGATGCCGACCGATGACGTGCGCGCGCCCCTGGCCTGGATCATGCGTGGCATGACCGGCCTGCCGGTATCAACCCTGCAGGATAAAGTGTTTCCGGGGCTCGAAATGGGGCCGGATCCGGAGCTAATGCGCTGAGGTAGGATGGTCTAGAACAGGCTTGAGCTGCCGACATAACTGCCCAGTTGCCCAATAAGCCCATGCTCGCCTTCGCGCACCGAGGCTATGATCACAACCGCCAAGCCAACAACACCGGCAGTGAACACGATCCAGTCGAAGCTGACCAGATTTTCCATTTCACGGCGATCTTGCAGGGCAGGTTTATCAGTCATGGGGACCTCTTCAGAGAGCAGCGGCATAAAAACAGCATCACATCGCAATATGGCCAGATTATGCGCCGCTTATGCTGCTTTTGCGACGATTGGGGCCACCTGCCGCCGCGTTATGGGCTTGGCCTTGGGCGGGACTGCGCCTAACCTGCCCACATGAGTGACCCGATACATCCAGACATATCCCTTGGCACACCGGTTCCGAACTGGACAGTGCCGCCGCGCCCGGATGGCGCTATTCTCAAGGGGCGGTACGCGGAACTGGCCCCGCTTTCGGCTGAGGCGCACGCAGCGCTGTTGTTTCGGGCCTATCAGGGGCAGGACCATGTTTGGGACTACATGCCTTACGGTCCGTTTTCCTCGGCATCCCAATACCACCGCTGGGTGCGCGATCATGCCGGTCAACCCGATCCGTTCTTCTATGCGATCCGCAACCTTGAAAGCGGCGCATGGGAAGGTGTTGCAAGTTTCCTGCGGGTGGCACCGGATATGGGCAGCATCGAAGTGGGCCACATCAACTATAGCCCAGCGTTGCAGCGCACCCGTGCCGCAACGGAGACCATGTATCTGATGATGAAATGGGCTTTTGACGCTGGTTACAGGCGGTATGAGTGGAAATGCAACGCGCTCAACGTCGGGTCGCGCCGCGCGGCGCAGCGGCTTGGTTTCAGCTATGAAGGGGTCTTTCGGCAGGCCGCGGTGGTCAAAGGTCGCAACCGTGACACCGCTTGGTTCGCCGCAATAGACAGCGAATGGCCCGCTTTGAAAGAGGCGTTTGAAGCGTGGTTGTCCCCTGCCAATTTTGATAGCAACGGACAGCAGTTGGAGCGCCTTGGCGATTTGACCGGGCTGGTGCGCACCGCCTCTGATCCGACCCTTTAAGCAGAGATTTCTAAATCGCGATCCGCTCCGCCAGACGGGTTTGGATGAGCCCGGCGATACGCGCCGTATCCGATGCGGCGGCATGCCCCTTTGCCCGTTGCCGTGCCAGTGTTTTGGCCGCAGCGGCCAAGCCATCGTCACCCGCGGCCTGCGCCACGCCGACAAGAAACTGTGCCACATAATCCAGCGTGTGATCTGTCGGGGCATCTTCAAGAATATCAGCGACATGCGCGATATCATCGCGGTATGCGATCCGATCCGGTTCAACCTTGGTCAGATCAACGCGCCGCGGCCCTTGCGGGCGCTGTTCGGGTGGCAACAGTGACAGAACCTTGTCCTGAAACGGGGCCAGCGCAACAATTGGTTTGGACATGAACCCATGAGCGCCCTTGGCCAGTGCCGCATTCTCCAGAACAGGATCGCCAGACATCGCCAGAATACCAACAATCGCAGGCTGGCTATGCGCAAGTTCTTCAATCAGGTCCAATCCACTGCCATCGGGCAGGCCCAGATCAATGATGATGACGGACGGGCGGTAGACCCGCAGATGCCGCCGGGCAGAGCGGAGGCAATCCGCCCGCCTGATCCGCGCCCCGGACCGCAAACACAACAGGCGCAATGCCTCACAGGCAAAGCGGCTGTCCTCCACCACAAGGACGGTCAGCCCCAGTAGTGGCCGCGCCGCCGTGGGCGCGGGGATCGTCGCGGTAAACGGGTCCGTGGTATCCATTCTGGCCTCCATCATCATCCTTTGGCATGAGTATGGTTACGCACCGTTGGCTAATGGCAGGTTAACGTGACGCATTGCTCTTGCCCTCGTCAGGGACGATAAGACCGCAACTTAAATGACGAAGGATCATAAGATGATTGGACGCCTGAACCACGTTGCCATTGCCGTTCCGGATCTGGAGGCTGCGGCTGATCAATATCGCAATGCTTTGGGGGCCAATGTCGGTGCCCCGCAGGACGAGCCGGATCACGGCGTGACCGTGATTTTTATCGAACTGCCGAACACCAAAATCGAATTGTTGTATCCTTTGGGTGAAAACAGCCCGATCCAAGGGTTTCTGGACAAGAACCCATCAGGTGGCATTCACCACATCTGCTATGAGGTCGATGATATCATCGCCGCCCGCGACCATCTTAAATCCACCGGTGCGCGTGTGCTTGGCACCGGAGAGCCCAAAATCGGCGCACATGGCAAACCGGTGATCTTCTTGCATCCCAAGGATTTCAACGGCGCTCTGGTCGAGCTGGAGCAGGTCTGAGCCATGGGTGTGACATCTGGCCTCGTCCTCTTTGCGGTGATCTGGGCGATGACTTTTCTCATCGCCCTGCCGATCCGCGTGCAAACCCAAGGTGATCTGAATGACGTTGTGCCGGGCACCCATGCAGGCGCGCCGGAGCATCATCACCTGCGCAAAAAGGCGCTATGGACCACGCTGATTGCAGCCGTGATTTGGGCCATTGTTGCCACCATCATCCTGTCCGAATGGATCAGCGTCGATGACATCGAAAGCTGGTTCAGGGCTGGCGCATGGAGAGACGGTGGAACAGATGGGTAAATGTTGCCGCGCCTAGGATTGGGATCACCAGATTGAGAAGCGGCACCGAAAGCGGGATTGCCATCAAAATACCGGCGAGCCAGATCGTGCCCATATGTTTGCGCCGCAGCTTCTTGGCCTCGACCCGCCCGACCCGGCGGATCGCGGCCATGGTGTAGTATTCGCGGCCCAGCAAAAATCCGTTCAACGTCCAGAACACCAGCGGTGCAAAGACGTTGAACAGAAAATAAAACAGCAAAGCCAGAATGTTGGCCCCAATCAACACTCCCAGAAAATTCACCGTGTCGCGCAGGGCATCGCCAAATGGCACCGGTGTTGTGGGCGGCAGACCCGGATAATGCTCTGCTTCGACTGCTGTGGCGACGTCATCCAAAAACATCGATGTAATGGCTGATGCGACAGGAATCATCAGGAACATCGACAGAAAAAACAGCAAGAACGCCGATCCCCACGAAAGCAAATCACCGATCCATGTCACCTCACCAATGATCGGCAGCCAGACCTGTTCTGGCGTCAACCAGTCCACCAACCACGAAAAACCCGCCGTGGCCGCGATCAGCAATGCCAGCGCCAGCGCGATGCCGATAAAGAAGACACGGCGGAAACGCCGGTCCGTCAACTGGCCAATCGCCATGAAAAAAGAATTGAAAATCAGCGGGAGAGCCATGTCGTTATGCTTTCGATATTTGGCCGTGGCCGTTCGGGCGGCGCGGATGTTTCTGTGCCGATGTGAATAATCCCCGCAATACGCTCATGATCTGCCAGCGCCAACCCGTCTTGCATAAATCCGCGATCATGGGAGGGCCAGCCAGACAGCCAATTCGCCCCCCAACCAGCGGCCAGCGCGACGTTCAACAACGCCAGACAAACGGCACCCGCTGCATAGGTTTGTTCCAATGCCGGGATTTTCTCGGATGGTTTTTGAACTTCGACCACGACAACCGCAAGACCACCTTGATCAAACTGACTGCGCCCTTTGACGATCTGCTCCTCAGGCAAGGCCAAAGCCGCGCCGCGTGATTGGACAACTTCGGCCAATCGCGCCATCGCGGGTGTTTCCAACACGATAAACCGCCACGGCTCCAACTTGCCGTGATCTGGACTGCGCGCCGCCGCCGTCAAAAGTGGGATCAAAGCAGCCCGATCCGGCACCGGCCCGGCCAGAGTCTTGGCAGGGCGCGACCGGCGTGTTTGCAAAAATCGAAGGGCGTCTGGGTTCGGATCAGGCATAGGGCCTCGCGTTTCAAGTCTATAGATCAGCCAGCAAGCAGGCATTGGAACATGGCGCGTCCAAATGCCCCTTTTGCCTGGCGAAACTGCCAGCGCCATGCTGGATTGTCCATCCGCTAAGGGGCGGTATCCAAAAGCGCCTGAACATCCAGCGGATCGTTGACCATCGCCAAGGCACCCTGCGCATCACGCGGCCAATCCGCCTCGGCGCGATCCCAATAAAGCTCAACACCGTTGCCATCAGGATCACGCAGATAAACCGCTTCGCTCACCCCATGATCAGCGGCACCGTCCAAGGCAATGCCTGCCTCAACCACCCGCCGCAAAACCTGCGCCAGCGCTGTGCGATCCGGATAAAGAAATGCCGCATGGTAAAGGCCGGTATGCCCCGGCGGTGGCGGGCTTGCGCCTTTGCTCTCCCAGGTGTTTAACCCGATATGATGGTGATACCCGCCCGCCCCCAAAAAGGCCGCGCGATCCCCATACCGCAGGGTCAGATCAAACCCCAAAACATCACGGTAAAAATCTATTGCCCGATCAAGGTCAGCAACCCTGAGATGGACATGCCCAACGCTGGGATGTGTCATGCTGTTCTCCTGTTTCCTCCCTCTACATGGGGAAGCTCAGGCATTTTGAACAGAGGCACCCGCGCAGAGCGGATGTGAACCCGCGCACAGAACAACAGATGACTGCCACGAAGGGACGCAACACGCCCCTCTTCATTTGGCCCTTAAACCTCCGGGGGTCCGGGGGCAGCGCCCTCGGCGGCTTGCTTAACCCACCATCCCGATGATTTCATAGGTGCGCTTGAGGATCGGTGCCGTGATTTCACGCGCCTGTTCTGCACCTTTGGCAAGAATACGGTCGATCTCGGCGGTGTCGGCCATCAGTCGCGCCATCTCTGTCGAAATCGGGGCCATTTTGGCAACGGCCAGCTCGGCCAGTTTGGGTTTGAACGTGCCAAACTGCTGTCCGCCGACCTCGGCCAGAACCGCATCAACCGATTGCTCGTTCAAGGCGGCATAGATGTTCACCAGATTGCGGGCCTCGGGGCGGCCTTCCAGCCCGGCCGCTTCGGATGGCAAGGCGTCCGGATCGGTCTTGGCCTTGCGGATTTTCTTGGCAATGGTGTCGGCATCGTCGGTCATGTTGATCCGGCTGGCGTCTGATGGATCAGACTTCGACATCTTCTTGGACCCGTCCCGCAGGGACATCACCCGCGTTGCCGCGCCTTCAATCACCGGCTCGGTGATCGGAAAGAAATCAACGCCATAGTCGTGGTTAAATTTGGCGGCGATGTCTCGGGTCAGTTCCAGATGCTGTTTCTGGTCCTCGCCCACCGGCACATGGGTCGCGTGATAGACAAGGATGTCCGCCGCCATCAGCGCCGGATAGGCAAACAGGCCCAGCGAAGCTTTTTCAGCATTCTTGCCCGCCTTGTCTTTCCATTGGGTCATCCGGCCCATCCAGCCCATCCGCGCCACGCAGTTGAAAACCCAGGCCAGCTGCGCATGTTCGGGCACCTGGCTCTGGTTGATCAGGATAGATTTCTCCGGGCTGATCCCCGATGCAATGAAACCCGCCGCCAATTCACGGGTGCTGTGGCGCAGATCTGCCGGATCCTGCCAGACGGTGATCGCATGCATGTCTACCATGCAATAGACGGTCTGGATGTCCTGCGCCTGCATCCGCACAAAGCCTTGGATCGCGCCCAGATAATTGCCCAGATGCAAATCCCCAGACGGCTGAATGCCGGAAAACACTCGCGGGGTGAAATTGGTATTGGACATCAGGCACCTCTGGGCTGGATTTGGCGGTTGTCACGGCTTACTCATGGGCGCGAACCCCGTCAAGGAGCCCCCAATGCAAGACCCCGATATCCAGCCGCCCGTGAACCCATTGCCGCCCGCGGTCATCTTGATGTTTCTGGCCATCGCCGGGGTCGAGGCGGGGCTAACGCTGGGCGAGGCGGGTCTGATCGGCGGCCCCGGTGCTGTGGGGTGGCGGCTGGGCCTGATCCGCGATTTCGCATTCTCAGGTGAGATTTTTGACTGGATGCTGGCCAATGGGCAGTGGCCTTTGTCAGAAGTTCGCAGGTTGGTGACCTATCCCTTTGTGCATCTGGGCTTTACCCATGGGCTGTTTGCGATGGTGCTGCTTCTGGCGCTGGGCAAGATGGTGGCCGAAGTGATGGGGCAGATGGCCTTTGTGGCGATCTTTATCCTGTCAGGCGTAGGCGGCGCGGCGATTTATGCGCTGCTGCTCAATGATCCTGTTTGGCTGGCCGGTGCCTACCCCAATGCCTATGGCTTGATCGGGGGTTATTCCTTTGTGATGTGGCGGCATCTGGCCGGTCGCGGAACGCAGCAGTATCGGGCTTTCTCGCTGATCGCGGTTCTGATGGGCATCCAACTGGTCTGGGGCGTGTTCTTTGAAACCGGCACCATGTGGGTGGCGGAATTGGCTGGGTTCTTTTGCGGCTTTGGTCTGTGTTTCCTGCTGGCCCCCGGTGAATGGGCGCGGATCAGGGCCAAGTTGCAGCGCCGCTGAGAGCCGCGCGATCACCCGCGCCGCATTGCACCCTTAAACTCGGCCAGGCGGAACGCGCCAATCATTTGCCCCACACCAAAATAGCTGAACGCGCCAATCGCGATCAGCACCAAAAGCGCCAGCCCCCGCCACCATGGCAATCCAAGGAAGGGCTGCATCACGGCATTGCCCAGCCACAGCGCCGCGCCCATCACCAGTGATGCGATAACGATGCGCCAGATCCGCTTGTGGAACCGCGCGTCAAACTTCACGGCTTTGCCATAACGCCGCGCCCCGATGGCAAGACAGGCAAACATTGTCCAACCGGCAAAGGTTGTGGCCAGCGCCGGTGCAATCCATCCGACAAAGGGCGCCAGCCCAACCGCCAGCGCGGCGTTCACCACCATGGCCACCAGCGCGAAATAGAACGGGCGGCGGGTGTCTTCGCGCGCGAAATAAACCGGTTGCAGGATTTTCTGCAATACAAAGGCAGGCAGGCCCAAGCCATAGATCAAGACCGCCGTGGCAATGGCTGCGGTGTCGTCCACATCGGATGCGCCGCGTTCAAACAGCACCCGGACCAGGCTGCCCGGCACCACCATCAGGGCCACCGCCGAGGGGATCGTCAGGGCGAGCGCAATTTCAGCAGCACGGCTCAGCGCATGATGCGCACCATCATCATCACCGGCCCGCAAGCGTCGCGCCAGATCCGGCAGCAGAACAACGCCAACGGCAATACCCACAACACCCAGCGGCAGTTGATACAGACGATCCGCGGCAAATAGCCAAGACACCGCGCTGTCATATTGGCTGGCCACCAATTGCCCCACCACCAGATTGATTTGCATCACCCCAGAGGCCAGCGCGGCCGGCAGGGCAACGGTGACCATCGCCTTCATATCCGGGGTCCAGCGCGGACGGCCGGGACGCAGGGCAAAGCCCGCTCTGGCCGCGGCCCGCCAGGTCAAGGCCAGCTGCGCCACGCCTGCAACGGGAATGGACCAAATCAGCCAGTCAATCACCGCGCCGCCAGACAGGGCGCCGATGGTCATGGCTGTAATCACAAAGATATTGAGCAGCACCGGCGCCGCCGCAGCGACGGCAAACCGCCCTGTGGCGTTTAGAATGCCAGAGAACAGCGCCGCCAGAGACATGCAAAAGATATAGGGAAAGGCGATGCGACCATAGCTGACCGTCATGTCAAAGCGTTCATCGCCGGAAAATCCTTCGGCGGTCACCCAGACAAGCGCAGGCATAAAGATCATGCCCAATGCGGTCAGCAGCATCACCACCAACGCCAGCCCGTTAAAGGCATCGCGTGCAAACACGCCCGCGCCGTCCTCGCCCTCCAGCCGTTTGGCGAACATCGGCACAAAGGCGGCATTAAACGCACCTTCGGCAAAGAAACGGCGGAACATATTGGGCAACCGGAAGGCCGCGACAAAGGCATCCATCACCGGGCCGGGGCCAATCAGTGACAAAAGCAGCACTTCGCGGATAAAGCCCATCACACGGCTGAGCAAGGTCCAGACACCCACGGTGAAAAAGCCGGACATGAGGCGAATGGGTTTCATAGCTGGCAAGCCCTGCAATCAGATTGCGCCAGCATTACAGCGCCGTGCAGCAGCGTGCAATGTTATCGGATGTTTGGAAATTGCCCTTGCGGGGCTCAGGCGACCAACAACCGCGCTGAACCGCAAGTCAGGCTCTGCCGCGCGGAGGGGCCAAACGCGCCCGGATCGCTGCGCAGTTCGGGGAACAATGCAAATACCTCTTCGCGGGCTTTTGGGCCCAGGCCTGTCAGGCTGTAGTCACCGGGTTGATAGCTTTCGGACCATGCGCCAGCAGATTTGATGATTTCGTGATGGTCAAACAGCAGGTGATAATAAGTGACACTATCCGTTTCCTGTTGGGTAATATCGGACCCGTTGATCAAAAATGACGCCGCCGCGATGACTTCCCTTTGGCCAAACAAAAGGTCGGCCCGATAGTCGTTGATCAACATGCGGTGCTGCGGAGAGACCTGCAATGCGTGGCTGTTGCCAATGCTGCCCTTCGCAAAGGTGATCGGGGCAAGGTTGCCGCGCCCCTCAACTGTTTTTGTCCCGACCCAGCGGATCGGCTGGGGGCCGTTGTCGCGGGTCAGCACCAGATCACCGGCCTTCAAATCCTGAACGCGGCGCGGGCCAAAAGGGGTCTCTATCCGGCTGCCACGGGCAAAGCAGATGATCTGCTCAATCTCCGAAAAGTTAA
>Ga0316204_10007465_pt1 | contig 15944 bp, 18 predicted proteins | sample 6monrhotite_MG_2_FD_205661 | JGI IMG/M metagenome (GOLD analysis project Ga0316204, IMG submission 205661) | Microbial mat bacterial communities from mineral coupon in-situ incubated in ocean water Damariscotta River, Maine, United States -... | ecosystem: Environmental > Aquatic > Marine >... | reverse complement strand
AGCACCATCCCTGTCCAGAAATAATGCCGGGCGCACGTGCGGGCCATCGTAAGGCCTAAGTACCTGGGTGAATACGCCAGCCTCGAAAGCGGCACCGTGGGGTAGAGATGAGCTGTTGGCGGTGGTCATGATGCAAGGTGTTCCAGAATTTGATTTACAATTTCATCAGCCAGGTCCGTCGGGTTCTCTTCTATGGATGGAGATATGAAGAAGATCCGAACCCCATGCAAGGCGGCCTCTTTGTCCAGTTTTTCTGAAAACACTTGCAGCGCAGCATTGAGGGTGTCCTGACACAGACTGTTTGGTTGCCCCACGTCTTGGCCCGAACACCCGACATTGAAAATCAGGCCGGTGCCTATTTCCTGCAAGGACTCATATACCTCCCGGGTCATGTTTATAGTGCTCAGCAGGATCTCTTCAATTGCCTGCAACCAGTCATCATGGTCAAGGTCGTCTATGCCACCAGATGGTGGCGCGGGCAATGTGTTGATCAGAATATTAACTTCTTCACATTCCAGTGCCAGGGCAGCTGCATTAATGGCATCGCTTATGTCCGTCGGGTGTGTTTCCGGTTCGTTTTCGTCATCAATTCCGATCGCTTCGAGCGCTTCTTCCAGATCAGTTTCGTTGCTGTCGGTCAGGTGAAGGGCGCAGCCTTCTTGCGCCAGTCGCATGGCGATGGCCAGCCCGCAACCGGAAGACGCTCTGGTCACAAGGGCGACATTTCCCGATAGTTTTTGCAATTCAAGGCTCCTTAAGATTCGTTAGGATGCAAAATAGTCGGATGCAGCAATTTGTTGTTTTTGTCTGGATAGTCGAGTGTAAAATGCAATCCCCGGCTTTCTTTGCGGACCATGGCCGAGTGGATGATCAGTTCCGCCACCTGGGCCAGGTTGCGTAATTCCAGAAGGTCGCTGCTGATTTTATAGTTTCCATAATAATCGGCAATTTCGCGCCGTAAAAGATCAATCCGGTGTTTGGCCCGTTCCAGTCGCTTGTCGGTGCGCACAATGCCCACGTAATCCCACATGAAACGTCGGATTTCCTCCCAGTTGTGGGAAATCACCACATCCTCATCAGAATCCCGAACCAGGCTTTCATCCCACGGCTTAAGGGGCGGGGGGGCGGCGATGTTCACTAACCTGGTGACGATGTCGCGTCCGGCGGATTCCGATAGCACCAGGCATTCAAGTAGTGAATTACTGGCAATGCGATTGGCACCATGCAGGCCTGTGTAGGCGACTTCACCGACGGCGTACAAATTGTCGATATTGGTTTTTCCATCCAGGCCAGTCATCACGCCACCGCAGGTATAGTGGGCGGCCGGAACCACGGGAATTGGTTGTTTAGTCAGGTCAAAACCAAAGTCGAGGCATCGTTTATAGACGGTCGGGAAGTGCTCCGTGATGAATTCGGCAGGCTTGTGACTGATATCCAGATAGACGCACGCATCACCGGTGCGTTTCATCTCGTGATCGATGGCGTGGGCAACAATATCGCGTGGTGCCAGTTCACCGCGTTCGTCGAATTTTGTCATGAAACGTTCGCCACTGGCCAGTAACAGGTGCCCACCTTCGCCGCGCACGGCTTCCGTAATCAGGAAAGATTTGGCATCGGGGTGATACAGGCAAGTTGGATGAAACTGGGTGAATTCCATGTTGGCAACTTTGGCACCGGCGCGCCACGCCATGGCCATGCCGTCGCCGGTCGATCCGTCGGGGTTGGATGTATAAAGATAGACCTTGGATGCGCCCCCTGTGGCCAATACCACGGTTTTGGCAGCGCAGGGAATGACATGCCCTTGATCGATGTCCAGCACGTAGGCTCCAACGCATCGATTCGACGTTCCATTGCTCGTACTTTCGGAAATCAGATCAACAGCGATATGGTGGTCGAGCAGGGTTATGTTGCTTTGTTCCTGTACCTTGGTGATCAACGTCGTCTCGACGGCTCGTCCGGTCGCATCGGCGGCGTGAATGACCCGTCGATGGCTATGACCACCTTCGCGCGTCAGGTGATATTCTGGGTCTCCGGTTTCAGGATTGTTTTCAGTTGTGAAGTCGACCCCATAGCCGATCAGTTTCTCAATTGCATGTCGGCCGTTTTCGACAATAAAGCGTACGGCAGTCGGGTCACACAGACCTGCTCCGGAATCCAGTGTGTCCTGAATATGGGATTCTGTAGTGTCGGATTCTCCCAGCACGGCGGCGATACCGCCCTGGGCATAATAGGTACTGCTTTCTTGCAGCTGACCCTTTGAAATAACCCCGACCCGGGCGTGCGGTGCAACCGCGAGGGCCAGGCTGAGCCCGGCGGCACCACTGCCGATCACCAGAACATCAAATGTGTTGTCGTCGTTCATGCGTCTGGGCTCGTTCAAGCAGGGTGGAATCTGTGGGCACAGCATAGGACCATGGGACACAGTTCGCCAAGGGCTGGAAGTTGCAGAAGTGTCACCTTATGATGAACGACGCACACAAACACGGAGCCAACAATGCCCATCATTAACCGGATCGCCGACTTTCATGACGATATGCGCACCTGGCGACGCGACCTTCACGCCCATCCCGAAACCGCGTTCGAGGAAATTCGCACGTCTGACATTGTCGCCGCCAAGCTGGCTGAATTTGGTATCGACGTACACCGCGGCTTGGCCGGGACCGGTGTTGTCGGGACCTTGAGCAACGGCGATGGCCCAACCATTGGTTTGCGTGCTGATATGGACGCGCTGGACGTACCCGAAGCCAACGATTTCGCCCATAAATCAACTTACGACGGAAAGATGCATGCCTGCGGTCATGATGGTCATACCACCATGTTGCTGGGGGCGGCGCGGTATCTGGCGGAAACGCGCAATTTCAAAGGCACGGTTCAATTCATTTTTCAGCCTGCGGAAGAAAATGAAGGTGGCGGGCGGGTTATGGTTGAACAGGGATTGTTCGACAAGTTTCCCGTTGAAGCCGTATACGGCATGCATAACTGGCCAGGGCAGGAGGTGGGGGTATTTGCCGTCACCGCCGGGCCATTGATGGCTGCCTTCGATATTTTCGAGATCACGATCATGGGACGCGGTGCCCACGGCGGCATGCCCCATACCGGTATTGATCCAATTCCCGTCGCTGCCGAAATTGTTAGTGCCTTGCAAACCATTGTTAGCCGCCAGACTGATCCCATTGATGCCGCTGTCGTATCGGTTACCCAAATTCACGCGGGTGATGCCTGGAACGTCATCCCTGACCAGGTTGTCCTGCGCGGCACGACCCGGTCGTTCCGTCCGGAAGTCCAGGACAGTATCGAACCCGCCATCCGGCGTATCGCAGAAGGCATTTGCCAGGCCCATCAGTGCACGATGGACATGATGTACGAACGCCGCTATCCGCCAACCATCAACGAGCCTGTTGCCGCCAAAGCGGCGCGGCGAGCGGCGGAAGATGTCTCAGGCGCAGGCCGTGTTATCGAAAACCCGACCCCAAGCATGGGGGCGGAAGATTTTTCTTTCATGCTTCAGGAAAAACCGGGCTGCTACGTCTGGCTTGGCAATGGGCCCGGGGCGGGCGGCTGCATGTTGCACAATCCGCACTATGATTTTAACGACGATATCCTGGCCATCGGTGCCAGTTATTGGTCGCGGCTGGTGGAACTGGAACTGGCCGGATAGGGGGGCAGGCGCCCCCCTCCCATTCCCTTACTCGCAGCTAAAAGCCTGAATGCCCGTTTGCGCCCGACCCAGAATCAGGGCGTGGATGTCGTTGGTGCCTTCGTAAGTGTTGACGGTTTCCAGGTTGACCATGTGCCGAATCACGTGGAATTCGTCGGAGATACCATTGCCGCCGTGCATGTCACGGGCAACGCGGGCGATATCCAGCGACTTGCCACAGGAATTGCGTTTGATCATGGAAATGTTTTCAGGTGCGCAGGTGCCGGCGTCGAGCATACGCCCGACTCGCAGGCAGGATTGCAGGCCAAGCGTGATTTCCGTTTGCATGTTGGCCAGTTTTAGCTGGACCAACTGGTTGGCGGCCAAGGGGCGGCCAAACTGCTTGCGATCCAGGGTGTATTGACGGGCCGCGTGCCAGCAGAATTCTGCCGCGCCCAAAGCACCCCAGGCGATGCCGTAGCGGGCCTTGTTCAGGCATCCGAACGGTCCTTTCAGGCCGCTGACATTGGGCAGCAGGTTTTCTTCGGGCACGAATACGCCGTCCATGACGATTTCGCCGGTGATCGAGGCACGAAGGGACATCTTGCCTTCGATTTTGGGTGTCGTCAGGCCGTCCATACCGCGTTCCAGGACAAAGCCGCGAATGACGCCGTCAAGTTTGCCCCATACCACCATGATATCGGCGATGGGAGAATTGGTAATCCACATTTTGTTGCCGGTTAGCAGATAGCCGCCATCGGCTTTTGTCGCTCGCGTTTTCATGCCGCCGGGATCCGAACCGTGATCAGGTTCAGTCAGGCCAAAACAGCCGACCCATTCGCCTGTCGCCAGTTTGGGTAGGTATTTTTTCCGCTGTTCTTCGCTGCCGTAGGCGTGGATTGGGTGCATAACCAGCGATGATTGCACGCTCATGGCCGACCGGTACCCGGAATCGACCCGTTCCACTTCAAGCGCCGCCAGGCCATAGGACACATGATTGACACCGGCGCAGCCATATTCTTCGGGCAGGGTTGAACCGAGCAATCCCAGTTCACCCATTTCGCTCATGATGTCGCGATCAAAATTTTCATGGCGATTGGCCATCAGGATGCGTGGCATCAGCTTGGCTTGCGCGTAGTCGCGCGCGGTATCGCGGACCAGGCGTTCTTCTTCGTCCAATTGCTGTTCGAGCAAAAACGGGTCTTCCCATTGGAAGCTGGGGCGCGTAGTTGAAGTGGCGTTCATGAGTTTACGATCCTGAAGAATAAAAATAAGAGATGATCATACCAGAGGAGTTCTCGTCCGAAAGAGATTTCGCCCGGCCATTGGAGGATATTATTGCAGGTCCTGATTTCGAATGCGTTTGCCATCAAGATATGTGTCTGTGGCGATCATGCTGACGCCAGTGACCGGTTCGTCAGCACGCTTTTCCGTCATGCTGATGACGTCAAGGGCGATACCACCCGATGGCCACCACTGAAAATGGCAGCGGCGCTCTTTGGCACTTCCCTTGGAGCATTCGCTGGTTCCGGGTTTGCCGTGGCGGCGTCCGATATTTTCGACGATATCGGTTTCTGTTTTGCCCTTGAAGACCTGATCGTAGCGAATGCGATAGGCCTTTTGGACGCCGTTTAAGGCCACGAACCAGACGGTGTATTTGGCACCGTTTTCTTTGAAGGTGCCAATTTTCTCGCCGCGCACCAGATCCGTCAAATCAAGATTGGGATGCTTTTTTTCGACCATTTCAGGATTCATCCCAAGTTCGATACCGCCCATATCAAATTCCTGAACGGGTTTGTTTTGAATAAACAGAAGCCTGGTCCAGTTGATGGCATGTTCGGCACCGCTTTGGTAAACCAGAAACCCGACAAGCGCCAGCGTGCTCAAAACGGTGAGAACGACCAGGGTCGAAAACCCCTTTTTTTGGGGGGCGATTTGTTGTCGGGCGGCGCTACTCCGACGCTCTGTAGATCTTCGTCTGTCGCCTGTGCGTCGTTCCTGGCTCATCTATCCACCCTGCCAGCGTTCGATCAGGTGATGTTCGATGCCAAGATGATCGAGTGACCGCCCGACCGTATGGCGAACCAAATCTTCGATGGTTTGGGGGCGGTGGTAAAAGGCCGGTAGCGGGGGCATGATCGTCGCGCCGTAATCGGCGGCCCTGGTCATCAATTCAAGGTGGCCTTTGTGTAGCGGGGTTTCGCGCACCAGCAAAACCAGTGGCCGACGTTCCTTCAGGGTCACATCTGCGGCACGGATCAGCAGGTTGTGGTCGAAACTGTTGGCGATGCCCGAAAGTGTCTTGACCGAACAGGGGGCAATGACCATGCCCTTTGTCGGGAACGAGCCCGAAGAAATAGACGAGCCGATATCCTTGATGTTGTGGGTTTTCGTGGCGAATGAACGGATGTCATCAAGGGAATAATCCGTTTCGATCTCCAAGGTGCGAATTCCGGCCTCGCTAATAATCAGATGCGCCGATTGGCCGATTAGTTTTAGGGCCTTGAGGATTTCGATGCCATAAATGACGCCTGTCGCACCGGATATACCGACAATCACCGGATCCTTGTTCGGTTGTGTCATATGGATCATGCTCACTTAAGTTACGAATGGTGCCGTAACTTACTTGTTTGTCGGCGCAGAGAAAAGGCGTTATAGAAAATCATGTTCAAGATTATTCCCCTGATAGGCGTGCTTGCCCTGACCACCGCCTGCGCACAGCCAGCGTATGTTCATCAAGCGGCCGAATTCAATCGAAGTTCGGCGCAATTTGGCAAAGACATCACCGACATTGACAGTGTTACGATTTGTTATAGTTCTCGCGGAGCGACCCCGACGCAGGTTCGCACGTTGGCAAAGGATGAGTGCGCCAAGTTCAATAAAACGGCGCAATTTCTGCAGCAGGAATATTTTGTCTGTCCGCTGTCGGCTCCGGTCGCGGCCAGCTTTTCGTGCCTTGGCGAAGGTGTTGGCGGCGGCGCAGCAACGGCAGCAGGCTCGGTGAGCGGCAGTGGTCGCCAGCAGGTCAACTACGACGGGATTCTCTTTTCCTACTAAATCTGCTACACCTTGTTCCATCGCTTTGACGTCAAAGAGGTAGAAGAAGGAGATATTTCATGCGGAAAATCGTTGCAGTATCCCTGATTTTGGCCACATCGGCATGTGCCAATGTAGACGGTGGAATGAACACCGTGCGAAATATGACTGCGGGGCAGGTCGTCGGCACCATTGCCGGGGCGTATGTCGGTGGTTCGCTCGGTGCCGAAGTGGGCGGCGGATTGGGGCAATTGATCAGCACCTCTATTGGCGTTGTCCTTGGGACCGGTGGCGGCTATGCCGCCGGCACCTTGCTCGCTCCTTCCGATTACGCATTCTATAACGATAACGCCCAGCAAACATTGAGTGTCGAAAATAATGGTGTATTTACCAAGTGGTCCAACCCGGAAACGGGTAATGGCGGTATTTTTCGGGCGACGCGCAGTTTTACGACCGGTGACGGGCGCTATTGCCGTGAATTCCGTGCGGCCATGGCGGTTGCCGGAACGATCGAAAACCGCAAAGGGGCTGCCTGTCAGCAGGCTGATGGCTCCTGGCGTTCCAGCGACGACGAACTCGGCTAACCCAAGCGACGTGCCATGCGTTCTATGTTGACCTTCGTTTCTGTGCTGATCGGTGGGTATATGCTTGTGCTTGGGGGGCTGTATGTTTTTCAGCGCCATCTTCTCTATTTCCCAGACACATCGCCCCCTGACCCGGCAAGCAAACAACTTCAAAGCATCAAGGATGTTACATATACGGCCGCTGATGGCGTAAATCTTTTGTCTTGGTATTCTGCCCCGGAACCGGGCATGCCGACAGTTCTCTATTTTCATGGCAATGCCGGGCATATCGGCTCCAGAATTGATAAAATCCGCCCCTTTGTGGCTTCGGGGTATGGTGTTTTGTTGGCCGGATACCGCGGGTATGGCGGAAACGATGGGGGACCCAGCGAGCAAGGCTTGTATGCCGATGCCCGTGCCGCCGTGAAATTTTTGCAAGGCGAGGGAACAGGCGCGCAGAGCCTTGTTCTCTATGGCGAGTCTTTGGGGTCGGCTGTCGCAACCCGGATGATGGTAGATCTATCCGTAGACGGTGGAGCCATGGCCCTGGTTCTGGAGGCACCGTTCACCTCGGTGGTCGAGGCGGCATCGCACTTTTATCCTATCTTCCCTGTCAGGTGGCTTTTGCATGATCGTTTTGACTCAGGCTCGATAATCGATCAAATCGGTGCGCCGGTATTAATCATACATGGCGAGCAAGATACGACCATGCCGATCAGGTTCGGCAAAAAGCTGTACGACATTGCATCACATCCCAAGGAAAGCTTTTGGGTCCCCCGTGCAGGGCACAACGATTTGTTTGATCATGGGGCCGCAACAGTGGTACTTGATTTTATTGCCCGGCAGCAAAAATAACGCCCCGTAAAACAAGGTAAAGAAATGGTAAACACCCTTGGCCTTGTGGGCATTTCCATGTAGAATACCAGATGTGGATGTGTGTTTGGGACGTTTGACGTCTCGATTGCCCCATTTGCGCGATCTGAATAAGCTTTGTATCTCAATATGTTATGAGGGTAAGTTCAGGTTGGATCTGCGCGGGGGATTTGGTGAGTGGGTTTATTCTTAAATGGCGATAACGCCTAGACCAGTGACGTCATCGGTACCGGCCAACACGTCTGGCGTGCGGCCTGTTGCGACGTCGCGCGCCAACGTGGCAGCGGATGGTGCCCTTGTCGAAGAGCTTAGCCCCCAGGCTAATGTGTCGTTCGACATGGCGATGCTGTTTCAGAACGATGAGCACACTGGCGAGAAAAAGGACGATGCCTCCAAGGGCAAAAAGCTGGTTGAATATGCCGGTAGCAACCAGACGTTCGTCAATATTCTTGAGGAGTCCGGACGGTCATCCGGTGGACGCGAGGCAGGGCAAGTCGGTCGTCGTGGCTTCTCGGGCTATGTGACCCGTGCAATCAACATCTACGAAAGCAACGCCCAGGTTATCCATGGGTCCGGTCCTGATCCCCGTGGGTCAACGCTCAGCTTGACCCTTTAGCTCGTTTTAACGGGTTTTTTCCGAATTTGATGAAATATCAGGGGTGTGACGCTCGTCATAGCCATAGGTCATCTTATGCACCACATTCAGGACAACGTTTACATTAGGTGACGATCAATATGGCTATTTCCGGAATCCTTTCGGCTGCTGTCTCTGGGCTTGCCAACGCGTCGTCGCGCGTGGCGGTCAGTGCCGACAACATCGCCAATGTTAATACGGCGGGGTACCAGGCTAAAGAGGTACGATCCGCGACCGTCGTGACCCGGCAGACCAGCGAAACTTCCTATACATCGGGAGGCGTTACGGGAAGCGTCAGGGCAAAGACCGACCCCACGCTCGATAACGGTTCCAACGTCGATCTCGCATCCGAATTCATTTCTATCATCGAGGCGACGGTTGCCTATAAGGCGGCAATACAGGTTATTGCCACGGGTGACGAACTTGCCAAAGAACTGGTAGATATCAAGGCCTGAGCATTACCCGCCATGTGTGCCATTTTTTAGCCGCGTTAATAATTTGTTTGCAGTCGCGCGTTACATTTCCCTAATTATGGTATGCTGCCAATCTTGGCGTGTATGCGATTTCATCCACCAAGGGAAAGCTTGAGGAATGCCGACAGCCGTCCATTCGACATTTGATATCGTACTCTGGTTCACCGACACGGCGCTGGATCAGAACGAATACCTGCAACCGCAAAAGCTTCATCGCCTGTTGTTTCTGTCGCAGGCTTATTTTTCGGTTGCCTATGGCGGGCGAAAACTGATGCCGGCGTTTTTCGTGGCTGATGAAATGGGGCCGATCGAACCCAATGTTTACAAGGCATATGCCAAAGGAACGCCGGATATCGAGCCAGAACTGTTTCTGCCCGATGATGTGGAGTCCTTTATTACCAGTATCTGGCGGCGTTTCGGCAATCAGTCCGCCGACCGCCTGACCCGGCTTTGCAAGGATACTGTGGCCTATAAGCAAGCCCTTCGAAGAGGTACCCGCGCTGAAATCAGCCACGAAGCCATGCAGCTTTCATTTGTTCGCGCCGACCAGGCACCGGCCGTTGATTTGGTTGTGAAGCCCAAGGTTATGCGTTCGCAGTCAGGTCGACCGGTTGCCGTCAAGGCGTGGGTTCCCGGCGGTTAATTGCACCGGACGAAGTGCCAGGGCATTTCCCGGGTGGCCTTCGCCCCCATCGCCGGCGCAGAATTTTTTTCCTAAACCAGCAGAAACAACACCAAATACACGCCAAGCAGCACGACGACCCATTGCACCATGGAACCGACCAAAGACGTGCGGGCGAGGGCACCTTCGGGGCCGTGATGGCGGAAGACGAGACGTATCACGGTCGCCAGCCCGAGGTCCATTTTTGCCTCGGCCCGCTCTATGGCACGACCGAAGACACGTGCCAGGATTCGGGCGATCCGGACGCCGGCATGGCGATAGAACCAGTCGATATCCAGGGTGATCGTCAGGGTCCGTTTCATGAGCGGCAATAACAGGAAGAACGCGAGACCCGAGAAAAGCAGGAGCTGAAGCATCTTTACCACGTGGCCGGTGGTGTAGGGTGCGTAGTCTACGGGATAGGGCAAAATCGCATACAGCGTTTCTGGCCAAACCCCGAGGCCGATACACAAAACCGCCAGAAACACCATGGAGATGCGCATGTTTAACGGTGGCTCCGGCGGGCGTAGGCCACTGTCTTTCTGGAAAAACACGAACCATGGAAACTTGATTCCCGCGTGCAGAAACACACCCGCTGAAGCCGCAGTAAGAAACATCCAGACCATTTTCAGGTGTTCATCGGCGGCGGCTTGGGCGACCATCGACTTGGAAATAAACCCTGACGTCAGCGGAAAGGCCGAGATCGCCAAGGCCCCGATTATGCCGCAAGTCATTGTTAGTGGCATGGTCCTGAACAGGCCGCCCAGATCCGTACACTTTCGCTTCTCCGTCATTAACAGAACGGATCCGGCGCTCATCAACAACAGGGCCTTGTATATAATATGGGTGAAGGCATGTGCCGCAGCGCCGTTTAGCGCCATTTCCGTGCCGATGCCGATGCCGGTAATCATGAAGCCGACCTGATTGACGATGGAATAGGTCAGAATGCGGCGCATGTCGTTTTCAAGCAATGCATATATGATACCGTAGAAGACCATATAAAGGCCGACGAAAATCAAGATCTCTTCACCGGGGAAACCACGTAACAGGACGTAAACAGCAGTCTTGGTCGTAAAAGCCGATAGAAACACGGTGCCGGAAAACGATGCTTCTGGATAGGCATCTGGCAACCAGGCCGAAAACGGCGGTGCCCCCGCGTTCAACAAAAATCCAATCAGAATCAGCCAGCGCGCCGGGCCATCGGCAACCATGGCCTGGAAGTCGACTGAGCCCGTTTCGCCCACATGCCATATAATTCCCGACATCAGGATGACGCCGCCGAAGAGATGGACAAGGACGTACCGCATCGAAGCCCTGTAGGAAGCATCGGTCCCGGCCGACCAGATAACGACCGTCGAGGCAACGGCCATGATTTCCCAAAACACGAACACCGTGATCAGGTCACCAGCGAGGGCAACGCCGATGGCTGATCCCGCGTAAACATTGGCTGCGACAAGTTCCACGATCCGTTTTTGCTTAAGCGCGTAAAGCGATCCGGCAAAAGCCATCAGTGTAAAGATGGTGGCGAACAGGCGGCTCAAGGCGTCCATCTTGATGGGTGTCAGGGTGTAATCAAGAAAGGCGATATTCAAAGAATGCCCGATATCCTGATTCCAGATCAGGGACATGGTGACCACGGGCAGGGCCAAAAGCAAAGCCGGCCGCATGGCGCGCGAAATCAACGGCAAAATGAACGCGCCGAATATCAAAACCATACCGGGGGGCAGGGCATCAATCATTGTCGTCGCTTTCTTGGTAATATGTGTCCTTGCGACTTAGTACAAGGCCCAGCGCCTTCGCGCCGGCGACCATCGCGGCGCAGGTCAGAAAACCGAACCAGGCGTAAAAACCGAAGCTGCCATCGATGCCGAAGTGGGGGTGCGGTGTTAAAAACAGATCGGCCAGGACGGTCAGGGCCAGAATTGTCAGGCCGCCCCACCATAGCAGGCGAATTGTCGCCGGGCGAACCAGCCAGTGATCATCCATGACGTCATTCTTGTTGGGGGGCATCATCCGGTCCTTACGCAATCACTTGTCGGGCCAGTTCAAGAACCGGTCCCGGGAAAAGGAACATCAATACAGTCAAGCCAGCCGTGATCGTCAGGGCAACGACAATAGGCCACGGGGCTTCGCCGTGTTCGCTGCTTCCATCTGGTGTCTTCTTGAAAAATGCCCGGTAGACAATTGGCAGCAGGTATCCGGCATTTAACAATGTGCTCGTGATAATGACGATAACGGCGACTATATTTGCGGTATCAAAGGCGCCGCTCAGAATATACCACTTGGAAATAAAGCCGGCCATGGGCGGGACCCCGATCATGGACAAGGCACCGATGGAAAAGGCGGCCATAGTCCACGGCATGCGCCGCCCGATACCGTCCAATTGGCTGATTTCCGTTTTGTGACTGGCGACCAGAATCGAGCCTGCACAGAAGAACAGTGTAATCTTGCCAACCGCATGGGCCGCTATGTGCAAGACCGCACCGACAACGGACAACGGCGATAATATAGCTGCCGCCATGATTACGTACGAAAGCTGGCTAATCGTCGAATAGGCAAGCCGGCGTTTCAGGTTGTCTTGTCTAAGGGCGATAATGGATGCGGCAATGATGGTGAAACCAGAAACATAGAGCACCCAATCACTGGAGACTTCGGCCTTCAGGAAGTCGATCCCGAAAATGTAGACGATAACCTTAACGACCGTGAAAACACCCGCCTTGACCACGGCGACCGCGTGTAAAAGGGCGCTGACCGGGGTCGGCGCGACCATGGCTGCGGGCAGCCAACGATGAAAGGGCATCAGGGCGGCCTTGCCGATGCCGTAGACATACAAAACGAGCAGGATCGACGCGACGGCCCCGGAAGCTTTTCCTTCAAGTATGCCGCCAGCTTGAAAATCCAGTGTGCCGGTCAGGCTCCAGGTCCAGATGACGGCGACAAGTTGAAAGCCGATCGATGTTCCAATCAGGATACCCAGATAAACACGCCCAGCCCGTTTGGCCTCAGGAGTCCCGGAATGGGTCACCAGCGGGAAGGTTGCCAAGGTTAGCACTTCATAGAATGTGAACAGTGTCAGCATGTTGCCGGCGAAGGCGATGCCAAGAGTTGCGGCTATTGAGATGGCGAAAAACAGGTAAAAGCGGGTTTGGTTTTTTTCGTGATGACCCCGCATATAACCGATGGCGTAGATAGAGGTGACGATCCACAGGAAGCTGGCAACCAGGGCGAACAGCATGCCCAGCGGTTCCAGCGCCAATGCCAGTTCAAGACCGGGCAACATCTGCCCAAGTACGATCTTAGGCATGTCACCGGCCATCACTAACGGGTAAAGGCTGGCAACCAGGGCAAAAGTGATGCTCGCCGTTATCAAGGTCACGGCTTCTCGCAGGTTCGGGTTTTTCCCTGTCAGCAAGATTAGGATGCCACCGGCCAGCGGTGCCGTCATGGCCAAGACCATGGTTGATTCTGGGGGCAGACCGAACATCAGGGCAGTGTTTCCCCCATCAAGGTTTCGGACGCGCCAATGGCGATATCCAGGGTGTGGGAGGCATCAATTCCGAAGTAGATGCTGGCGGCGGCGGTAACCCACAACGGGATCAGCATGGAAAGAGGTGCCTCTTCGATAGCCGGCGCGCCTTCGGGGACCGGTTTGAAATAGGCGGCCTCGACCACGCGCCAGATATAGATAAGTGTCAGCAACGAGCCGATGACAATCAACCCGGCGACGGGCCACAACCCTTTATCCAGCGCCGCCAGCACCAGGTACCATTTTGATACGAAACCGACGGTCATCGGTATACCGACCAGGCTCAGGCCGCCGATGACAAACGCCGCCATGGTCCATGGCATCTGGCGTCCCAGGCCCTCCATATCCCCGATGCGGGTTGCCCCAATACGGTAGGCGACACAGCCGATTGCCAGGAACAGGGTGCATTTGGTCAAGGCGTGATTAAACAAGTGTATAATGCCACCGGTCAGTCCCAGGGTTGAAAGCATCGAAATACCGAGCATGATAAAGCCGACCTGGGCGATCGAAGAGTAAGCCAGCATGCGTTTGATGTTGTCTTGAAACATGGCGACGCCAGAGGCAACAAATACGCCTACCAACGCAAAAGCCATTAAAATGGACTGAACGGAGGGCAGTATCTCCAATATATGGGTCGCCCCGAAAACAGTGAAGATAATGCGTATCAACATGTAAACCGCGACTTTGGTCGCCGTTGCTGCCAGGAATGCGGTGACCACCGACGGGGCATAGGTGTAGGCATTGGGGAGCCACAAATGCAGCGGGAACAGGGCCAGCTTTAAGCTGATGCCGACGGTCAAAAAGGCCAGTCCGGCGAGGGCTGTGCGCTGATCGATAACGCTGGGCATCAGGGTCGCCAGATCGGCCATGTTCAGAGTGCCCGTCGCCATGTACATCAGGCCGACACCGATGATGTAAAATGTCGCCCCGATGGTCCCCATGATCAGGTATCGATAGGCCGCTGTCAGGGCACGACGATCGCGGCCAAGGGCGATCAGCACGTAAGACGACAGGGATGAAATTTCCAGAAAGACGAACAGATTGAAGACGTCACCGGTAATCGCGATGCCAAGTAAACCCGTCAGGCATAACAAATACATGGTGTAGAACAGATACACCCGGTCCCGTGGAATTTCCTTTTCAACACTTGCCTTGGCGTACGGCATCACCACGGACCCGATGGCCGAAATAATAACCAGCATCAACGCGCCGACCCGGTCCAGGCGGTATTCGATGCCCCAGGGCGCGGCCCATCCACCGATCGGGTAAACGAAGGCACCTTCATTTAAAACTTGCGCCATCAGGGTGAGCGAAATGGCGAATGCAGTCCAGGTGACCAGCGTTGCCAAAATCCATGCGGCATTTGGGCGACGCAGCAGGACCACGACCGGTGCCGCCATCAGTGGAACAATGACTTGCAAAATGGGAAGGTGACTAGCGTTCAACGGATTGCTTCTTCATCAATTTCTGGTTCCACCAGGATCGCAGGGGCACTTTCTTCATCTTCAAGGGCGTTGATTTCGTCTTCTTCGATGGTTCCGAAAGCATTGTGGATGCGGACGGTCAGTGCCAGTCCAAGAGCCGTCGTGGCAACGCCGACGACGATAGCGGTCAGAATCAGGACATGGGGCAGGGGGTTGGAATATATTTCGATGCCGTCACCCAGGATCGGGGCCGTGCCGCCCTCGACCTTTCCCATGGAGATATAAAACAGGAATACCGAAACCTGAAAAATATTCAGGCCGACGATCTTCTTGACCAGGTTGTGCTGGGCGATGACGACGTAGAATCCCATCATCATCAGAACGATGACCACCCAGTAGTTAAATAATCCGTTGAAGTATTCCATGTTCTAGTTTTCTTCTTCGCGGTCGCGTCCATCGAAAATCAGGAAAATGGATATCATCGCGCCAGCAACGGTGACGCCGACACCAAATTCGATCAGCAATATCCCCAAATGCTGCCCGACGACGGGATCTTTTGCCAAAACAGAATAGTCCAGAAAGTCGCCCCCCAGCATGATGTCGGCAACGCCGACACCGGCATAAAGTAAAACTCCGCCGGACAAAAACAGGCGAGTCAGCCAGGCAGGGGCGACCTTGCGGGAATTTTCGATGCCGAAAACCAGGGCGTAAAGAATAAAGGCCGAGGCAAAAATGACACCCGCCTGAAAGCCGCCGCCCGGACCAAAATCGCCATGAAACTGGACATATAGTGCAAACAGAAGGATCGGCGGAATGAGCAGTTTAGAGACAACGCGCAGGATCGATCGGGGGCTTAGCATCAGACCTTGCCTCCGCCGGTGCCGTTGGATTGCTTTTTCTTTCGTCCACGACGCGCAGAGCGACCGATCAGTGCCATGACTCCGATGGCCGCGGTGAATATGACGCTTACCTCGCCAAGCGTGTCGTATCCCCGGTAACTGGCCAGCACAGAGGTCACCATGTTGGGCAGTCCCACTTCGTCGCCCGACTTTTCAATGTAACGGATGGAAACATTGTGATGGATGGGGGCCGATGGATCGCCGTAGGGCGGCATATC
>Ga0316204_10007463_pt1 | contig 15947 bp, 12 predicted proteins | sample 6monrhotite_MG_2_FD_205661 | JGI IMG/M metagenome (GOLD analysis project Ga0316204, IMG submission 205661) | Microbial mat bacterial communities from mineral coupon in-situ incubated in ocean water Damariscotta River, Maine, United States -... | ecosystem: Environmental > Aquatic > Marine >... | reverse complement strand
CATGATCCGGGGGGGGCATATTGATGTTTGTGTCCTGGGTGCCATGCAGATTTCACAGGAGGGCGATCTGGCCAACTGGTCTACAGGGGCCAAGGATGCCATTCCTGCCGTTGGCGGTGCCATGGACCTGGTTGCCGGCGTAAAAACCATTTTTGTGATTAGTCAACACACCACAAAAAACGGTGCGGCGAAACTTGTTGAGCAATGCAGCTATCCTTTAACGGGCAAAAAAGTTGTAACCCGTATTTTTTCTGACTTAGCGATTATCGACATTACACCGGAAGGATTCCGGGTACGGGAAATTGCGCCCGGCGTTACCTTTGAGGAAGTCTGTGAAAAAACAGATGCACCGTTATTGCCCATGAAGGAAAATTAAAAATGTCTACTCATGCAAGTCCCAAAAGTGCCGCGTTTTTTGAAAGAGCCAAAAAAGTTCTTCCCGGTGGTGTGAGCCGCAATACATTGTTACGTGGGGCCCATCCCCTTTATGTGGCGCAGGGTAAAGGTTGCATCGTTACAGATATAGACGGCGTTGAGCGTATTGATTTTGCTAATAATATGGCCTCGCACATTCATGGCCATGCTTTCCCGCCAATTGTAAATGCTATAACTGAACAACTTCAGCGTGGCACAGCCTTTACCATGGCCACAGAAGCAGAAGTCAGATATGCAGAACATATGTGCAGCCGGTCCCCCAACTTTGACAAAATCCGTTTTGTAAATTCCGGGACTGAGGCCGTCATGGCGGGTATGAAAGCCGCACGTGCCTACACGGGTCGTCCTAAAATAGCCAAGGTCGAAGGCAGTTATCACGGTGCCTATGATTATGCTGAGGTAAGTCAGGCGCCAACGCCGGATAATTGGGGTTTGATTGATCATCCAAATCCGGTGCCATTGGCGAAGGGAACGCCGCAGGCGGTATTGGATGATATGATTATCATCCCGTTCAATGACCCGGAAAAGGCACTTGCCATATTAGATGAACATGCCCATCAGATTGCCTGTGTTCTTATTGACCCCATTCCACATCGTATTGGCATGATTCCGGTGGAAGATGGTTTTGTTAAGGCGCTCCGTCAATGGACTCATGATAATGGTACCCTGTTGATGTTTGATGAAGTTATCACATATCGCAGCGAAGTTGGTGGCATGCAGGAACGTTTCGATATTGCCCCTGATTTAATATCTATGGGTAAAATGATCGGTGGTGGTTTCCCTGTTGGGGCCCTGGCGGGCTGTGATAAAATTATGGAAGTGTTTGTGAATGGCCGTTTGCCGCATTCAGGAACCTTCTCTGCAAACCCGGTTACCATGACGGCTGGCCGTGTTGCTATGGAATTATTTGACAAGGCGGCCGTTGCGCGATTGAACAAGCTTGGCGACTATGCACGCTCAAGCATAGCAGATGCCATTAAAGTTGCCGATGTTCCGGCTTGCGTGACGGGAACTGGTTCGTTATTCAGGATTCATTTAAAAGCGCAAGCCCCCGGTAATTACCGTGAAGCTCACCTTACAGTTCAGGAAAGCAAGGCGTTAACGGCCTTAATCAATGCGCTCTATGATGAGGGCATTATGATGATTCACACGGGCGCGGCGGCCTTGTCTACGCCGATGGGCAATGAAGAGATTGATCGACTTGCTGACGCAGTTCTCAATTCACTCCGTTCTATCAAAGATTTGTCGGGGAACTAATGTGATGATGGATGCCTATATTTGTGATGCTATCCGCACCCCGATTGGCCGATACGGCGGCGGTTTATCCAAGGTCAGAACTGATGATCTGGGTGCGATTCCGCTCAAGGCTTTAAAAGACCTGAATCCTAAGCTTGACTGTTCGCAAATTGATGATGTGATATTTGGATGTGCCAATCAGGCCGGGGAAGATAATCGTAATATTGCTCGCATGTCCTCCCTGTTGGCTGGCCTTCCATCCAGCGTTCCCGGTTCAACCATAAATCGTTTGTGCGGTTCCGGTATGGATGCTGTAGGTTCTGCGGCCCGCGCCATAAAATCCGGTGATGCGGAACTGATGATTGCTGGTGGTGTTGAGAGTATGTCACGCGCACCTTTTGTCATGCCCAAAGCCACAACAGCATTCAGTCGTGCCAATGAGATATTTGATACAACCATTGGATGGCGTTTTGTCAATAAACTCATGAAGCAGCAATATGGTGTGGATTCCATGCCGGAAACGGCAGAAAATGTCGCTGAGGATTTCAATATTTCCCGCGAGGATCAGGATGCTTTTGCTGCCCGTTCACAGGATCGTGCGGCAAAAGCCCAAAGGGCGGGAATCTTTGATTATGAAATAACCCCCGTTACCATTCCGCAGCCCAAGGGTGCGGCACTTGTCATTAATAGAGATGAACATCTTCGTCCTGAATCAACTTTGGAAAAGCTTGGTAAATTAAAGGCCTCCTTTCGGGAGGGCGGTTCGATTACAGCCGGTAATGCATCGGGTGTTAATGACGGAGCTTGCGCTGTTATACTGGCATCCAAAGCCGCCGCGCAGCGTAACGGCCTGAATGTAATGGGCCGTATTGTTACCATGGCAACGGCGGGTGTTGATCCGCGTATCATGGGATTTGGCCCGGCACCTGCCGCACGAAAAGCTTTAAAAAAATCTGGTCTGACAATGGAAGATATAGATGTCATAGAGCTGAATGAAGCTTTCGCGGCACAGGCCCTTGCGGTCACACGTGACCTTGGTCTGGCCGATGATGCGGCACATGTGAACCCCAATGGCGGGGCAATTGCATTGGGCCATCCGCTTGGCATGAGCGGTGCGCGACTGGTGACGACAGCAACCTACCAGCTTCACCGTACCGGCGGGCGTTATGCGCTTTGCATGATGTGTATTGGTGTGGGGCAGGGAATAGCAATAATTTTGGAACATGTGTAAGGGCAGGTCTTTGCATATTAATGATATAAAAAATGGAGTTTAATTTATGTCCTATGAGAAAATATTAGAAAATCTGGGCCTTGATGTATCTGATTACACCAAGGGTACATTGGATGTCTATTCGCCAACGGATGGGGGCAAGATTGCCTCCGTTGCAGAGGTAAATGGCGCGGAAATGGAGCAGATGATCGCCAAAGGCAAAGCCGCCTTTGAGGAATGGAAGACTGTGCCGGCGCCCAAGCGTGGTGAGTTGGTGCGTCTGCTGGGTGAAGAGCTGCGGGCGGCCAAAGAAGATCTTGGTAAGTTGGTGACGCTGGAATGCGGCAAGATTTATCAGGAAGGTCTTGGTGAAGTTCAGGAAATGATTGATATTTGTGATTTTGCTGTTGGCCTGTCCCGTCAGCTTTATGGCCTGACCATTGCGTCGGAGCGGCCGGGTCATACCATGCGTGAAACCTGGCATCCCATTGGGGTCGTTGGTGTCATATCTGCTTTTAACTTTCCCGTTGCGGTATGGGCCTGGAATGCAGCATTGGCCATTGTTTGCGGCGATGCGGTAATCTGGAAGCCATCGGAGAAAACGCCGCTGACGGCCATTGCCTGCTGCAAGATTTTTGACCGGGCGCTGGCAAGATTTGGCGAAGCGCCGGCAAACTTGAGCCAGATGGCAAATGGGGGACGTGAAGTTGGTGAAGTTTTGGTGGCAAGCCATGATGTGCCCGTCGTTAGTGCTACGGGTAGCACACGTATGGGGCGGATTGTCGGGCCGAAAGTTGCTGAACGCTTCGGACGTTCAATTCTTGAACTGGGCGGAAATAACGCCATGGTCGTAACACCGGCTGCCGATCTGGATATGGCGGTTCGGGCTATCCTCTTTAGCGCGGTTGGCACATGTGGTCAGCGTTGTACGACTTTGCGCCGGTTGATTGTTCATAAGGATGTCAAGGATGAGCTGCTGCCAAAAATACAGAAGGCCTATGCATCTATCAGAATTGGCGATCCCATGGATACCAGTTCCCTGATCGGCCCTCTGGTTGATAAGGAGTCTTTCGATGCCATGGAAAATGCCTTGCAGACTGCCAGAGATCAGGGGGGTTCTGTTTTTGGTGGTGGACGTATACTTTCAGATAAATATTCTGATGGCTATTACGTCAATCCGGCGATCGTGGACATGCCCGGTCAGACAGATGTGGTCAGGAATGAGACATTTGCACCCATTCTTTATGTTTTGACTTATGAGACCTTAGAGGAAGCCATTAAAATTCATAATAGCGTTCCGCAAGGCTTGTCGTCTTGTATTTTCTCAACCGATGTGCGGGAAACAGAATTCTTCCTGTCTTCTGCGGGGTCAGATTGCGGCATCGCAAACGTCAATATTGGCCCTAGCGGGGCTGAAATTGGCGGCGCCTTTGGTGGTGAGAAGGAAACCGGCGGCGGACGTGAATCCGGTTCCGATGCCTGGAAAGGTTACATGCGCCGGGCGACCAATACGGTAAATTATTCACGTGAGCTTCCCTTGGCGCAAGGTGTTGAATTTAACATCGATTAATTATTTATATGAATAAATAAAACCAACAAACAAATAAAAAGGCTGGGAAATAAATTGTATTTTCCAGCCTTTTTTTATGGGTTTGATGGGGTAATTAATTTAGACGTCTTCGTAAAGCCCGGCTTCGTCATAGATCACACGGTCATCATAGCCGCTAAACCATATCGCTTCAGGATTACGGCCCAGGATGGTTATTTTTCCGCGGTCTGGCGCATCGGCCGCACCGCGCAGAAGTTTCATGATAACCACCCCATTCTCGCCGCCGGCGATACCGGGAGCAGGTTTGTTACTCACCGCTGCAACCTCGGTTTTGCCCTTGTAATGGGTGATCGACAGGCGGGCATGGGTTTCAACGCCGGAAAGACCTTTTTGTGAGTCATTCAATACCTGCCATGCCTCCTCAATAGGGACGTTAAAGGCTTTATGACCAATGATGTCCCGTCCGCAGAAGAAATAATGATTTTCAACTTTATTGCGCTTTAGTTCCCGCTGCATAATCCGCAGGGCATCGGGATCACTATTGATATCTTTCAAAATCGGGGCCTGATTATCAACGGTAAGCCAGGCTCTCTTGCCGAATTCTACGACGGCTCGTTTGGTGCTATCAAGCCACTCAAGGCCTCCTTCGGGGATTTCAATATAATTGCCATCCTGATCTTTTTTCAGAAATTCATCGGGGTGGTTAAAATGAATCATGATCCGCAACCTTGTTTCGGGATAGGCGGCGTGGAATTTATCCAGCATATCAAAGAAAGTGGTATCAAAACGATCAGGATAGAAGGCCAGCTCTTTGGTACCAATGCGGATTGTTTCAATGCCGGCCTCTGACAATGCGGCGAGCCAGGCGGCAACGTTTTTATTGGCGAGAACCAGTGGGTCACCACCGGACATAAGAATTTCACGCAATCTCTCACGACCTGTGACCGGATGGTGCCCGCCGTTTTCGTCAACAATGCGATTATGATCTTTAATATAGGCGACAATTTCGGGAATTTGAGCCATGCCTTTTGGGGCCATGGTACCATCAGGGCGCGCCACTTCTTTCTTGGCGATCAGTTCTTCGCGGTAACAAAAACGACAATGGGCGGAACATGTACCCACCACATAAATCAACCCAAGCTCATATTTATGGATCAGTCCTTCGACAGGACTATAGTCCATTTGCTTGCCGGGATCAGCCGATCCATCCAGATCATATGTTTCTTTTGGGCTGGCTTTAACCAGAGTCTGCATGGGGATGCTGTTTTTGGCCTGATTAAAGTAATGGCGGGTGATTTTCACAGGCATGCGGGCTTCCACGTCAAGGCCGGTGCCTTTTAATTCCTCCAGCGCTTGAAGCTCTTCCTGGGAATAGAAGTCCTTCATGTCTTCGGGAACTTTACCCTGAGTGAATTTTTTTATGCCCGCAATGATCTGACGGTCATATTTGGCATTCTCGATGGAGCTTAAAAATTCAGACTCCCTGTCCGTGGGTCCGTAGGTGTTTTTTTTAACAGATGCTGGTTGGATATTCATTTGTAATTCCTTCATCAACTTAGCGCGTGATCTTAATATTATGTCTATATATCATGGATGTTTAAAGATTTTTATTTCTGTGGATTATTCAAACTATTATCTCTAATCATTGCATTAATTGTATATCTTCTATAAATTATCTTAATTAATTGGCACAAACAAATGATAGTTTTTCACAATAACATGAGCTTTGGTAATATGTAATGTTAGGGCAAAGGCGATTAATTCCAAGTACAAGTATGCTGATGGCGTTTGAGGCCTCTGCGCGAAAAGGCAGTTTCACGGCAGCATCAAGAGAGTTAAACCTCACCCAGGGGGCCGTGAGCAGACAGGTAAGCGCATTGGAGACGCAGCTTGATATATTGCTTTTTCAGCGGGTTCGAAAATCCATAATATTAACGGAAGCCGGCAAAATTTATGCACAGGAAATCAGTGCTGCATTAAAAGCCATACGCAACGCATCATTAAACGCTTTGAGAGACCAGCAGGGCGGAATCTTAAATCTCGCGATTTTACCGACATTTGGCATGCGCTGGTTAATGCCTAAATTTCCAGATTTCCTAAGCCGAAATCCCAATATTACAGTTAATTTCTCTAGCAAGTTATCCCCTTTTGATTTTAACAGTGAAAATCTTCACGCGGCTATTCATTTTGGATTGCCTGATTGGCCAGATACGGATAGTTGTTTTCTTATGGGGGAGGATTCAATCCCCGTTTCCGCACCATCACTCGTTGCTGAAAAGCCAATAAAAAACCCAAAGGCTATAGCTTCATTACCTCTGCTTAATCTTGAAACGCGGCCCAACGCATGGTCCAATTGGTTTGCGCAAAATAATGTATCGCTTCCTTCTGGTGAAGGAATGGTTTTTGAACAGTTCGCTCTGGTAACGCAGGCCGCTATTGCCGGATTGGGCGCGGCATTGTTACCCAAATTCTTAATCCAGACAGAATTGGACAGGGGCGAGCTAATACCACTTCTCGATATCGCGGTTAAAGGCTCAGAGGGCTATTATTTTATCACACCAACACATCGTACATCTTATGCCCCAACTATTGCTCTGCGTGATTGGCTCCTGGAGCAAACAAAAAAATAGATCATTCAGAGTTTATTTCTCAGGAATTCCAGCAAGCGGGCCCGTTTGAAACATTTCTTCCCGAAAAGGCCTGGGCCTATGAAGGTGGCGCAGGTACCATTACAGCTGATGGCAAACCAGAGATCGGAATCGCAGGTTCTATAAAGCCTAATTTTTGAATTTGAAAAAGACGGATCCTGCCCTTTGGATTGAGCATGGGCGGGCCACTTTCGGAAAGCTAAGAGAACCCACGGCTAATACGATTGATGAAACATCGTTTTTTTGTGATTGCATTATTTGAAAAATCACTTAAAAATGAATTAAACTGTTCAGGTTTGATCTTCTCAATCGTTGTATGTTACGGTAGCTGTGAAAATGGGATGATAAATGGTGCATTCTGATGATCATGGTCGGGCTTTTTTTGGCGGCGGGAAGACAAGAAAATTAATGACAGACAATAGAGATATTCAAAGGGAAGAATTCCTTGAACAATTTGGTTCGAAAAAATCCCTATGTCCTGACCTGACTAACCTTTACCAGAATTACAGCCGTGCCTTGAGATTATTTGTTTTAACCATGGTTAAATCGGAACAGATTGCAGAAGAGATAGCTCAGGAATCTTATCTTCGAATCCTTAAAGTGCGTAACAAGGAAAAAATAGAAAACCCAAAAGCCTACCTCTTTCGAACGGCAAGCAATCTTTCCAAGGATTTTTTGAGAAGACGGGCCCTCAGGGTCATTGACGGCGATATAGATGCCGAGGATGATCGCATTGCGCCAGACAGCCCCTCTCCAGAAGAACTTCTCATCTATAATCAGACTAAAGAAAAGCTAGAATTGCTTCTGATGACAATTCCGTTAAAAGCGCGGCAGGTATTTTATTTAAGGCGTTATGAGGGCAGGTCAATGACTTTCATAGCAGATGAATTAAATATTTCTGAACGAATGGTCTATAAACATATGCGAAACGCATTGCAAATATTAGCCAACGGCCTGAACAGGAAATATCCATGATGGGCGATAATAAATATAAACATATAGATGATGACGTCGCAGAAGTGTTCATCCGAATGGAAACACAGGAAGCGACGCCGGATGAATTGAGAATGTTAATGGCCTGGGCTGGTGACACACCGGGTAAATTGGATCAATTTGAAGAATTGATGAAGGTATGGTCTCTGTCTGGTGAGGTAAAGCTGGACAAGAAAAGACTGTTTTCTTCGGCCAACGAGCAAACTGAAGCGGTGCGCCCAAAAAATAATATTAAACCCTGGGCCATTGTTGTCTCTGCCATGGCGGCGGCCATATTGATGGTTTTTGTGGGGACTTTTGAATTTCAAAATGACAATCCCCGTTTATTTGAAGAATATTACAAGACCAACACAGGTGAGCTGCGTGATCTGGCCCTTTCTGATGGATCAAAGGTGCGGATGAACGGTGAATCAAGTGTGCTGCTGGGTTTTGAAGAAACATCCCGTTATATAAAATTGGAAAAGGGCGAGGCCTTTTTTGAAGTGGCTCATGATCCGGGTCGCCCTTTCATTGTAGAAGTGGGCGGTGTATTGGTTCGTGCGGTGGGAACCGCCTTTAATATTGATCATAACAGTGAAGGTGTGATGGTTACCGTTATGGAAGGGACCGTGCAGGTCAGCCTCGTTTCAGAAGGGAGCCAGAATAAGATCAGCCTATCCGATACGGTCTGGAAAGAAAGCGGCGTCATGGCAAGCCGCGGCGAACAGGTGGCGGTTCACATGTCAAATAGCGAGATAACAAATATTAATAATATTCAAGGAAACAATGTTACAGCCAATTTTGTCCGTACCAATATCATTACCCCAAATCAGGCCGTATCATGGGGCGGCGGAATATTACATTTAAATGGTGAAATACTCGCCGTGGCCGTAGAACGAATTAACCGCCAATCACATAAAAAAATCGCTTTTGCTGACGTTAATATTGCAAATTATCCCATATATGGATCATTTCGTATCAATGATATAAACAGCTTTATCAATGCGATTGAAGTGTTATATCCCATTCGCCATCAGGAAACCGCTAATGGCTTTATATTGCGCCGTGATACTTCCGGCTAATTTCGCAATTTCTTCTTAAGACGTAAATTATCCATAAAAATTTTTTTTAAGGTTCAGGTTTTTCTCCATCCTGCGTCTTAGGGTACAAGTAATAAAATATAATTCACATCTAAAATTAAGGAGGAAGTATGTTTAGACACAAATCCACACGTTTAGCAGCATTAATGACGGTAAGTATCTTGCCTTTACTATTGACCCAGGTAGGCACCACCACCGCTTTGGCCCAATCCAAACAGAATGCTCAGCAAACCACAACATATGCTTTTAACATTGGTTCCCAGACTCTGGAAGAGGCGCTTAATGACTTTACCGATGCAACGGGTGTACAGCATTTCTTTTCAGACCCAAATATTTTCACGGCAAGATCATCAGGCGTTTCCGGCAATATGTCCGTTGATAATGCCCTTGGCCATATGCTGGATGGAACGGGTTTTTCTTATAGTTTCAGTGACAATAATACAGTGGTTATCCGTAAAGAAGATGAAGACGGGGATCAACCCGCTGACGATAGCTCCGGCGATGCGGAACCTGACGATGATGAAGGCGCATCGGATATGGTTCTGGATGAAATATTTGTCACGGGTTCACGTATTCAGCGCTCTACGGCGACAACTCCGGTACCGGTGACGTCGCTTGATTCAGAGCAATTTGCCCTGAACGGAGATGCCCGTGTGGCGCAGACCCTTACCCAGTTACCCTCTATTGGGTCAACAACTTCACCGGCAAATACCAATTTCAACCCTCAGGATGCCGGCACAAATTTTCTGGACTTACGCCGCCTGGGCAGTGACCGTACATTGACCTTGCTTAATGGCCGACGTCATGTGGGCAGCCGTCCCGGTTCAGCGGCCGTAGATACCAATGTCATTCCGTCTGCTCTTGTGGAGCGGGTTGAGGTCATTACCGGCGGTGCATCGGCTGTTTATGGTGCGGATGCGGTCAGTGGTGTGATTAATATCATCACCAAAGATGATTTTGAGGGCCTTCAATTTGATGGCCAGGTCGGAACGAGTAATGAAGGTGATGGCGAAACATATCAAATCAGTATTACCGGCGGCATGAATTTCAATGATGATCGCGGAAATATGTATTTTAACACCACTTTTGACCGGTCAGAAGATATTAACGGCAGTGACCGTGACTGGCGCCTGCAGAAGTTGCGTTTTGCCACAAACCCGGCTGATACGGGACCCAGTGACGGCATTCCCGGCCAAATACTTTTTGGTGATACGGGGTTTATCTCCACACCGCCTGGCGGTCGGCCAATCGGCCCAAATGGCGAGCTTCTGGAAGCACATGGCGGCCCTTTTACCTTTGATGCCAATGGCAACCTTCAAACGCAGGAATTGGGAACACTTGTGGAATCTTTTTTATCATCAGGCGGTCAGACGGCTGATCTTGCCCCCTATGACCTGTTGCAGGTGCCGGTGGAGCGTCTTCTGGTATCCGGTGGCATGACCTATGAATTGACCGAGAAGCTTAATTTCTTCGTTCGGGGAAAATTCAGTCAAACCCAAAGTTCAACGGCTGGCCAGACCACATTCAGTATTCCCAGCTTTGCGCCAATTCTTCTCAGTGTCGACAATCCTTTTGTCCCGCAGGAATTAAGGGATATTCTTAACACTGAAGGGATCGATGAGTTTTTTGTTGGCCGTACCAATGTTGACCAGGGACAGGCGCGTTCCAAATCAGACCGCAATACGGTACAGATCTATGCCGGTTTTGAAGGTGAGCTGAATTCCAATATTGATTATACCATTCATTATCAATATGGCCGTTCAGATAATACTACTGAATATATAAACCAGCAGGTTCCCTCTCGTTATAATCAGGCACTTGATGCTGTGATTGATGGTGACACGGGTGACATCGTATGTCGGGACCAATCAAACGGTTGTGTACCGCTGAATGTTCTCGGCACACAGGCGGCAACACCAGAGGCCCTGGCCTTTGTGCATGCGGATTATTTGTCCCGTGGTGATCTTGAACAGCAAGTTATCAATGCCACCATAAGCGGTGATACGGCTGGTCAGTTTGAACCGCTTGCGGGTCCTATTGGTTTTGCTTTCGGTGCAGAATATCGTAAAGAAGAAGCCAATACAGAAGAAGGCTTTCTGCGCAATGCCGGCGATATTTTTGGTTCCCCTCCTATTGGAGATATTGACGGTAAATTCAATGTATGGGAAGTTTTTGGCGAGGTAAGAATTCCCCTGCTGGTCGATCAGCCCTTTGCCAAGGAAGCCAATCTGGAAGCCGCCGTCCGTATCGGTGACTATTCAACGATTGGTTCGACTACGGCCTGGAAGGTAAGTGGGGACTGGGCGCCAAGTGATGATATACGTCTTCGTGGTACCATCTCTGTGGCGGTGAGAGCGCCAAATATTGGTGAGCTATTCGGCCCGACCAATGTGGCATTCATCTTCCTTGAAGATCCTTGTGATGCGGGTAATCTGGACAGTGGCTCAGCCACGCGCCGGGCAAATTGTGCGGCTCTTGGAATTCCGACCGATTTTGCCTCCCAGTCATTGAACCGCAATAATACGGTGATTACGGGCGGCAATCCTGATCTGTTGGAAGAAAAGGCGGATACCTACACCGTTGGGGCTATTTTAACGCCGCAATGGATTCCGGGCCTTACTGTTGCCGTGGATTATTGGGATATTAAAATCAGCAATGCTATTAACAATTTCCCCGCGCAGGCACTTGTGAGGAATTGTGTGGATTCTGAAACTATCAATAACCCTTTCTGTGCACAGATCACCCGCCAGGCCAATCATAACTTTGATCTGATTGAAAGTCGTTTGATCAATGTGGCCGCCTTTGAAGCATCTGGTATTGACTTTGATGCCACCTATTATGTTGATTTAGGGGAATCAGGTGACCTGAAGCTTAATGCGGTTGCCACATACCTCAGTAAACTATCCTTCTTTGCTCAGGAAGAAACCGAAACGCCTGACCGTGAAGCCGGTGAAATGGGGGATCCTAAATTCCTGATGAATTTGCGGGCGACCTATATATATGATCGCTTCACCTTCAGTATGGAAGGGCGTTATATCTCAAGTCAGAAATTCGATTTGGGCGAAAGTGAGGAAGTACGTGACCCTAACTCAACCGGTAGTGAATGGTATGCAGACATTCATGCCCGCTACAAGATCAGGGATAATGTTACCATCTGGGGCGGTGTTGATAATCTGTTCAACAATACGCCGCCGCTCCTTGCCCGTATCCCGGAAATCCGTAGTTTCACCGGTGATTCAACGGTTTATGATCAAATTGGTCGTTATTTCCGGCTTGGCGTGAGTGCTAATTTCTAGGCAATCACCCATGACCAAATAAATATTGTTACTGTTTCGTCCAGGCTGAATAGTCTTCTGGCGAAACAGTTTCAGTATTTGTGGGACTGGTATTCTGATACAGGCGGATGCCTGTGAAACATAATCTTTGGCTGACAAAAGAACATACCAATGAATATAAACATTCAAAGATTAAAAGCCAATTTGTTAGAGTTGTCAAAATTCGGTTTTTGTGAGGAAGATAACGGCGTTTACCGTCAGGGATTTACGCCCGCCGATATGGAGGCCCGAAACTGGTTATTGGGGAAAATGAAAGCTGAAGGTTTTTCAGCCCATATGGATGAGGTTGCCAATGTGATTGGCCATTATGGTCCCGATGACGCTCCTGCCATTCTGATTGGTTCCCATCTGGATTCAGTCCCCGCCGGCGGAATTTTTGACGGCAGTCTTGGAGTTATGGTTGGTCTTGAATGTATGCAGTGCTTTAAGGAAGAAGGCATAGAACTTAAAAATCCGGTCAAAGTCATTGCCACAAGTGAAGAGGAAGGCCGTTTTGGCGGTATGTTGGGTGCGCAGGCCCTGACAGGCAACCTGACTATGGAATGGCTGGAGCAAGCACGGGCACCGTCAGGTCTTCTTCTTATAGATGCCATGAAAGACTGCGGTTTTGATTACCGGGATGCTCTCAAGGCCCGCCTTAATCCTGAAGACATAAAAGCATTCTTTGAAATACATATTGAACAGGGCCCGGTACTGGAGGCGGAAAAAATTGATATCGGCGTGGTCGAAGGCATATCGGGTATTTTTTCATGGCAGGTGCAATTAGTGGGCAAGGCCGATCATTCCGGCACTGCCCCCATGGAATACCGAAGGGATGCTTTTCGTGGGGTTGCTGATTTTGCCCATGAAATCCCGAAGATCATTGAGGAAGTTGGCACAAAAACAAGCCGTATAACCATAGGGCGGGTGGAGGTAAAACCAAACTTCCCCCATACGGTTCCCGGGGAGGTTAATTTTACCATTGTTGGCCGTGATTTATCCTCAAAAATATTGAAAAAAATCGCCGAAGTTTGCCATAGGAAAATTACAGATATTGCCCAATTTCATAATCTTGAATTTAATCATGAAGAATTAAGCTGGCTGGAGCCAAGTGACTGCGACAAGAAAATCCGTGACATGTTGCTTCGATTATCCGATGCACGCAGATATTCCAATATTTCCATGCCTTCTGGCGCCGGGCATGATGCGCAGTTTTTTTCAGATATAACGCCAACGGGCCTTATTTTTATCCCCAGTGTGGGGGGGGTAAGTCATTCGCCTGCTGAATGGACGGATTGGGAAGATGTGGAACGAGGGGCCAATATATTGCTTGACGCCGTAACGGCTATGGCAATTTAACGGGGAGAAGAGGATGGCATTCAACATGTTTTTTAATCTTAGGGCAATTTGGGCGGGAAGACGGCTTATTCTGTTGGTTTTTCTTATTTGTTTCCAGACACAAAATGCATGGTCAGAAGTTCACTTATCCATCAAGGATGATGGCCGTTCGGCCGGTTATGTCACCCTGTCCTGGGAAAATGACGCGCCGCCGGGCATTTATCTGCTTCAACAAATGAAAAATGAGAAATGGGTTACCATCTATCAGGGCAGAGATACGGCCTCAACGTTTTCCGGGTTGTCGGATAATATCTATTCATTCCGGGTCAGAAACATGGCCACTGAAGGCTGGTCCGAGGTTCTGGACGTTAGAATTGAACATCACTCCCTGGCCCGGGCACTTGGTTTTTTTGTTGTCGGAATGATTTTATTTTTCATTCTCTGTGCCTTGATATTTTTGCGTCCTGCTCATAACATTAATTATAAGGATTAAGATATGGATATGCCCATTCTTCCTTCCTCACTGGCATGGGGTATCATCGCCGTTTTTTCTGTCTTCTGGGTTTTGCTGGCCTGGTGGCTGGGCCGTAATAATAATACGTTGGATGATTATATGCTTGCCGGTCGGCATGTGGGATTTGGTTTTGCGGTGGCAACCGCCATGGCCACCTGGGTGACCAGCAACACCACAATGACCGCACCTCAGCTGACCTATCAGCTTGGTATCTGGGGCATGGTTGGCTATTCATTGGGCGCGGTGGGCTTGTTGTTATTTGCTCCCCTGGCTGAACGTATCCGGGCCATTATGCCCCACGGGATGACCAGTGGGGATTTTATTCGGCTGCGCTGGGGCAAAACCACCTGGCGGGTATTTCTGGTGATTTCCATCTTTTACAGTCTGGGCTGGTTAATCAGCCTGGGCATGGCTGGCGGTATATTGATTGAGGCCCTGTCCGGCATTCCTTATTTATATGGTATGACGGTAATTATCGTCATATGTACGCTCTATACGGTTTATGGCGGTCTGAAAGCGGTCATTGGTACCGATTTTGTCCAGACCATATTGATCATGGTGGGGGTTGTTGCCCTTGCCATCATGATCATGGATAAAATAAGCTTTGAGGACATTCACAGCAGGCTGGCTGAAGAACGACCACAATTGCTGAATTTTCTCCTTCCGGCTTCTATCATGTTTCTTTTTAATAACCTGTTTTTTGGCGTGGGCGAGGTGTTTCATTCCAATGTCTGGTGGTCCCGGGCCTTTGCCTTTGCCCCGGGTATCGGTAAAAAAGCCTATGCGCTGGCGGGTCTTTTCTGGTTGCCCGTTCCCATTGTGGCGGGCTTCATCGCGCTGGCGGCACCGGCCTTGAATGTCAATGTCCCCATGCCTGATATGGTGGCGCCGTTAATGGCCAGTAATATGTTCGGACTCACCGGTGCCATTTTGGTCTTTGTGATCGTTTTTGCCGCTCTTGCCTCCAGTCTGGACAGCGTTCTGGCCGCGACCAGCGATCTGGTGGTCAAAGATATCTACAAGGGTCATTTCAGAAAGAATGCCAGTGAGGGGGAATTACGTAAAGCAGCGGTCTGGACGATATTGATTATAGGACTTGTCACCTGGCTCTTAAGTGTTCCGCGTCTGGCAACCCTGGGTTCTTTGCTGCATTTCACCGGTGCCTTTGTGGCCAGTGCCATATGGCCGATCGTGATTGGCCTATTGATGCGAAAAGGATCGGGAACCCAGGCGACCTTGGCCATGGTCCTTGGTACGGGTCTTGGCCTTTTTGCCTATTTTGAAATCGGTTTTTACGTGGCCGCCCTGGTATCTGCCATTGTTTCGTTTCTGGTCATGTTGCCGGCCATGCTGGGCAAAGATAAATACGACTGGCAGGATTTGAACCCGGAAAATAACCTCAAAACTACATCTGATAATAACCCCGGGAATAACCCCGGGAATAACAAGGAGCCTCAATTATGATATCCGCATCTGCCCTTGAAATTATGGTCACTATCGCCCTGGTTATTGCGGCGGCTGGCCCTTTTGTATTGATATATCTGGCCATTAAAGACATCCGTAATGGCAAATTATGGTAGGCACCACCCTTGCCATAGCTATATTCGGCTTTGACCTATTAGAGCACTATC
>Ga0316204_10007462_pt1 | contig 15948 bp, 14 predicted proteins | sample 6monrhotite_MG_2_FD_205661 | JGI IMG/M metagenome (GOLD analysis project Ga0316204, IMG submission 205661) | Microbial mat bacterial communities from mineral coupon in-situ incubated in ocean water Damariscotta River, Maine, United States -... | ecosystem: Environmental > Aquatic > Marine >... | reverse complement strand
TATAAAGGAGAATAAGCTATGAATCCACGTCAAATTGGTTTAATTAAAGAAAGTTGGGATAAGATTTTCCCCATTGCTGACAAGGCTGCAGAATTATTTTATGGAAAATTGTTCGAGATTGATCCTGAACTCAAGAAACTTTTTCCTGAAGACATGACTGAGCAAGGTCGTAAATTGATGACCATGATCAATACAGCCGTTAATAGCCTTGATAACCTGGAGGCGGTCGTTCCAGCAATACAGGAATCGGGAAAACGGCATGTTGATTATGGTGTCAAAGATGAAGATTATGACACAGTTGGTGAAGCACTAATATGGACTCTTGGGGCAGGGCTGGGAGATGCGTTTACCGATGATGTTAAGCAGGCATGGGTTGCTGTCTATGGAGTGTTGGCGACAACAATGAAAGATGCTGCTGCAAAAAGTGCTGCCGCATGAATGATCAGCTATTGTGCATAAATGCCATATTGAACTGATGTGATCTGCTTGCTGCAATATATGCGCAAAGTTGGTGCAGAAAATCAGGGGTGCTTTAGGGATAAATCGCCCCTTTTTCATGCAAAGTATAAAAATATTATATTTATCAAAAGGATAGATATGTGGCACAGGGCTTGCAAAACAGTTCATAAGAAATAAGCAAGCACCTGTAGTGCCAATGGCGGTAACACAGGCAACTGACATATTAGGGTTTTGGGCAAAGGCGTCCGTATCACACAATATTATTGTTGTTGTGATCGGTCGCCTTTTTTGTTTTACAGAACAGGAGATTGTAGAAATGACTATCGGACAGAAGATCAAGCCAGCACGCAGGGGCTTTATAAAGAACATGGCATTGGGCATGGGACTTGCCGTAACGCTTGGTACAGGTCTATTAACGAGTGCATCCATCCAGGCAGCGGTTGGTGAGCCTGAAAAAGAAGAACTTAAATTTGGCTTTATTAAACTCACCGATATGGCTCCACTGGCGATTGCTTATGAAAAAGGTTACTTCGAAGATGAAGGTTTATACGTCACGCTGGAAGCGCAGGCCAACTGGAAGGTGTTACTCGATCGGGTTATCGATGGTGAACTCGATGGTGCCCATATGCTGGCGGGCCAGCCTCTTGGCGCCACAATAGGTTTTGGCACACAGTCACATATCATAACAGCCTTCAGTATGGATCTTAATGGTAATGCGATCACGGTCTCTAATGACATATGGTCAAAGATGAAAAAGCATGTGCCACATAAAGATGGCAAACCAGTCCATCCTATTAAAGCCGATTCTCTAAAGCCGGTTGTTGATCAATTTAAAGCAGAAGGTAAGCCTTTTAAAATGGGAATGGTCTTTCCCGTTTCTACACATAACTATGAACTGCGTTACTGGCTAGCCGCCGGTGGTATACACCCTGGATTTTATGCACCACACAAAGGCGACACCAGTGGCACCATTAAAGCAGATGCCCTGTTGTCAGTAACGCCACCTCCGCAGATGCCATCAACAATGGAAGCCGGTACGATCTTTGGCTACTGCGTTGGCGAGCCCTGGAATCAGCAAGCTGTATTCAAAGGCATTGGTGTACCCGTCATCACTGACTATGAAATCTGGAAAAATAATCCGGAAAAAGTGTTTGGTGTCAGTAAAAAATGGGCAGACAAAAATCCCAATACTCATATTCGTGTCGTTAAGGCCATGATTCGTGCCGCCAAGTGGCTGGATGAAGGTAACAATAAAAATCGTCCAGAAGCGGTTAAGATTCTTGCCAAGAGTCAATATGTGGGTGCGGATTATGATGTTATTGCTAACAGCATGACGGGCACCTTTGAATATGAGAAGGGCGATAAGCGTGAAGTGCCTGACTTTAATGTCTTCTTTCGTTACAACGCAACCTATCCCTATTATAGTGATGCGGTTTGGTATTTGACTCAGATGCGTCGCTGGGGACAGATTGCCGAACAGAAATCCGATAAATGGTATATGGATACCGCCAAAAAAGTCTATCGTCCGGATATCTATGCGGTTGCCGCAAAAGAATTGATTGCGGAAGGCAAAATGAAAGCCAGTGAATTCCCAAATTTCACCAGCGAGAAGGGCTATCGTAAACCACAAACTGATTTTATCGATGATGTTACCTATGATGGCACCAGGCCAAATGACTATTTGAAGAAATTCAAAATTGGTCTTAAGAACAAAGATAAGATTTAACGGTGTAGACCTCTTCTTATTTCGAGAAGAGATCTTTTTTATTCATAAGATAAAATAGTCGAAACAAGAGGCGTTAACAATGAATACCCGAGTGTTGTCGACCATTGAAGGTTTTAATATGCGTCGTTATCTGCCATCAATTAAACAACTCAATGCCATAAAATGGGCTGAGATACCAAAATCATTATTTAATCATCTGGGAATACCAGCGCTTGCTATTGTGCTATTTCTTTCTATCTGGGGTGGTGTCGCGTCTCAGATTCAAACATCACTTGGCCAGGTGCCTGGTCCGGCAAAGGTCTGGGAACAAGCCGTGGTGCTTTTTGATGAACATCAGGAAGAACGTGCCAAAGAGCAGGGCTTTTATGAACGACAGGAAAAACGTAATACCAAGAAGCTTGAAAAGAATCCTGATGCGACGGTAAAAACACGACCTTATACAGGAAAGGCCACATTCTTTGATCAGGTTGTTACCAGTGTTATTACGGTCATTACCGGGTTTATTTTAGCCTCTCTGATTGCTATACCGGTTGGCATTGTTTGTGGTTTAAGCAATGTGGTATACACCGCATTAAACCCATTGATTCAAATGTTCAAGCCTGTATCACCGTTGGCCTGGTTACCGATAGTGATGATAATTGTAAGTGCAGTTTATGTTAGTGATGACCCAATGTTTGACAAGTCATTTGTTAATTCGGCCATCACGGTAATGTTGTGTTGTATGTGGCCGACGATAATCAATACGACAGTCGGTGTCTCCACGATTGATAAAGATCTGGTGAATGTCAGTCGTGTATTACGTCTTGGCTGGTTTACGAATATTTATAAGATTGTCTTACCTTCATCTATCCCAATGATGTTTGCCGGTCTTCGTGTGTCCTTAGGGATTGGCTGGATGGTATTGATTGCCGCTGAAATGCTGGCACAAAACCCTGGTTTGGGTAAATTCGTCTGGGATGAATTTCAAAATGGTAGCTCAAATTCTCTGGCACGGATTATGGTGGCGGTGGTTGCGATTGGCTTTATTGGTTTTATGCTGGATCGATTAATGCTGATGCTGCAAAAGGCTGTTTCCTGGGACAAGAACGCACTACTACGTTAAAGGTAGATAACCTGGAGTATAGGTAATGAATAAACATTTAGAAATTTCACATGTGTCAATTGAGTTCCCGACACCAAGCGGTCCTTTTAAGGCACTGGATGATATTGATTTACATATTAAAGAAGGTGAGTTTGTCTCACTGATTGGTCATTCAGGCTGCGGTAAATCGACTGTACTCAATATTGTGGCCGGCCTTTACCAGGCCACAACAGGAGGTGTCATACTGGATGGCAAAGAAGTTGATGAGCCAGGCCCTGATCGCGCGGTGGTATTTCAGAACCACTCATTGCTGCCCTGGTTAACCGCTTATGATAATGTTGAGCTCGCCGTCTCACAAGTCTTTAAAGGAAAAAAGACTCGACAGGAAATGAAGGAATGGATAGAGCATAATTTATCACTAGTTCATATGGATCATGCTATGCACAAGCGCCCGAGTGAAATCTCAGGGGGTATGAAACAGCGTGTTGGTATTGCGCGCGCACTGGCGATGGAGCCAAAAGTATTATTAATGGATGAACCCTTCGGTGCACTGGATGCATTAACCCGGGCTCACATGCAGGACTCTTTGATCGAAATACAGTCAAGGCTCAATAACACGGTCATCATGATCACGCATGATGTGGACGAGGCGGTTTTGTTGTCAGACAGAATTGTTATGATGACGAATGGTCCTGCAGCATCCATTGGCGAAATCGCCGAAGTGGATTTACCCAAACCACGCAACCGTGTCGAGCTGGCTGATGATGAGAAATATAATCACGTTAGAGCACAAGTATTAAAATTTCTCTATGAGCGTCAGAAGAAGCCAGAGGAAAAGGTTGCCTGATGCTTCAGACAACCGTGTCTTGAATTCAACGCCGGTGCTTAATGCTGTAGCTTAAAGTTGCTTTGCTGCTATTTTCCTTTGAGCGCATACTGATACGATAACCATGTCCTAGTACATCGCAACGTTCACCACGACGGTTAGGTTTGCAGTGCACCTTGTCGGGGTATTTGCTTAAGAACTTAGCTTTTTCAGCATCATAATGACCCGCAGGGAAACCACCATCGAAATGTTCTGTATATTCAATCTCGATTAGCTTACCGCCAGCGATGGCAAAGTGCAGAATTCTTGGTGATTCCATTGACATGTACATACAGATATGGTGACCAGGAAAATAGGCCTTCATGGCAGCGGCTGGTCCGGTATTACATTGATAGCCAGCACCCTTTAAAAGTGCCAGGGCATCGGCCTCCAGCATTCCGATGTATGCCCCATCGAGTTTGTAACCGGTAAAGGCCGTTATATTTAAATCGCTAGTGGCCGCAGGTGCAGGCGCTTCGATCTTTGCGACAGGAGGAGGGGTTGGTTTTTTAGCCGGTTCTCCCTCGCAGTTACCGAAGTTCTGGCAATTAAGCTGCCTTTGCAGGCGTTCCATTTCCGGATCACTCTCAGCATTGACCGGGGTTAAAAGAAAAACTGTTAATCCAAAGATGGTGGATAAGTGCTTCATAACGACTCCGTGTTATGGTTATTTTTTTATGTAGTTTAACGAAATCGGTAACGAACACAACGCAGGAAATAACAACAAGTTAAGATGTAATATCAGGATGGCAGGTGAGATTACAGATAAGCCTATTCTATTTACTACCGTAATAAACGGTATCGGTATTTTAGCCGTAAAGCATTTTGGCGCTGAGTAGTAACAGAAAGTATCCAAAAAATTTCTTAAGGCGATCGGATGATATTCGATGCGTCAGCCTTGCACCGATAGGGGCAAACAACGTACTGGCGATAACGATACTAAAAAAGGCCGGTATATTAACGAAGCCCAGACTCATGGCGGGCCGGTGTTCAAGCCCCCAGCCAGTAACAATAAATCCGGTAACACCTGCAAGTGCAATTGGGAGCCCGATTGCAGCCGATGTAGCGATGGCATTGCGTATCGCCATGTTACACCAGGTTAAAAAGGGCACACTCATGGAACCACCACCGACCCCCATAAGCGCTGACATGGTGCCGATGCCCGAACCTGTGATAAACATACCGAATGTTTTAGGAAGCTGGCGATGAGGTTTGGCCGTATTACCAAACAAAAATTGCGCCGCGACCATCAGTAAAAAAAAACCAAAAAGAATACGCAGATTTTCGCCACCAATAAACTTGGCCAGTACAGCACCAAGGATACCGCCGAGTAAAATACCTGGTGTAATGCGTTTGAAGACAGACCAGTCGATGGCCTGATATTTTTGATGTGCTCGGATAGACGAAATGGAGGTGATGACAATTGTCGCTAATGAAGTGCCTATCGAAACGTGCATCAAGACTTCTGTACTAACACCTTGCTCAGTAAACACGATGGCAAGCACTGGGACAATGATAATACCACCGCCAATACCCAAAAGACCGGCCATGATGCCAGCGATGCTACCCATTCCAAAAAGAATCAAAAGTTCCACTGATATTCCTGTCTGTAACCGATTTACTCAATTAGCGATCATAAGATCGTCACTATCAGCACATGATATCGCATTGAAGATGCTCATGAATAATATCAAACCGCATAAAAACTTCCGTGAAAATACAGCAGCATAGGGTGATAGGAGCCCTGGACCAAAGGAAGCGAGACCAAACAATCCGTAAATGAATTGCTTATACCGTCAGCTTGAATAGAGGATGCTCGTAACTTATTGATATAATTGAAATTAAATTCATTGGAACATGCGATCAGTAATCTTGCCAGATTAAATTTTTTCTCTGGGTTGCCGATAAATCTCTATATAAAGGATGAGAACCGTTTTGCGAAAAGTTAATTTATAGAAACTGTGTATTTCGGCGTTATTTTAGAAAAATAGAAAATGTAGATCATATTGAGGGATAAAAAATGGTTGTTTTAAAGCGTTTGTTCTGGGGAATTCTTTGTCTTTTATGCGGTATTTCGGTTTTGTACGCAAGCGAAACAGAAGACATGCCCGACATGATTGAGGGTACGACAAAGGTGTTTGCTGAAGATGTATTAAGACTTGCTGAAACCATTGATGATTTACTCATTGTTGATGCTCGCATTGAGATTGATCGAAAGCAGGGATTAATCGAAGGCTCAATCAGTCTCCCAGATGTGGATACCAACTGTGAAAGCCTGGCCAGGATTATCCCGACAAAAACTACGCCAGTCTTGTTGTATTGCAATGGGGTTAAATGTGGTCGCAGTGCCGTATCCGCCAAAATAGCATTGAAATGTGGCTATTCAAAACTTTACTGGTTTAGAGGTGGCTTTGAGGAATGGAAGAACAAAGGATTTCCCAGTATTAAACGATAAAAATTTATCCACTTGAATAAATTATTCACATATTCAATACGCACCATTCTTGGTGTCATTATTGGCATGACAGCGTTGCTAGCGCTGGTCTCAGCATTGATTAGTGGTGCCATCCATCAGGAATTAATTTTTGATAATCACCGTGCTGTATTATCAAAAATGATCCAAATCGAATCTACTGGGTTACTAGATTCGCTATCTAGTAAATCAGAAGATCTTGGTATCGCAATGCAAAGTAATAAGAGTTTTAAAAATGCTATGCGGGATAATGACACTACCAAGATTGTCGAAATGTTAGACAACCAGTTTCATCAATACTTTGTCACAGCAGGGATCATTAAGCTCGAGCAGATTGTTTTACTGGACAAGGAGTTTCGCATTATTGCAGAGTCGACGGACGGTGCTGTGCGAATTGGCAATTTCACAGACCAGGTTTGCAGCGATATTTTACACAGTGCCGCGCAACGAACAGACTCAAATCGCTATGCAAAGTTTGATGGGCTATGTCTTTACAATAACAACCCTTTACACGCTGTGATCGTACCTGTTGGTGGCTTACGCTTAAAGGGCTACCTGTTGATATTAACGGATCCAAGTCACAGCCTGGTCATTACCGAATCTGAGCTTGGTATGCCAACACGTATTGAAACTGTTGATAATAGAACGATTTATCAGTCAGCGGAGTGGCCGACAAAAAGCAAAGAAATATTTCTCGCCAGTCATGAGCTTAAAACAGATGATGGTTTACCCATAGTAAGAGTCACGATTGCGCAGAATATTAGCCACCTCTATGATTCTGTCATTGAAACCAGAATTATAGTGTTGCTGGTTTCAACCATGTTTATGCTTTTGATTATTGCCTTTGGTGTTTGGCTATTACAGAAAACAACATTGAAACCATTGCATATGTTGACTGAAAAATTACGCTTATTGCAGAATGATCAATCGATCATGGGTTTGCAAATCGAAACCACAGGTGCAAAAGAAGTAAAGCTATTGACGAAGGGTTTTAATGCTATGTCGCTTGAGCTTGGCAATCTGTATGGCTCATTAGAAGAAATGGCTTACATGGATTCGCTAACCAATCTTCCGAATCGAAATCAATTCCAGGAAAATTTGACGAAGTACACAAACATATATAAAAAATCGAAAAAGAGGTTTACCATTTTTCTTATGGATCTGGATCGTTTTAAAGCAGTCAATGACACTCTGGGCCATCATGTGGGTGATAAGTTATTAAAAGAAATTGGTAAACGATTGCACGAAACCTTGCGTGGTGATGATGTTCTCACTCGAATTGATGAGGATTTTTTACCTGAGCTTGAGGATGACATGGTGGCCCGCCTGGGTGGTGATGAATTTGCTGCGCTTTTCCCCAGCGTGCAGACAGTGGCTGAAGCTGTCATTGTGGCGAGAAAGTTAAATCGCTCTCTGGATGAGCCTTTTATGATTAATGATCATTGCCTGACCGTAGGTTTAAGCATTGGTATTGCCATGTATCCAGAGCACGGCGAAGACATGCATACTCTGGTGAGTCATGCAGATATTGCGATGTATCATGCCAAGAGTCGGAAATGCGGGTTTTCTATTTATGAATCTGTGCAAAATACCAATAGTCTGCATACATTAAAATTGGAGCAGGATTTATTCGCTGCCATAAAGAAAGATGAGCTGGAGCTTCATTATCAACCTAAAATTGATATTGATAGTCAACATGTTGTCGGTGCTGAGGCATTAGTGCGTTGGCGACATCCCGAGCACGGCCTTATCATGCCGAACGATTTCATTCCACTGGCAGAACAAACCGGTTTAATTCAACCCTTATCGGATTGGGTGTTGAATAAGGCATTAGAAGAATGTGCTTCATGTATTAAGACGTATAATGATATGAAAGTTTCGGTAAACTTGTCTGCATTGAATATTCGTGATGAAAGAATGCCAATGGTAATTTCAAATGCTCTGGAAAAATGGTCTGTCGCACCGGTTCATCTGATGATTGAGTTAACCGAAAGCACGATTATGACGGACCCAGAGCTGGCCTTGCGGGTATTAAATACGCTGGATGCTATGCAGGTTAAAATTTCGATTGATGATTTTGGTACAGGATATTCCTCGCTGGCCTACGTAAAAAATCTCCCCGTGGATGAAATTAAAATAGACAAGTCGTTTGTTAGTGAAATGCGAAGTGACAATAATGATGAGGCCATCGTTCGAGCTGTTCTGGTGCTGGCTCATCATATGAATCTTTCTGTCACCGCAGAAGGCGTCGAAGATGTTGAAACATTGAATGTATTGCATGAGCTAGGCTGTGATATTGCACAAGGTTATTTGTTTGCAAAACCAATGCCGTTTGCCGAGCTCGAGATATGGCTACAAGATTATGCTCAGAGCCTTCAAAAGCAGAATGTCTCCTGATTGACTCATTCTTTATTGTGTTAAATAAGTAATAAATAGAGCAGGTATAAGTTCACCCCAATCAGCATTATACTAAGTGTCTTCCAGAATCGTAATGGGTGACGTTTTATGAGTGGTACGAACTCATGGTTAATTAATGATGAATCCGGGTTGTTCAGGGCATATATAAACTCAGAGAGCTTTTCAAACCGTAGTTCAGGATTAATGGCGACGGCCTTTTCGATAGCGCGATCCAGCCACAAGGGAATTTCCGGATTGTAGCGTTTGACTGAAATATACCTTGCCCGTTTAATATTTCGTGCGCTGAGCTCCTTACCGTAGGGCAGGTGACCAGTAAGCAATTCATAGGCGATGACACCCAGTGAGAAAATATCAGAACGGTTACTGCCTTTGTCACCGGTATGATATTCCGGTGCGGTGTAATTAATAGTGCCAAGAATGTTATTCACATCGATGGGTAAGTAGATTTCCTCGATACCGGCTATCTTGGTTGAGCCAAAATCGATAATCTTTAATGTCCCATGATTATCGATGAGAATGTTCTCCGGTTTCAGATCCTGATGAATCATTTCAAGGCGATGAAAGGCACGTAAGCCGCGCGAAATTTGTTCGACAACATCACGTGTCAGACTCAATGATAGGTGAGGGTTATCGTCCAGCCACTGACGCAGTGTACCGCCCTCAATATGCTCAGTAATATAATAGAGGGCCGTGCGACGTCGTTTAATCTCCAGCACTTTCAAAACATGATCGCTCTCAATGCGCCGACCGGCCCATTCTTCATGTAGAAACTGATTAATGTATTCCCGATCATCCTGATAATTTACCGAAGGCGCTTTCAGCACAACATTATTACCGGTCTCGGTATCCTGTACCAGATAGACTTCGGTGCGTTTGTTGGAGAATAAGTGACGTAAAACTTTATAACCGTCCAGTATTAAACCGGGTTCTAAAGGTGGCGGAAAGGGCAGCTCCGTCAGCTTGGTATAAAAGTCATCGATGTTCTCGGTGGGAAGGTGTGCAATACGCACGACCTGACAGGTGAGGTTGTCGTCACTATTATTGCTCAAGGCCGCGTGAACGATCTGTTTCGCCGCGGCATCCAGATTATCTGTATTAGATTCGACAATTTGTTTAATTGCCGCATCATTTAAAAATTCATAAACGCCATCGGTTAACAGAATAAAAGTATCGTCGAGTTCCAGTGACTGCATCTTGTAATCAATATCAACACGCAGATCGATGCCCATGGCGCGAGCAAGATATGATTTCTCATCACTCACGGTAAAGCGATGATCGCGCGTCAGGAGTTCCAGCTCCCCGTTACGTAAACGATAAATGCGTGTGTCACCGACATGAAAGATATAAGCGGTATTGGATTTAAACACCAGTGCACTAAGTGTTGTCACCATGCCCTTATGACTTTGATACTCGCGTTCACCCTGACCATGTAACCAGCGGTTAAGTGCAGATAGAATCTTTTGCCCGGAGGTCTTCACCGTCCAGCTTTCCGGCGTACTGAAATAGTCGTTAAGAAAACCCTCAGCGCAAGCTTTGGATGCCTGCTTACCGGCATCACTGCCACTCATGCCATCGGCAATAACCACCGCGATACCTTTGGTGGTTAATAAAGGTTGTTCAGGCACATGAATACCGCAGGCATCCTCATTCTGCGGTTTAACCCCCGCAATACTGTGTTGACCTGACTGTATTTCTAATGAAGGCATGTGGTTCCGTGTGTTTTCCGATAATAAACCGAGATTGTTTCGTTGTACTCGCAACGACGTTAGAAAGTTTGTCATTGCGAGCAAGGTGAAGCAATCTCGCATTTCTTTATTCCTTCTCCTTGCGGGAGAAGGCCAGGATGAGGGGATATATTAATAAAGCTATTTAAAACCCTCACCCTAACCCTCTCCCAAACTTGGGAGAGGGGGACTGTTTTTACTTAGAAATAATTCTTATATTGCTTATCTCCTCGCAACGATGTCAGAGAATTTATCATTGTGAGCTAAGTGAAGTAATCTCGCAGTATCTGTTTTATTTCTTTATTCCTTCTCCTTACGGGAGAAGGCCAGGATGAGGGGATATGTTCATAATATAAATTTACAACCCTCACCCTAGCCCTCTCCCAAATTTGGGAGAGGGAACCTATTGTATTCTAGCTCACCTCAATCATCTGCACCGTACCATCCGGCATGATCTCTGCCATATGGCCTTTAGGTTCTTCAAGAAACAAAGCAACCGCAACCCAGGTCACGATAGCCGCACCGGCAATGACCAAAAAGAAGGTCTGTGGTGTGACAAACGAAAATACGGTTAAAAACGTTACCGCACCGACATTACCATAGGCACCGGCCATACCGGCAATCTGTCCGGTCATGCGACGTTTTACCAATGGTACGATAGCAAATACTGCACCTTCACCCGATTGTACGAAGAACGAACACGCCATCGTCGCAATCACGGCAATCCATAACGGCCATGCACTGGTGATGTTGCTTAATAAAAAGTAACCCGCAATTAAACCGGCGATTAAAATTAGCAATGTCTTCTTACGACCAAACTTGTCACTGATCAAACCACCGCCGGGACGTGCGACTAAATTCATAAAGGCATAACCGGATGCTAGTAAGCCAGCCGTGACAGCAGACAGAGCAAAGGTATCCATAAAGAACAACGGCAACATCGAGACCACCGCGAGTTCAGAACCAAACGTCACCATATAGGCAAGATCCAATACGGCAACCTGTTTAAACTTGTAGCGCTCAATCTCGGGAACCTTCTCTTTAAATACATGAGAATTGATTTGGTAAATACGAACGGTCTGGAAAATAAAAATACCAATCAATGAAGCATAGATAACATTGGTAAAACCTTCGGTTAGCATTTTCAGGTTATCCGGTCCCAGCTTCCAGCTTAATACAGCTAATGCGGCATACATGGGGATGTTCATAATGACATAAAGATAAAAATCTTTAACGCTGGTGACTTCCATACCGCCATTTTTCTTTGGTTTAAAGTAAGTCGAACCCTTAGGCGTGTCGGAGACAGAAAAGAAATACACTAGAGAATAGATCAATGTCAGAACACCTGTGGTGGCAATGGCATAACGCCAGCCGTCATCACCGCCATAAAACAAAGCAATGGTTGGCAAGATCATTGCTGCACCGGCCGAACCAAAGTTACCCCAGCCACCGTAAATACCTTCGGCTACACCCACTTGTTTAGCCGGGAACCATTCTGACACCATACGAATACCAATCACAAAGCCTGCACCAACAAAGCCCAGCAGAAATCGCATTAGGGCAATTTGCTCATAGTCATCAGCAAAGGCAAAACCAAAACACAAAAAGCTACCAATAAAGAGCAGTAGGGTATACATGCGCCGAGGGCCAAAGGCATCTACCAGCATGCCGACCACAATACGCGCCGGTATGGTCAGAGCCACATTGAGGATTAACAGCGCCTTGATCTGTTGATCTGTCAGCGCCAATGCTTCACGAATCGGACCTAGTAATGGTGCATGATTAAACCAGACAAAAAAGCTCAGAAAAAAGGCAAACCAGGTCATGTGCAGAATTTTGGTTCTACCACTAAACGACAGCAGGTTTAGTTTTTGCGACTCGTCAGACATTACGTACTCCATTCGATAAGGCTTTCTGTATGCACAATCCTAGAGCAAGGGCTGTGCCATCGGTGTAAGATGTTGTTATTGCAGGGAATAGTTGAATTTTTGTTAAATTTGTGTTGTTGGTCGCACGGGGAGAGTGCGTGTATTTATCAGAAAGGGCTAATGTAGTGCAGAAAAGGTCGTCGGCCTTTGTAGTTATAGAGATTGAGAAAATGTGGTTTAATCAATTAATGGCAATAGAATATTACGAAAAAGGTAATGAGGTGAGTTTCAGGATAGGCGGAATCGGTCTATTACAGTAAAAAACGGATTCTGTCTAACATACTGTTATACCTCAATAGGAAGATAATGGACAAAACAACAATATCTGTCGCAACAATAGGTCATATGCCTAGCGAATTTGATAAAACAAAAATTAAAAGCTGGAAGTCGAGCATATTTTCAATAGTTGGAGATGTTGAAAATTATTCCCTCACCAATGATTCTGATGGTTACAGTTGGGAGTTCACTGATACAAATCTAGAACAGCTTTTACCAGAGAAATTTGCGGGGAACTTTCTAATTGCAATTGTTAATGTGCCACTAGAATTAAATTGGTATTCTCGTCGCCTCAGCAAGAATCGTGTTGTCTTTACGTTCCATGAAATAAAAGAAATTCTCAATCAATATAATATCCCACTTCAAAACGCATTGTTCCGCCTTTTCTATGCCTACACATTTCTCTACAAAAGGAGTGGAGAAAGAATACCACTGAATGATGAAGAAACAAATTTCACGCACGATGAAACGCGTGGGTGTCTTTTTGATATGAACGGTATTAAAGCAGATATAGTTTATTCGCTTCATGAACCTATAATTTGTTCTGACTGTGTTGAACGGTTAAGGAATGAAAAAATATCGAATGAAACAATAGCAAAAGCACAGAAAGAAATTCTTGGTATTAAAAAGCCATTGTTTTACCGAATTATTTCCTTTGTCAAAGCGTACCCAATATGGTCAATGTTAATCTCCGCAATCACAGCGGTAGTGCTGGGTGCAATTGGTTCATATATAGCCACAGCAATATATGAAGCTGGTAAAAATGCGGTGTAACAAGGCGCTCGTTCGGACGTTCACGCCGTACAGCTTGGTCGTTCAGTTTGTAAATGAGCTTTTATTCTTATGAAAAATGCAAAAGAGATATTTAAAAATGCTTATGCTCACATGTCACCTGAGGAGATTCAGAAAGATAATGAAGAGCGACACAAGAAATCTTTAGAAGAATATGAGCGTTTTAATGAATCATATAACAAGAACGAGTGTTATTTGTGTGGCAAACCATTTAAAACTATCAGCAAAAACAACCCATGCTTGCACTGGCTGTTAAGAAGATGCAAATTCAAGAAAAAGGATTTTGATAAAGTATTTAAGAAATATAGTTATGTACAAATGGAAAGTTTTTTAAGATGGGTCGCTAATGCGGATGTTTTTTTAAAAAACATCAACAATCTAAAGAATGAACAAACACAGGGAAAAATATTTCAAAGCACTATCAAATGGAAAGATGTCGAATGGTCATTTGACTGCTCAGAAAGTGACTTTAAAGGTCACAAGGGAACGCATAGTGAATTTCCATACTATCACTTTCAAATGAGATTGAATGGTCAGCAGTTTATTAACTACAATGACTTTCATATCCCATTTACAAAAAATGACGAATTCATTCTTAGTTTAATGCATGATGAAACAATTAATTTTGATCACTCATTTGGACCTGGAGGATCTGGAATGGAAGAGGCAATGGCTATTGATTTTGATGAGCTTATGGATAACCCAGAATTCAAGGGTGACGAATACAATGGGCTTTATCATATGCAATCAGTTATTACAGCTAATTCAGAAGAAGGGATTCCTGGCGAACTGATTGATGAAGCATATGATGAAAGTAAAAAAACAGGAATACCTGTTACTAAGTTACTTAGAGACAAATTAGCAGATCACGCATCGATGGTTACAATAGTTAGCCCTAACGATAACATCCCAGATATCGCTAAAAGAACAGGGCGTAAAAAAATAAAAACTTAACATGACGCTCAAAAACGAGAAAAGGAGTTGTAGTGGTTTTTCTTTAACCAGCACGGTAGGGCGGATTACGCTACGCTAATCCGCCGTGTATATAAAATATATATTTGATGAGTTGCGCTGCAACACCCGACGGGTTACGTGAGCACCACTAACCCGTCCTACATTATATGAGAAGTATTCATGTGACGCCAAAATGGATATAGGATATAAAGCATGAGATACGCTGAAAAATGGACCGAGGTCGATTTCGAACGCTTTGATTCGGATTGCGCTAAATGCGCGCGGTCATTTAACTTAACCATTATGCATACAACTAAAGGTTTATATCAATGAAACTCTATATTACCCCAATTGTATTTTGTTTATTGTGCTCCCTGCCGACGCCATCAAATGCAGACAATATAGTTTCTGAGTCAGAGCATAATTGTAATAAGAGAAAAGGGGTCGTAGTGGTTTAACTTTAGCCATTTCGTGCCATGATCAGTCTGGCACCTTTTAATTCTTAATCTAGTCGTTAGGTTTCCAAGTTTGTCGCAGTGAAATAAAAGGTGACAGACGCGCCAGGCGTTATATGTGCAAAGTTCTTAGGAGTACTTTACTAATGAAAATCATTGTTTCTATATTATTTGCGTCCCTTTCTTTCCTGCCATCTGTTGGGCTTTCTGATACCGATGGAAAAATTTGGGAAAAATTAAAAAATGGTGGATTAGTGGTCGTAGTGCGACACGCGGATGTTGTAAAAGAAAACAATCCCTTGCATCGTGATCCCTCATGTTTAAAGGAAAGAAAATTATCTAAAAAGGGAAAAAATCAGGCGGCTAGAATAGGTAAAATGTTTACTGCTAAAGGAGTCTCAATCAACAAGGTCTTGACTAGCCCTTATTGCCGCACAACGGATACAGCGAATACTGCATTTGGTAGAAGCCAACCAGCTGAATTTCTAGCCTTATTGGAGGTGCTCCCGCAAAAGCAAGCTGAAGCAAACACTGAAACGCTAAGACAAAAAATAGGCTCATATTCTGGTGACGGAAATCTTATCCTTGTGACACACGAACCAAACATCAACTTAATTTCTTTTGAAAGTATAAAAATGGGTTCTTTTCTTGTACTCAAACCGACAGGGGGTCAGGAGTTTGATGAGATTGGAATAATAAATCTAGCTAATTGAAATAATGGGCAGCACACTTAATTAGCACGGTAGGGCGGATTAGCGTAACGTAATCTACCGTGAGTATAAAATATATGTTTGATG
>Ga0316204_10007461_pt1 | contig 15950 bp, 14 predicted proteins | sample 6monrhotite_MG_2_FD_205661 | JGI IMG/M metagenome (GOLD analysis project Ga0316204, IMG submission 205661) | Microbial mat bacterial communities from mineral coupon in-situ incubated in ocean water Damariscotta River, Maine, United States -... | ecosystem: Environmental > Aquatic > Marine >... | reverse complement strand
CAGCAGGCTGTTCAGTTTCTTTGATTTCGCTCGGTTGGCGATGTAATGGTTCACCAGTTGCGACACCTTTACACTGGAAGGTTCTTTTTCAAAATCATCCACATCTTTTTCAGTTGCGTAGGCTTGTGTATTTTCCTTCTTTTTCAGGTCTTCCGCATCGATATTGTAGGCCACATCGAACCGTTCTTTCTCACTAACGTCGAAGGTCGATTTAAAGTAGGTCTTTTGACGCTGGTCGATGACGTAATAGTGGACCGTCATGTTCTTGCGGGCATCTATCGTTGCCTTTCTAAATGTATAGTCTTGATGGACAGCTTCTTTGATGGTTTTGGGCGTGGTCGAGAGGGCCTGCATCGACAACTGGAGTTGTTTCTGCGCCTGGTTTCTTTTGGAACTCGCTGACCATTGGGAAATTACCGCCGCCAGGCCTTGTCCATGATACCCTGCGGCTGAAATAGCAGCCTGATTGAGATTGATCTTTTCGATTTCAACATTCTGTTGGGCGATGGCGTAGTCTGGATTGTCGACATCTCTGTACCCTGCCAGCAGGGTTGATCTAACTGGCGTCATTTTCAAAACCCGCCGACTGGCCTTCGCCAAGGCAACATCAAAAATTATCAGGTAGTCAAATTTCTTGTTGAGGTCGCGATCAAACGCCGCATTAAGATCGGCCTTTGATGTCTCGACCGGAAGGTCAATATCTATGGTCGCCGGGAAATCAATTTGACCCTGATTTAGCAGGGTCTTACTGGTGACCTCGATAAAACCAATGTTCAATCCCGGGACGGATTTCGGTTTAAACCCAAGTTCCCTCGCGGAGTTGACGATGCCAAGCATATTGACAATGTCTGGCGACGTTTCTCCCAGTTCACGAAGCCGTGCATCGATATAAAGGTTGCTGATCTCAGCCCATCTTTTTTCGCCCAACAGAGACTCGTCATAGTTCGCTGAGAATTGCTTAAATTGTTGCGTGCTGGCATGAGACAATTTGTCTCTGATGACAGGAAATCCGGTCTTCAATACGGCTTCGATATCCAGCTCAACCGGATAGATATCGAATATGGAAAATGAACCAAAATGATCAAGCCGCTCAAATTCCTCATCGCTTGAATTTTTGATGCGGGATTCGAGGTTTTTCAGGGCTTTTTCGACCTTCCCCACTCTTTCGTCTTTGAATTCGGCAACACTGAGCAACCCCTCTGTGGGGTATTTTTGTACCGCAGAACGCAAGGAACTCAGGGATTTTTTGACCTGAGACCATTCGCCCGATGGGGCAGGCCATTCAGTTTTGGAAATGTCGTTCAGAGCCGCCTGCAGCACACCTGACTGTTTTGAGTTCAGTTTCTCCGCCAATGCTGTAAGGGTTGGCAAGCTTTCTGGACGGTTCGCATCGAAAAAAGCCTTTTGTTCAACATATAAGCGATCAGCATCTTCCGTTTTGTTTTCATCAATAAGCGATTTCAGATGGTCGGTCTGATCATAAAACGGTAGGTAAAATTCCTGAGAAATCCGTTGAGGCCCCGTGTCTTCAGTGTTTGCCTGCTGCGGCGACGAGGGGTCCCACGAAGATCCTCCCTGAGTTTGGCAACCAGATACCAAGAGCCCCAGTATTAGGCCTGTCAAAACGACACGGACTTTTGGCCTGATCCTCATTCTCGTCTCCCGAAATTTGAGCGCTTAATTTTAAAGACAACTTTAATGGTGCATTCCGTTATTGTCGAGAGTTGAACAAAAAATACACTTATTACGTGTTTTTATGCCTCTTTATTGGGTCCGAAATCCGGTTTAGTCTGCCATCTGAAAACAGGATTGACGAATAACGTACCAAAGCGGGGGATTTCACTATGGGCCAAGACATCACACTAACAGCATCAGACGGGCATGAGCTTTCGGCCTATGTCTGCGAGCCAGAGGGTCCGGCGCGCGGCGGGGTTATTGTTATTCAGGAAATTTTCGGGGTCAACGTGCATATCCGCGATATCACGGAACGTTATGCCGCCCTGGGCTACAAGGCCATTGCCCCCGCCCTTTATGACCGGTTCGAACGGGGTTTCGAGGTTGGGTATACGCCGGACGATATTGCTGTCGGACGAGTTCATAAGGCGTCGGCCAATGAAAATCTCGATGGTGTTCTGGCCGATGTCGAAGCCGCGCGCCAAGCCGTATCCGATGCGGGCAAGGTTGGTATTACCGGGTTCTGCTGGGGCGGGTTTGTTGTCTGGATGGCGGCCTGTCGGCTGGATGTACAGGCGGCGGCAGGTTACTACGGTGGCGGTATTGTAGATTATAACGTTGAACAGCCACGATGCCCGACCATCCTGCATTTTGGCGAGCGTGATGCGTCGATTCCCTTGAACGACGTCGATCAGATATCAGCAGCACATGCGGATGTCGGCGTCTATATTTATGAGGCGGACCACGGGTTCCACTGTGATATGCGTGGCGCCTTTGATGCGCGGGCAGCAGATATCGCAGGGATGCGCACGTTGCGTCTATTCGATGAAACCCTGGGCGGTTAATTCCGTCCTAAAATACTGAGTAAGGAAACATACGAAAATGAGTGAAGCAGGTACGCCCCCGGTGATCGGGGTGATCGGTGGCAGCGGCGTATATGAGATTGACGGGCTGGAGAACACCCGTTGGCAGCGTGTTGATTCGCCTTTTGGTGAGACCTCGGACGAATTCCTGTTTGGTGAATTGGCCGGACAGCAGATGGTGTTTCTGCCGCGTCATGGCCGCGGCCACCGCATTCCGCCGTCGGAGCTGAACTATCGCGCTAATATTGACGCCCTGAAGCGGGCCGGGGTGACCGAAATTCTCTCCGTATCCGCCTGTGGGTCGCTGAAAGATGAACTGCCGCCAGGAACATTTGTGATCGCCGATCAGTTTATTGACCGGACGTTTGCCCGCGAAAAAAGTTTCTTCGGCACCGGGCTGGTCGCACATGTGGCACTTGGCCACCCGGTCTGTTCTCGTCTCGGCGATGCTCTTGAGGAGTCGATCAAGTCCCTCGATATCCCCTATCAGCGCGGCGGCACGTATCTCGCCATGGAAGGCCCGCAGTTCTCGACGGTGGCTGAATCCAACCTCTATCGTAGTTGGGGTTGTGACGTTATCGGAATGACCAATATGCCGGAAGCCAAACTCGCCCGTGAAGCCGAGATGTGCTATGCAACCGTCGCCATGGTCACGGACTATGATTGCTGGCATACGGATCACGATCACGTCACGGTCGACGCGATCATCAAGGTGTTGCTGGACAATGCTGACAAAGGCCGAAATCTGGTAAAGGAAACGGCTCCGAAACTTTCAGGTCGTAGCGTGACCTGCCATGCCGGATGTCAAACGGCTCTGGAAGCCGCCCTAATAACCGCGCCCGATGCCCGTGACCCGGAACTGGTCAAGAAGCTCGATGCCGTGGCGGGAAGGGTGTTAGGGTAAAATGGAACAGGCACCCGGCTTTACTCCCAATGCGGTGCAGAGAATCCTGCCGCCATTTTGGCTGTTCGCCGGGTTGGCGACAATGGCGCTGATCAGTTACTGGTACCCGACGCCTGTCGGACCTCTGGTTCAGGTCAAACTGTTTGGCTGGGCCGTCTTTGCGGGCGCTTTTGTTATGGCGTGGCGGGCCAAGCGGCGGTTTGATCTGGTCGCAACGCCGGTTCGACCTTTTACTGAAAGTACCGAGATCGTCGAGGCGGGTCTCTTTCGTTTCAGTCGAAACCCCATGTATCTGGCCCTGCACATCGGCCTGGTCGGCTTCGCCATTGCCATTGGCGATGGGCTGCCGTTCATTGTCATTCCTGTCTTTTTTACCGTGATCAGCACACAGTTTATTGCCTATGAAGAGAAACTGATGGAAGCGCGGTTTGGTCAAGCCTATCTCGACTATAAATCCCGCGTTCGGCGCTGGCTTTAGACATGCAAACGGCATACGGTTTTTCCGGATATCAATTCAAATAAAGGTTCCCGACCATGAAAGTTGATGGCAAACCCTATCGCACGATCTGGCTGGCAGCCGATGGCAGGACGGTCGAGATCGTTGATCAGACCCGGCTTCCCCATGAATTCGTCGTTGTGGAGTTGAATAACCTGGCCGATGCCTGCCAGGCGATTGCCGACATGTGGGTCCGCGGTGCACCGTTGATCGGGGCAACAGCGGCCTATGGTATGGCCCTGGCGATGTGGGGGGATGCATCGGACGCCGGGGTGAAAGCGGCTTATGAGCGGCTATATGCGACCCGTCCGACGGCCGTCAACCTGCGCTGGGCGTTGGATGATCTAAATGCTGTTTTGACCCCGTTACGGCCAGAGCAGCGGGTCAAAGCCGCTTATGCCCGCGCCGCTGAAATATGTGACGAGGATGTGGATATTTGCTCTCGGCTCGGCGACCACGGTGCTGAATTGATCCGTGCCGCTTGGGAGAAAAAGGGCAAACCCTCTCTTGAAGATGGCGGCGTCAATATTCTCACACACTGCAACGCCGGTTGGTTAGCCACGGTCGATTGGGGCACAGCGCTGGCACCCATTTATAAGGCCCATGACGCGGGAATTCCTGTGCATGTGTGGGTTGATGAGACTCGGCCCCGCAACCAGGGAGCCAGCCTGACGGCTTGGGAACTGGGCCAGCATGGCGTTCCCAATACCTTGATCGTCGATAATGTGGGTGGACATCTGATGCAGCATGGTCAGGTCGATCTGGTCATCACCGGCACGGACCGGACAACGGGCACCGGCGATGTGTGCAACAAAATCGGAACCTATCTGAAAGCATTGGCGGCCCATGACAATGATGTGCCGTTCTACGTCGGCTTGCCAAGCCCGACCATCGACTGGACTCTGACCGACGGCGTTAAGGAAATTCCCATCGAAGAGCGCGATGTCTCGGAAGTAACGGTAATGAGCGGCCGCGGTGCAGATGGAACGGTGCAGGAGGTTTCGATCATCCCGGATGGTGCACGAGCCGCCAACTATGCCTTCGATGTGACGCCGCGCCGACTGGTTACCGGCCTGATCACCGAACGCGGTGTCTCCGAGGCTTCGCCGGAAGGCCTTGCCGCGATGTTCCCCGAGCATGCCAAGCGCGAGTAGGCAAAACTCATGAAGATGTGGAGGCCCTGAACGATGTGGGTGACGATCCGGTCCGTATCCTCCCTGCTGTTGAGCCATTGTATGCTGCTTCTTGGCAATGGCATGATCAATATCCTGCTTGGCCTCAGAAGCCGGATGGAAGGGTTTTCGACAGAAATAACCGGGTTTATCATGGCCGGTTACTTTATCGGCATGCTGGTTGGCGCTTTATATGCGGCTCGCGCCGTTAGTACTGTTGGGCATATCCGAGCGTTTGCCGCGTTCGCGTCAATCATGTCTGTGACCGTTCTTGCGCATGTCCTTTATGTCGATCCTCTTGCCTGGTTCGGGTTCAGGGTTATCGCCGGGTTCTGTATGGCCGGTATGGTGATGGTCGTCGAAAGTTGGGTCAATGAGCGCGCCACAAACGAGACCCGAGGCCAGATCCTGTCACTCTATATGATCATAAATTATCTGGGGGCAGGCCTTGGGCAGTTTATGATGTTAATTGGCGACCCGGCGCAGTTTCAGTTATTCGTCATTGCCTCGATGGTTTACTCCTTTGCCTTGGTGCCGATCCTGTTGACCCGCGCCAGTGCGCCCAAGCCAGCTTCGCCCCGGCGCATGCCTTTTCGCAAGTTGTATGCGATTTCACCGATCGGCGTGTTCGGGACATTCTGTGGCGGAATGATTAACTCGTCAGTGAATGGTATGGGAGCGGTGTTTGCCAATGAATCGGGATTGAAAATCTCTGAAATCTCCAGCTTTATGGCCGCGGTGATATTGGGGGGGATGGTCCTGCAGTTTCCAATTGGGCGGTTATCAGACAAGTTCGACCGGCGCACCGTTCTGCTCGCTGCATCCATGATAACCGTTGGTGCGGCGCTGACGGTGATATGGGCCATTGGCCACTCGGTCTCGGTGTTGATTATCTGCGCGGCGATATTCGGTGGTTTCAGCTTTACTCTTCTGCCGCTGGTTTCATCACAAGTGAATGATCTGGCTGAGCGCGATCAATTGGTGCAGATTGCAGCGGGCCTGCTGATCGCCTATGGGATCGGTGCCAGCGTCGGGCCGATCATGGCGGCGCAGATGATGGCATTTTTCGGACCTGCCGGTTTATTCATATTTATTGTCGCTATTCATGCCATGCTGATTCTGTTTGTCATCACTCGCATTGTCCAGCGCCGCCGAGGTGCAAAATCCAAGGCACCCTTCCTGCCCATGGGCAGTGCCGGGGCTTCCAGCAAAGAACTTTATACGGCGACACTGGATACCGCCGAAAGGATCGCGCCCAGTGAAGAAGGATAGGCAGCTATCTATTCTGTCCATGCCGTTTCCCACAGCACCGTTTCCGGAGCCGAATAAATTGAGGACAACTTGTTTGGTGCTTTGGTCAGCTGTGATCAGGTAAAACAATTGGCCTGCCCTCCCGGAAACGCTATATGAAACGGGAAAACTACACGTCTACGCATTTAAGGAACTGTCATGAAAAATCAGTGGTCTGACCGCGACGCCCAATCTCATATCAAACGGTACGCCAAAGACGGCGTTAACGAAGATTTGGCGTTGCGCGTCTATACCAGCCGACTGCTCGGCGGCGATCCGAAACTGGTGCTTCATGGCGGCGGCAATACGTCGGTCAAAACCGTGATGACCGATCTGGCGGGTGAGCAAACAGACGTGCTTTGCGTCAAAGGGTCGGGCTGGGACATGGGGGACATCGAACCCCCCGGGCTGCCCGCCGTAAGATTACAGCCACTGCTCAAGATGGAGCAGTTCAAGGCGCTTTCGGATGAAGATATGATCAACGCCCAGCGCACAAATCTGCTCGATTCTTCATCTCCAAATCCGTCAGTCGAAACCCTGCTTCATGCGTTTCTGCCCCATAAATTCATTGATCATACCCATTCGAATGCGGTGCTCGCTCTGTCCGATCAGGAAAATGGTGATGCGCTGTGCAATGAGGTATTCGGCAGACGTATGGGATATGTGCCTTACATCATGCCGGGGTTTGCCTTGGCCAAAAAAGCTGCTGAGGTTTATCGCCAGAACCCTGATGTTGACGGTCTGATCTTGTTAAAACACGGGATTTTCACGTTCGCCGAAACAGCCAAGGATGCCTATGGCCTGATGATTTCAATGGTCAGCAAAGCTGAACGTCGATTGGCCCAAGGTGCCGGAAAGAAGAAAGGCAAAACCTTTGTTCAGGTGAAACTGCCCGGCAAGATTGCCAAAGTTTCTGACGTTGCCCCCATTTTGCGCGGTCTTGTCGAACATGACGGCAAACGCTTGATACTGGATTTCAGAACCGGCAAGGAAATTCTCGCTTATGCCGGTGGTAAACAGGTCATGCGCTACAGCCAGCAAGGCACGGCGACGCCCGATCATGTGATCAGGACCAAACCCAAACCACTGGTCGTTCCGGCTCCCGTTGCCGGAAAGCTGGAGGTTTTTGCCAAGGATACAAAAATCGCGATTGAAAATTACGTGGCCGATTATGATGCCTATTTCACGCGCAACAACAAACGCCTGAAGGGCATTAAAACCGAACTGGACCCCATGCCTCGAATGATCCTGGTGCCGGGCCTGGGGGCCTTCGGCTTGGGTAATTCCGCCAAAGCCGCCGGTATCGCCGCCGACCTGCTGGAAACCAACGTCTCCGTTATCACACAGGCGGAAACGATGGGGAGCTATAGCGTCATACCGGAAAAAGATATTTTTGATATCGAATACTGGTCACTGGAACAGGCCAAGCTTGGCAAAGGTCAGGAAAAACCATTTGTCCGTCAGGTTGTCGTGATCACCGGTGGCGGGTCCGGCATCGGCGCCGCCTGTGCCAAGGCATTTTCCGACCAGGGGGCTGAGGTTTGTGTGCTTGACCGCGATCTCAAATCGGCAAGCAAGGTGGCCGCCGAAGTCGGTGGTCTGGGGCTGGCCTGCAATGTGACCATCTCCAAAGATGTTGAATTGGCTTTTGATGAAATCGCCAAAACCTATGGTGGCGTCGATATCGTCATCTCCAACGCCGGTGCCGCCTGGCAGGGCAGAATTGGCGAAGTCGATGAGAAGGTGCTGCGCCAGAGTTTCGAGTTGAACTTCTGGGGTCATCAAAACGTCGCCAGGAACGCCGTGCGGATCATGCAGGTGCAGGGCACCGGTGGTTGCCTGTTGTTCAATACTTCCAAGCAAGCGATCAACCCCGGGAAGAATTTCGGCCCCTATGGCCTGCCCAAGGCAGCAACCCTGTTTCTGATGAAACAGTATGCGCTGGATTACGGTTCTGACGGTATTCGGGCCAACGCCGTCAACGCGGATCGTATCCGTTCCGGCCTGTTGACCGATGATATGATCAAATCCCGCTCCAAAGCCCGAGGCCTGACAGAAACCGACTATATGTCCGGCAATCTTCTGGGCCGCGAGGTGACGGCAGAGGAAGTCGCCAATGCCTTCGTCGATTTGGCCAAAGCGCAATCAACAACGGCAGCCGTGGTGACGGTGGATGGCGGCAATATCGAGGCGTCGTTGCGTTAGGGAGTGAGAGCGCTAGCCCACTCAAACCTTTGCTCAATGACGGACCGCCCCCAGGTGGCGGCCTCCTTTTCTTCGGTCAGGACAAACCCGGATTTTTCATAGAGATTCCGGGCCGCATCCAGGCCCTGGAAAGTGGACAGACTGACCTTTGGGTATCCTTGATCCTGAACGAAGGTCATGGCGTTCGAAACCAATCGTGAGCCCATACCACTGCCTCTCAAATCGGTGTGTAGAATAAACCAATGAAGCTGGGTGATTTGACCGTCCATACTGTCGATTACGATACCTCCTTTTACGGCCCCATTTTGTAGGACCAGTTGGACAAAATCCTGATCAGGGTCGTAGCGGCCAAGAAACTCCGACATGCCGCCGGAGACCACGGCTTCGTAGCGGTGATCGAACCCCCATTCGCGGGCATAATATTCAGATTGCAGGGCGCATAACGTTGCCAGCCCGCCCGGCTGATAACCAGATAGTGTCAGGTTAGTCATGCTTACCCCTTCGTTACGCCGGTTAATTGGGCCAAGCCAAAATCCGGCTAGTTACTTTCTTTCAAATCCGAAACCGCTTTCGCAACCTGGTCTGCATCTCGAATGCCAAAAAATCCGTCCAGTTTGATGTGCTTGGACAGGCGCGTGTTGCCGTCGCCGACCTCTTCCTTGACCATATTGACGGTTTTGCCAAAGATCACATCGCTGAGCCCGTTCGCCCCATCAAGGATTTCCACGTCCCGGATGTTTTCGGGATAAAAGGATTGGACGCGCTTTTTGCGCCAGAGCTCGGCGATGATCAGGCGCTTGTTGGTGATTGCATAATAGACAAACTTCGCTTCATAAGGTTTGCGGAGGGGTGCCGCTGCCAACCACAATCCAACCCCGGCAATACCGCATCCGACGCCGATCACCGGAAACGGCGCACCTTCCTGAACTGCCATAAATGCCCAGGTCAGAGCGAAGCCGAAAATGACCATCCCGACCATGGCGCTCGACCACTGAGAGGTGATGACGGATTTTGGATCAGGCTGATCATACCAGATCAGGTCTTCACCCGCATCCAGCAGAGGCGAAAGAGCCGCATTGGCATCGGGTGGTTTGGGAAGCATTGTATGTCGTCCTTCCGGTTAAAAGTAATTGTACTTAAGATTACCTTCCCTGAATATTTGGCGCTATCGGACAGCCGTAAAACAATGCAAGCTGGGAGACGCGCAAAATATTATATATTCAATCGTTTAGACTTGGAATTATAACCGCCCGAATTATTGGCTGAAAACACCATGAATAAAGAAGTGTGTAAATGACTGAAGAAACGTCTCTCGCAGTCGCCCTTGTTTCGGCCTTTAAGGCGAGGGGCATGAAACGGCTTTTTGGAGTGCCTGGTGGCGGCTCCAGCCTCGATCTTATCAATGCGGCAAATAAATTGGGTGTGGAGTTTGTCTTGTGCCGGGGGGAGACGTCTGCGGCCCTGATGGCCGCCGTCAGTAGTGAATTAACGGGCATTCCACATGTGGCATTGACCGGGATTGCACCCGGCGCGGCCAGTGCCGTCAATGGTGTGGCTTACGCCTCTTTGGAACGGGCGCCGATGGTGCTAATTACGGATGCAAAGGAGCCGGGTGACGGGACGAATAGCCATCAGGTTTTCGATCAGGGAGCGGTATTTGCGCCACTGACAAAAACCTCGTTAATGCTGAGTGAAAACACACGCATGGAGGAGGTCGAAGGTCTGCTGGATCTGGCGCTGACCGCTCCGCGAGGGCCCCTGCATCTGGAACTGTCCGCCAAAGTCGCTAAGTCACCTTCGGTCATTGGTAAGGTTACAACACCAACCCCGGCGGATGCCGCTGTAACCGCGGAAGATATACAGAAAATTTGCCGACTCATTTCAGTAAGTAATCACCCTGTCCTGCTTGTCGGACTGGAGGCCCGAGACAACCCTACATCAGCCATCGTCACGACATTTGCGGAAACGCTCGGATGCCCGGTCCTGACCACCTACAAGGCGAAAGGGGTGTTCGATGAAACTCACCCGCTGTTTGTCGGGGCGTTTACCGGTGCCCAGGCAGAGGGAGAAAGCCTTCACCAGGCAGATTTGATCGTCGGTTTTGGCCTCGATCCGGTGGAAATCGTTCCAGGTCAATGGCCCTATAGCGCCGGGTTTATAACAATCAACACCGCTCCCGATCATCTGATGCCGAGACCCCCGGATGCACGTATTCACGGGAATTTATGTCAGATTGGCGAACTGACAAGTGCTCAACTCTCTGCCTATGTATCCGGCTGGGACGAAGAGACGATTGCTGGCCTGCGTCAGGCGATGGTCGCTCGGTTGGCGTTGCCGGCAAGTGACGGGTTAACTACCGATGTCGTCGTCCGTGCGGCTAGAGCCGCGGCGCCTGATTCGTGCCGGGCAACAGTCGATGCCGGTGCGCATATGTTTTCCGCCATGACCCAGTGGACAGCCCGATATCCCCACGATGTCCTGAAGTCCAACGGGTTGTCGACAATGGGATTTGCGCTGCCTGCGGCGATTGCGTCGGCGCTGGAGGATCCGGAACGGCCTGTCATTGCCTTCACCGGCGACGGTGGTTTGATGATGTGTCTTGCGGAATTATCTACTGCAGTACGGCTTGGCTGTAATATTACCGTGATCGTGTTGAATGATGGTGCTCTTTCACTGATAGATATCAAACAGCAGCGCCACCAACACCCAAGCACCGGCGTCAGATATCCTCGCGTCAACTTCAAATCCTGCGCCGAAGGCATGGGGTGTCCGGGATGGCTGGTGACGACGCTTGAGCAGGTTCAAAAGGCCTTGGGGGCAGCACTCGAAACGCCGGGGCCGGCGCTGATCGATGTGCATGTCGATCCTTCCGGTTACGCTGCCCAGCTCGACGCTTTGAGGGGCTGAAACAAAAAAAACGGCCCCTCGATTGAGGAGCCGTTTTTGCTTATCCGGTATTTTGGAAGGTTTAGTGCTGATCGCTCCAGACCTGACGTTTGACGGCATATAGCATGCCGGTCAGGACCAGGAGGAACAACAACACCTTGATGCCCAAGGATTTGCGTTCTTCCATTTCCGGCTCCGCAGCCCAACTCAGGAAGGTGGTGACATCCTTAGCATGTTGGTCAAGCGTAGCCTTGGTGCCGTCTGTGTATTCAACAGCGTCATCATCAAGTGGCGGAGCCATGGCGATGATGTGGCCGGGGAAGTAGGTGTTAAAACTGCCACCTTCCGGAACTTCGATATCGCCGGGTGCATCTTCCTTGTAGCCTGTCAGCAGGGCATAGACGTAGTCCGAGCCATTGAAACGGGCCTTGGTCATCAGCGACAGGTCAGGTGGGGTTTTGCCGTTGTTTGAGGCGGCAGCCGCCTTGTCGTTGGGGAACGGAGCAAGGAAACGGTCGGCCGGGATACCCGGGCGCTCAAACATTTCACCTTCATCGTTGGGACCGTCGCTCACTTCGACAGAACCGGCAATGGCCTTGATTTCGTCTTCAGAAAAACCGATCCCGGCCAGATGACGGTAGCTCATCAGGTTCATAGCATGACAGCCCGAACAGACTTCCTGGTAGACCTGAAAACCCCGCTGGGCAGCACCCCGATCAAAGGTTCCGAACAGGCCGGAGAAAGACCAGTCCTGTTTCGGCGGTTTGGGGGTGTTACCAGCGGCGAATGCCGAGCCGGAAGCCAATGCAACAGTTGCGATAGCAAGGGCTGCGATGGATGATTTTAGAAATTTCATCTTCATTGTCCTTACTCCCCAGCCTGCTTGGCATGTGCGGCAGTTACAGCGGCGCTGATGCTTTCCGGTATGGGTTTTGGTCGTTCCAGCCGGCTCACCAGCGGAATGATAATCACCAGATGGGCGAAGTAGTAGAACGTCGCCCATTGGCCGATGACGATAAACGAGCCTTCAGCCGGTTTGCCACCGATGTAACCGAGCACCAGGCAATCTATGAAGAAAATCCAAAACGCCATGGCGTAATAGGGCCGGAACTTAGAACTGCGGACCTTCGAGCCGTCAAGCCACGGCAACAATATTAACAACAGGATTGAAGCGAACATGGCAATCACGCCGGCCAGCTTGGCTGACATGAGAAATCCGCCGAGCGAAACCACCTGATAGACCCAGAAATCACCCGTAAAGGCACGCAAGATCGCGTAGAACGGCAGGAAGTACCATTCGGGAACAATGTGCGCCGGAGTTACCAGGGAGTTGGCAGGGATGTAATTGTCAGGCTCACCGAAGAAATTCGGGGCGAAGAACACGAAGAACATGAAAAACATCATGAAGGCAGACATGCCATAGAGGTCTTTCATGGTGAAATAAGGGTGGAACGGGATCAGGTCCTGTTCACCCTTGATATCAACACCCAGCGGGTTGTTTGATTTGTGTTCGTGCAGTGCCCAGAGGTGGATAACAACCAGCCCGACAATAACAAACGGCAGCAGGTAATGCAGTGAGAAGAAGCGGTTCAGGGTTGGGTTGTCGACAGAGAAACCACCCCACAACAGCGTAACAATGGAATCGCCGACAATTGGGATCGCCGAGAACAGGTTGGTGATCACTGTGGCTCCCCAGAAGCTCATCTGACCCCAGGGCAGAACGTAGCCCATGAAGGCTGTCGCCATCATCGCCAGCAGGATGATCACACCAATGATCCACAACAGTTCCCGGGGGGCTTTGTATGACCCGTAATACATGCCACGAAACATATGAATATAGACGACGATGAAGAACATCGAGCCGCCGTTCATGTGGATATAACGGATTAGCCAGCCATAATTGACGTCACGCATGATGCGCTCGATTGAATTGAAGGCATAATCAACATGCGCCGTGTAGTGCATGGCGAGGACGATGCCTGAGGCAATCATCATCACCAGCACGAGCCCGGCCAATGAGCCGAAGTTCCACCAGTAGTTCAGGTTTTTGGGTGTCGGATACCCGGAACCCACCGAATCATCAATGAAACTGAGGATCGGCAGGCGATACTCAATCCAGTTGAGGACGGGATTTTTGAATTGTCTGCTCATGATATTCCCCTCAACCGATCTTCACAGAGGTGTCACTAAGGAACGAATACGCGGGGATCGGCAGGTTTTTCGGTGCCGGGCCTTTGCGAATGCGCCCTGAAGTATCGTAATGCGAACCATGACACGGACAGAACCAGCCACCGAATTCACCTTTCGGCTCGGATGTTTTCTGCCCGAGTGGAATACAGCCAAGGTGCGTACAAACGCCAACCATGATCAGCCATTCCGGCTTTTTGACACGATCTGCATCAGATTCCGGGTCAATCAGTTCGGCTCCATCGTCTTTTTTCGCGATCTCGATTTCCTCGGATGTACGATGGCGTACGAAAACCGGTTTTCCACGCCAGACGACAGTAATCGACTGGCCTGCCTCGATGGCATCAAGATTAACTTCGGTGGAGGACAACGCCAGCGTATCTGCGGCGGGATTCATCTGATCAATGAACGGCCAGACGGCGAGTCCCGTACCGACGGCGCCAACGGCAGCAGTCGACACGTAAAGAAAATCGCGTCGTGACTTTTCGTCCACACCGGGTTCAGTGTCGGTGCTCGCAGTATCACTCATGGGGTTCCCCTTGCTCAAGTCCCACATGACCCTCATCAGGTCGATATGTCTCATGCCGTGCGTTAATCTGACAAGTGACTGACTTTGCACGGTTTTTTCTGCCAGCGTCTGCAACTTGACGGACGTGAGCAGCACTATTTACCAAGTTCGGAAGGTATAATGAATATTCAGGGTGTTGCAAGGATTAAACGCAAGAATTCCGGGCTTGATGACGTAATTACAACAGATGTTTATCGGCGCAATTTTTGAATAAATGTTGCCTTGGTCTCCTCTGGAAAATTACTTTTATTTTGTGACCTTGTCGATGATCTGCCGTCGGCAGCATTGATTTCTCCTGTCTTGCCGACATAATCCGCATATGATGGCGCCCCTTCATATCGCTCTCTATGAGCCGGACATTCCGCAAAATACAGGTACGGTCTTGCGTATGGCCGCCTGTTTAGGACTGCCGGTAGAAATTATCGAGCCCTGCGGATTTGTCTGGGGGGGCAAGCATATGCGCCGCTCAGGCATGGATTATTTGGATCACGTGGAAGTCACCCGGCATCTGAACTGGGTGGCGTTTCAGAGCGGACTGACAGGGCAACGCCGGATCCTTTTGAGCACCAAGGCCGAACAACCCTATACGGAATTTGAATTTCATCAGGGTGATGTCCTGATCCTGGGACGGGAATCTGCAGGAGTCCCGGAGGGGGTCCATGACGCCGTTGACGCGCGCGTGACCATTCCCTTGAAACTGGGCCTGCGCTCGTTCAATCTGGCGATTGCGGCAGCCATGGTCGCGGGCGAAGCCCTTCGTCAACTCAATGCGTTTCCAACCCAAAAAACCAAAGGATCAGAATGACAACCAGCCCTCAGTTCGGAACGACGGTGCATAAACAACGCGCAGAAGAATGGTTCGCCCGGTTGCGAGACGATTTATGTGCAGCGCTGGAAACCATCGAAGAAGATGTTGAAGGCCCCAACGGATCGTCGGAGCGCGAGGCAGGGCATTTCCATCGCCAATCCTGGGAACGCCCCGGTGAGGGCGACCAGCATGGCGGTGGAGGAGTCATGTCAATCCTGCGTGGCCGTGTATTCGAGAAGGCCGGGGTCAATGTCTCGACGGTCGAGGGCGAATTTTCTGAGGAATTCCGAAAGAATATCCCCGGTGCGGACGAAGACCCCCGCTTTTGGGCATCGGGGATTTCAGTGGTCATTCATCCTCTGTCGCCACTGGTTCCGGCGGCGCATATGAACACCCGCCTGATCGTCACCACCCGAGGCTGGTTCGGTGGTGGTGGTGATCTGACACCGGTATTCCCCGATGATGAAGAGACGGCGTTGTTTCACCGGGCTTACAAAGACGCCTGTGATCGTTGTGATGAGAGTTATTATCCGGAATTCAAGAAAAAATGCGATGAATACTTTTTCCTGCCGCACCGAAACGAACCCCGAGGTGTAGGCGGCATATTCTACGACAACCTCAATAGCGGCGACTGGGAGGGGGATTTTGCCTTCACGCAGGATGTCGGTCGTGCTTTTCTGGGGGTATATCCGTCACTTGTCCGCCGGGTCATGGACCTGCCCTGGACAAAAGCCCAGAAGGCAGCGCAACTGGTTAAGCGTGGTCGCTACGTTGAATTCAATCTGTTATATGACAGAGGCACTCTTTTTGGACTTAAAACAGGCGGTAATACGGAAGCCATCCTGATGTCAATGCCGCCCGAAGTCGTTTGGCCGTGACGCCCTTCTAAAGTCCGTT
>Ga0316204_10007459_pt1 | contig 15953 bp, 17 predicted proteins | sample 6monrhotite_MG_2_FD_205661 | JGI IMG/M metagenome (GOLD analysis project Ga0316204, IMG submission 205661) | Microbial mat bacterial communities from mineral coupon in-situ incubated in ocean water Damariscotta River, Maine, United States -... | ecosystem: Environmental > Aquatic > Marine >... | reverse complement strand
GTGCAAGTCTCCTCGTCGCAAGCTCCTCGTCGTCGCACTCACCCCTTTTGCTCTGACTCTCGGGTCGTCTGGCAAGCCCACCTGGGTTTGCATCCATTGCGAAACCTGGCCGGTTTTACAGCGTGGGTTCGCAGAAGAGCAACAACTGGGCTCCGTCGAAAACCGTCCACGTGTTCGCAAGGTCTTGCCTCCTGATGTCGCCTTGCGGCGAGGCATCTGACGTCGCAACACCCTCTACCGTGCGGCGCTGGGACGTCGCGTTCCTCAGAGGGTCCTCTTCGCAGTTGGCGCGCGCCGTGCGGCACGTGCTGGCTGAAAGTGGGGGCTCAGAGAGGGGGCTCAGAGAGGGGGCTCAGAGAGGGGACGTCACGCTCTTCAACGTCGCGGGTTCGCAGTCGGCGCGCCTTGCGATGTGTGTTGCCTGGAAGGCGAGGGGGGGGACAGCCCGGAGAGGGGGGACAGCCGGGGGCGCGATGGCTTTGACGTCCGAGGACGCGCATGAAGTTGGAAGGTGGGGGCATCATATTGATGCGTCTTCCCCCGGAGCAGGAGGGTGGCTCACAAGCTCGCTCACCCCTCTTGAGGGGCTAACGCTGGGGATTGTGGGCTGGAGGCTGGAGGCTGGAGGCGGGGCGAATCCCGAGGGGAACATCCCGGCGCTTCAGCGGTGGACGTGACGCGCGCGACCAGACAGGAGATAATCATCAACGAACGAACCACAGGATGTTGGTTTTGGCTGTCTTGGAGGAGCTCGAATCCCATGAACGCGTGACGCTGCGCTCCCGACACGTGGTCGGTCGCGGCTCCATCGCCCACCTCCAGCTCCAAGATCGCCGGGTCTCAAACGAGCACGCGGTGTTCAGCTGGTCCGGCAGCGCCTGGGTGCTCCGCGATCTACAGAGCCGCAACGGCACCTGGATGGACGGCGAGCAGCTCCAGCCGGGGCTGCCCATGCCAGTTCGCGTCGGCTCCGTGCTCTCCTTCGGCGCGCTGGGTCTGCGCTGGCGCGTGGTGAGCACCGATCCACCAGTGGCCATGGCCATCCCGGTCTCGGGCGGCGCGCCGGTGATCGCGACCTTCGGGATGCTGGCGCTGCCCGACTCTGAGTCGGTGGAGGTCAGCGTCTACCGAAACGGCGAGGGGGGCTGGATCTCCGAGCGCGGCGACGAGGTGCGGCCGGCCGCCGATCAAGAGGTGCTGGTGCTCTCCGAGGGCGCCTGGACGCTGGATCTGCCGCTGCTGTCGGATGTGACCGTCGACTCCTCTCAGTCCATCCCCCCGCGCCTGGATGAGGTGGGCCTCGCCTTCGCGGTGAGCCGGGACCAGGAGTACGTCGAGGTCGAGGTGCTCTACAACAACCAGCGCCTCCCGCTGCGCCCCCGCGCGGATCTGGAGCTGCTGCTTCAGCTCGCCCGGCTGCGCATCCAGGATCAAGAAGGCAGCGAGGTGCCCGAGTCCGAGCGGGGCTGGGTCTACCGCGACGAGCTGCTGAAGATGCTGGCGATCTCCGAGAACACACTGCACCAGCGCGTCTTCCGCGCCCGGGAGCAGCTCGCCCGGGTGGGCATCGACAGCGCCGCCGGGGTCGTCGAGCGTCGCCTGCCGACCGGTCAGATCCGAATCGGCGTCTCTCACCTCACCGTCCGCGACCTCTGAGAGGAGCCGGTATGAACGCTGACGAGGTGCTGGAGCGCAGCCAGTGGGACGTCTTCTGGGTGCCGGAGGATGTCCGCGTGACCGACCGGCCCGAGGTGCTGTACACCGCCTGCGACCGGCCGCTGGACATGCTGAACATGGTCACCCGGGTCCGGGCGGCGCCCGGGGACATCCCGGCGATCGTGGCTGAGGTGGCCGCTGCGCACGAGGGGCGACCCTCCCGCTGGCAGCTCTCGCCGGGCAACCGCAGCGACGCCCTGGAGCGCGCGCTCCTCGCCGCTGGTTACGCGTCGGGGGATGAGCACTACGGCTACACCATCGACGTGGCCGGATACCGCCCGGCCTCGCCGCGGAGGATCACCCACCGGCCGGTCGTGGACCTCCAGGGGCTGCGCGACGCGATCAATGTCGCCGAGCGGGCCTTCGGCAGCCCGCTCAACTTCTCCGACGAGGACATGGCGTCCTTCCTGGAGGACTGCACGAAGCCCAACGCCCGGGTCCACCGCACCGTGGCCTACGACGGCGCCACCGGCGCCCCCATCTCCTCGGGCGGGCTCACGGCCTTCCCGGACCTGGGGTTCGGCTTTCTCTGGGCCGGCTGCACCGTGTCCGAGGCGCGCGGTCGCGGCGCCTACGCCGCCGTGCTCGCCGGGCGGATCGCCCACGCCCGGTCGCTGGGGCTCGATCGGGTCGGGCTCTACGCCAAGGTCGACACCTCGGCCCCCATCGTGGAGCGCAACGGCTTCACCCGAAGCGGGCCCATGGTGTTCTGGACCCGGAAGTCGGCCTCATAGCGATGCGCGCCTCGCTATCCTACTCGCTATCCTAGCAGCCCCGCGACGCTGGCGAGGACCGGCGCGAGGAAGCCGAGGGTGACGACGACGCTGAGGAGCCGCAGGGCGCCATCCAGCCGCTTGACCTTGGGGAAGTCCGCGAGGCCCAGCGTGCGCACGGTGCTCCAGAGGCCGTGGTGCAGGTGCAGCCCGAAGGTGACGGTGGCTGCGATGCAGGCGCCGCTGACGAGTGGATCCCGAAAGCCGGCGATCACGTTGTGGTGGACGTCTCCGGGGATGAAGTCCGCGTGCAGCGGCCCGTAGATGTGCGCGATGTGCCAGACGAGGAAGGCGGCGATGACGAGGCTGCCGAGCCGCATGCTGCGGCTGGCGAGGGTGCCCGCCTTGCGGGGCTGTCCGGTCCGCGGCGCCTGGTAGCCCTCCGGTCGCGCCTCCCGGCTGCGCCGCGTGGTGTGCACCGCGGCGGCGATGTGGACGCCGATCGCCGCGAGCAGCCCCAGGCGCATCATCCAGATCAGCGGGGAGCGCTGGAGCGCCGCCCCGTAGGTGTTGATGAGCTCCGGGCCGGCGAAGACCATCAGGTTGCCCACCATGTGCAGGGCGATCCAGCCGCTCATCACCAGCCCGCTCACCGCCATCGCGGCCTTCACGCCCACGCTGCTGCGGGGGTATCCTTGAAGAAATATGCGCATTGGCACCTCCTGTTCTCAGATAACGACATGTTTTTATTGATGTAAAATGATAAGAATTCAGTCTATGGATGAAAAATTCTCAGGTATAAGGCTGCCCAGTCTCTCCGGACTGCTCGCCTTCGAGGCCGCCGCTCGGCGGCTGAGCTTTCAGGCGGCGGCGCGGGAACTGCACGTCAGCCCCAGCGCCGTGAGCCACCGCATCCGCAACCTGGAGGCGGAGCTGGGGCGGGCGCTGTTTGTGAGGAGCGCCCGGGCCGTGCGGCTGACGCCGGCGGGGGAGGCCCTCGCCCCCGCCGTGAGCGGCGCGCTGGCGCTGCTGCGGGAGGGGGTGGCCTCGCTGGAGGAGGCGCGCGGGCCGCTCACGGTGAGCTGCTCTCCCTCCTTCGCCATCAAGTGGCTCGTCCCCCGCCTGGATCGCTTCCGCGCGACGCACCCGGGCATCGAGCTTCACATCACCGCTGACGACCGGCTGGTGGATCCCGCCCGCGAGCCGGTGGACGCCTGCGTGCGGTTCGGCCCCGGGGGCTACCCGGGGCTGTCGGTGGCTCGGCTCGCGGCTGAGCGGGTCTTCCCCGTCTGCAGCCCGGCGCTCGCCGGCCTCTCGACCCCGGACGAGCTGCGGGCTCACACCCTCCTGCACGACATGGTCCTCGCCAGCCACGCCCTGCGGGTGACCTGGCGCGGGTGGCTGGAGGCCGCGGGCGCGGTCGGCGTGGACTTCGACAGCGGTCAGCGCTTCAGCCACGCCAGCCTCGCGATCCAGGCGGCGATGGCGGGGCAGGGGGTGGCCCTCGCCCGGGGCACGCTGGTGCGGGAGGATCTGGCGCAGGGGCGGCTCGTCAAGCCCTTCGAGCTCGAGCTGGACTCGGGGCTCGGGTACTGGCTGGTGACGCCGAAGGGGGCCGGCGAGAGGCCGGAGCTGGTGCAGTTTCGGGCCTGGTTGCTGGCGGAGATGAAACGACCTTATTAAGAGTCGTTGTGACTATTAGTGAGGAGAGACCGATGAACGTGCAAGACCTGCGCGCGGCCGTGCTGAGCGGCCAGCGCTTCTCCTACCTCCTGTTCTGGGGGCACCGCCCCGGCCTGCGGCTGGGCCCGACCTGCCTGAGCCAGTGGTTCGTCGCGCCCTTCGAGGAGGACGGCGTGCGCTACCGCACCGCCGAGCACTACATGATGGCCGGCAAGGCCCGACTGTTCGGCGATGACGAGGCGCTGGAGGCGATCCTGGAGGAGCCTGAGCCGGGGAAGGTCAAGCGCTGGGGGCGCCGGGTGCGCGGCTTCAAGGGCTCAGTCTGGGACGCCGAGCGCTTCGAGATCGTGACGCGCGGCAACGTGGCCAAGTTCGGTCACGACCCGCGGATGCGCGCCTTCCTGCTGAACACCGGCGACAAGGTGCTGGTGGAGGCGAGCCCGCAGGATCGCATCTGGGGTATCGGCATGAGCGCGAAGGACGAGCGGGCGGAGAACCCGCTGGAGTGGCAGGGGAAGAACCTGCTGGGCTTCGCGCTGATGGCGGCCCGCGAGCGGCTCCGGGTCGCTGGCTGATCGGCTGGCGCGTTAGCCTCTCGACATGAGCGTCGCAGTCATCGTAGGCAGCGCCTTCTCCCAGCGGGGGGGGCTTGAGCTGGAGCCGGTCGAGGTGGAGACGGCGCACGGCCCCGTGGTGCTCCACCGCGCGGCGGACACAGGGGGCTGGCTGCTGTTTCGCCACGGCCTGCCGCACCGCTACCTGCCGAATCAGATCCCCTACCGGGCCCACGCCGCCGCCCTGGCCCAGGTGGGCTGTGAGGCGCTGCTGGTGACCAGCTCGGTGGGGGTGATGGACGCGTCGGTGCCGCTCTACACGCCGCTGATCGTGGGCGACGTGGTGATGCTGGACAACCGGCTGCCCGACGGCAGCGCCTGCACCATGTTCCCGCGCCCCACGCCCGGCCAGGGGCACCTCGTCTTGGAGGAGGGCCTGCTCTCCGGAGCGCTGCGGGCGCAGGTCCGAGCCCTGTCGGAGGGGGCCGGCGTCCCGGTCGCCCGGGCGGAGGTGGTGTTCCTCTACCGAGACGGCCCGCGCACCAAGACCGCCGCCGAGAACCGGCTGTTCGCCGACTGGGCCCAGGTGAACTCCATGAGCCTCGCCCCCGAGGTGGTGCTGGCCAACGAGCTGGAGATCCCCTGCTGCGGGCTGGTGATCGGCCACAAGTACTCGGTCTCCGGCGGGATCACACCGGATCGCGCGGGCATCGCCGAGAGCCTGGAGCGCTCGCGCGCGGCGATGGAGCGCGCGGTGATGGCCTTCCTGGAGGGCGGCGCGGGGGTTCCCTTTGGCAACCACCTCTATCGCTTCGAGGGCGCGCAGTGAACGCGGATCGCGCCGCCCGGCTGGTGGGCGGTGGGCGGGCGGAGCCCCTCGTCGGCGGGCTGCTGAACCGGTCAGACGGGTGGCTTTGTGTTCATCAGCTCGAGGATGTAGTCCGCGTAGTGGTGCGGGCTCATGGCCTCCAGGCGCTCGCGGATCTCCGGGGTGTGCACCATGGGCATGCGGCGGTCGGCCATGGACTTCAGGGCTCCCAACAGGGCGTGCTGCTGGGGGCCGCCCATGGCGACGCGGGAGATGCGGGTGATGCCGTCGGCGGCCTCGGGGGTGTCGTGCAGGGGGCAGCTCTCCTCGTCGATGCAGAAGTAGTTGGACACCAACCGGAAGGCGGTCTCCACGACGCGCTCCAGGTGCTCCGGGGAGCGCTCGGCGAGGTCGGCCAGGGCGGGCCAGGCGGCGGGGCCCAGCTCAACGGCAGCCGCGCGGAAGGCCTTGTCGGCCTGCCCCGGCATGGGCAGCAGCACCTCCAGCACCTCCGGACGGCCCAGGCTACCCAGCAGCCGCCCCAGGTTGATGCGGGCGCTGACGGAGCGGATGGTCCGCACCTCGCTGAGCATGGCCTCGATGTGTGCGTCGCTCAGGACCGGCAGCAGGAGCGCTGGCTTCATGGACTGCAGGGCGGTCCAGGTCACCTTGCGAACGGCGGCGCTCTTGTCGGTCGTCGCGTCCAGCACCGCGCGGCAGGCGATCCCCTTGATCGTGTCGCTGGCGGTCCCCTTCCGCGCCGCGCGGATGTGGCCGTGGCGCTGCAGCTCGGCGGCGGCGTCGGTGGCGAGGCTGCCGAGGGCCTCCACGGCGCCGGCGCGGACCTTGGCGTTCTTGTCGGAGGCCAGCGGGACGATCGCCGGGACGCTGCGCCAGGCGCCGAGCATTCGCAGGGCGTAGGGGGCGTACTCCCGGACCCGGGCGTTCTTGTCGCTCAGGCGCAGCTCGACGGCGTCGACGCCGGCCGCGTGGCCCACCTCGCCGACGGCCCAGGTGGCCGAGCAGCGCACCCGGGCGTTTGGATCCACGCTGGCCGCGACCAGCGCCGGTCCGGCCTTCTTCGCCCGGCGGGCCATGGCGCCCAGCGCCTCGGCCGCCGCCTCCCGCTCCTCCGGGTCGGCGTGGAGAAGCTGGGCGATGCAAGTCTCGAGCTTTCCTGCCACTTCTGCTCCTGTTGCACGCTGGTACACCCTGAGGCTTCTGAGCGCGTCCCGAGCTGTGCACACTACAGGGAGTAACCGCAGCGAGCCGACACCGAACGAGCGGCCGCCGCTGAACGCGAGGAGACGACGATGGGATTGAAGATCACCGAGGGCTACACCGACGCCCCCCACGCCGAGGACGCCAAAGAGAGCGCCCTCCCCGCCGTGGATCCGGCCCGGCGGGAGTGGGCCGCGTACCGCGCCGTCCGCGACGCGGATCCCGACTGGAGGCCCGCGCCGCACAAGGGCGCCTGGGAGTGGGGACGCACGAGCTGGAAGGTCGACGGCGTCCAGCGGGAGAGCGGCGCGCTCCTCTGGTACACCCAGCCGAGCAACCCCCACGGCGGCGGCGGGGCGGCGAGCCAGAGCTACGAGGCGTTTATGCGAGACGGGCCGTTTCGCTCGGACATCCCCGACGCGATCCTGGATCAGGTCTACTTCCTGGCCCGCAACATCCTGGAGTCAGTCTGATTAAGGAGGGCTGCCCCCCAGGAGGTTCTCTTGTCCCACCCCCTCGAAGACGTCATCCGTAGCTCCAAGGGCTTCGTGCTCATCGGTGACTCCTCGGCCGATCGCTTCCCCGGTCTGTCGTTTCACAGCTACACGGCCGTCGGCAAGAGGTTCTACTGCTTGGACATGGGCGGCCTGACCGAGTCCCGCGGCGGCTCCGCCGGACGGAGGGTCTACACCAGCGTCGCCGAGCTGCCGGATGACCGCGACGATCTCGCCATCATCTGGGTCAAGCCCGGCCGGGCGAAGGAGGCTGTTGATCTGGCCGACACCGCGGGCTGTAAGCGCGTGTGGTTCAGCTTCAAGACGGGCCACCGCGACGGCGTCGCCCGGGCGAAGGAGCTGGGCATGACGATCGTGGAGATCGGCCGCTGTCCGGTCTACTACATGGACGAGAAGGTCGGCGCCTGCAAGGCCCACACGGCCATCGTCAAGCTCTCGGGCGCCTACGGGAAGCCGCCGCAGACGAACCCCGACACCAAGCGCCGTGAGGTCTATTGATGAGCGACGTGGCGGTCCTCCCCGAGGACGCGTGGAATCGTGAGCTGGTCGACAGCGTGCACCCCGCCGACTGGACCAACCCCACGCCGCCCGAGAAGTACGCGCTGGTGGTCATCGGTGCGGGCACCGCCGGGCTGATCGCCGCGGTGGGGGCCGCCGGGATGGGCGCGCGGGTGGCGCTGATCGAGCGTCACTTGATGGGGGGAGACTGCCTGAACTTCGGCTGCGTGCCCTCCAAGGCCATCCTGGCCGCCGCCCACGCGGTCCACGCCGCGCGCAGCGGCGCTGAGTTCGGCCTCAGCGGAGACTTCACCTTCGACTTCGGCGTGGCCATGGAGCGCCTGCGCCGGCTGCGCGCGCAGATCGCCCACCACGACTCCGCCGCTCGCTTCACTGAGCTCGGCGCCGATGTCTACCTGGGGCAGGCGAAGTTCACGGCGCCCGACACGGTGATCGTGGGCGAACAGCCCCTGAAGTTCCACCGCTGCATCATCGCCACCGGCGCCCGCGCCGCGCTGCCGCCCATCCCCGGGCTGGAGGACGCGGGGGCGCTCACCAACGAGACGGTGTTCTCGCTGACCGAGCTGCCGGAGCGCCTGCTCATCCTCGGCGCCGGGCCCATCGGCTGTGAGCTGGCCCAGGCCTTCCAGCGCTTCGGCGCCCAGGTCACGCTGCTGGACATGGCGGAGCGGGTGATGCCTCGCGAAGATCCAGACGCCGGGCGGCTCCTCGGCGAGCGGCTGGCGAGCGAGGGGGTCGCGCTGGAGCTGGGGGTCGGCGTCGCGCGGGTGGAGACCCGCCCGTCCGAGGGGCGTGAGCCCGAGGCACTTGAGACAGTCATCGTGCTCTCCGACGGGCGCGAGCTGGTCGGCGACGCGCTGCTGGTCGCGGCGGGGCGTCGGCCCAACGTCGAGGGGCTGGACCTGGTGGCCGCCGGGGTCGCCTACGGTCGGAGGGGCGTCACCGTGGACGACAACCTCCAGACGACGAACCCGCGGATCTACGCCGCCGGGGACATCTGCTCCCGCTTTCAGTTCACCCACACCGCCGAGCAGAACGCCCGCATCGCCCTCCAGAACGCCCTGTTCTTCGGGCGGAAGAAGGCGAGCGACATGGTGGTGCCCTGGGCGACCTACACCGACCCGGAGGTCGCCCACGTGGGCATGACCGCCGAGGAGGCGCTGGCGGCGGGGGAGGCGGTGCGGACCTTCACGGTGCAGCTGGCCACAAACGATCGGGCCATTCTGGAGGGGCAGACCGAGGGCTTCGCCCGGGTGCACGCGGCGGCGAAGGGCGGGACGATCCTGGGGGCGACCATGGTGAGCGCCCACGCGGGGGAGTCCATCAGCCAGATGACCCTGGCGATCACCCAGGGCCTCACGCTGGGCGACATCGCGGCCACCATCCACCCCTACCCGACGCAGGCGGATGTCTGGAGGCAGCTCGGGAACGCCTGGAATCGCGGCCGCTTTACGCCGACAGCCGCCAGAGCCTCGGGTTGGTTCCTGGGGCGCCTCTCCGAGGACTGAGGGGAGCGCAAGCGATGCAGATCGCCGTCATCATCCCGATGCTCGACGAGGCGGCCCGCGCCGGCGGCCTGCTCGACGATCTGCGGGGGCGCGACCTCGCTGAGATCATCGTGGTCGACGGCGGCAGCGCGGACGACACCCGCGCCGTCGTAGGCGCCTTCGCCGAGGTGTCGCTGCTGCAGGCGGGGGCGGGCCGAGCGCGCCAGATGAACGCCGGGGCGGCGGCGGCCACCAGCGAGGTGCTGCTGTTCCTCCACGCGGACGTCCGACTGCCCGAGGACGCGGCCGGGCAGATCCGCGCGGCGCTGTCGGATGAGCGGTTCGTGGGCGGGGCCTTCAAGACGCGGACGGTCCACGACGGCGCGGGCCGCCGCTGGATACGACCGCTGCTGCGGCTGGCGGATCTGCGCTCGCGCTACTCCCGGCTGCCGTACGGCGACCAGGGCATCTTCGTTCGGGCGAGCGTCTTCCGGGCGCTGGGCGGCTTCCCGGAGATCCCGCTGCTGGAAGATCTGGCCTTCTCCGAGCGGCTGCGTGACGCGGGGCGCGTCGCCCGCGCGCCGGGGCGGGTGCGGGTATCCGGGCGGCGCTTCGTGGAGCGGCCCTTCTACTACGCGGCGCTGATGAACGTGTTCCCGGCGCTGTACCGGCTGGGGGTGTCGCCGGAGCGGCTGGCGAGGCTGTACCGACGCGTGCGGTAGCGATCAGCGGCAGTCGGCCATCAGCCTGGCGGCGTGCTCGGCGGCCGGCCCCTCGCCCTCGGCGATGGGGCTCAGATCCCGAGCGGCCATCTCGCAGAGGCCGGCGCGCGCGCGGGCGAGGCCGCGGTTCAGCAGCGCGTGCTCGTTGTCCGGCTGGACCCGCAGGCAGCTATCGAGGGTCGCCTCGGCCTCCGGGTATCTGCCGGAGACGATGAGCAGGCGGCCGGCGTTGAGGGCGCTCGGGCAGTGGGTCGGGTCGCGGCCGAGGGCCGCCCGGTAGGCGGACAGAGCCTCGTCGTCGCGGCCGGCGGTCTCCATCAGCACCCCCAGCTCGAAGCGGGGGCGGGGGCTCTCGGTGTCCAGCTCCGCGGCCTTGTCGAAGTCGGCGACGGCCCGTGAGGCGTAGGCGGGGCCGAGCTTGGAGCGGGCCTGACCCCGCTCCAGCCAGAGGTCCGCGCGCTCGGGCGCCAGGGCGAGGGCGTCCCCATAGGCGACCTCGGCGCACTCCCACTGGTGGGTCATCCAGCAGGCGGTGCCGACCCAGCGCTGGGCCATCAGGTTGTCCGGGGCCAGCTCGCGGGCGCGCAGGAAGGGCGTGAGGGCCGCGTCGTAGTCGCCGGCGCGGTGGTAGCCCGTGCCGTCGGCGAGCAGCGCGCCGATGTCGTCGGGGTCGGCGCGGAGCACCGGCGCGAGGACGCGGTGGACCAGCTCCGGGTTGCCCATCGCCAGGTGGGTCTCGGCGACCTTCATGGCGTACTTGCGCGAGTCGGGGGCGAGCCCCAGGGCGATGGTGTAGAAGCCCAGCGCCGACTCCTGCTCCCGGGCGATGGTGGCGACCTCGCCCATGTTGAAGGGCGCCTTGGGATCGTCGGGGGACGCCGCGAAGGCGCGCTGGTACCAGTCGAGCGCCGCGATGGCGTCCCCCTCGATCATCATCATGTTGCCCAGGCTGTTCATGGCGGGGGCGTGCTGAGGATCCGCCTCGAGGGTCAGCTCGAAGGCCGCCCGGGCGCCGGGGAAGTCCTGGCGGACGAGGCGGGTGGTCGCGAGGTCGAACCAGGCGTCGGCGTCGTCGGGGTTCGCGGAGATGACGTCCAGCAAGCGGGACTCCACCGCCGCCAGCTCACCGTCCGTCGGCGCGGCCCGCGCGGTCCCCCGCAGCGGGATCAGCAGCAGCGGGACCAGCAGCAGCGGGATCAGTCGCACATCCCCGGACGACCGAAGCGCGGGGAGAGCTGCTGGTCGAGATCTCGAATGAGCAGTCCGCCGCTGGCTACATCCGCAGCGGCCTTTGTCGTGTGGGCCTGAGCCAGCGCTGAAGAGAGGAGCTTACCCACGATGACGTCATCATCACCGCCGCCGAAGAGGCCGCCGATGCCGCTGAGCAGATCGCCGCCCGCGTCCCAGCCCGCGTCCCAGACAGCGTCGCCGCCGTTGACCAGGGATCGGCCCACCTCGAAGGCGCCGTCCCAGAAGCAGTCCGCGGTGCCGGCGGGGTTGAGCAGCCCGCCCAGGTCCACGCCCAGATCGGTGCTGGCGCCCGTGCCGATGCCCAGCGTCCCGGCCAGCTCGAAGCCGAAGTCAAACTCGAGGTCCGAGAGGCTGGCGTCCACCTCGGCGCTCGCCGTGCCGCCGATGCCCGCGCTGGCCTCCGCCGAGCCGCCGGCGCTCACGCCGATGTCACAGACCGCCAGATCCGCGCCGCCGCCGGCCTCGGCCTTGGCGCCCGCGAAGGCCTCCGCCTCGACCTCGACCTCGACCTCGTCCAGCCCGATGTCCAGCTCCGCGGCGATGGAGGCGTCAGCGCCCACGTAGGCGTCGGCGCTCGCGTCGCCGCCGATGTGGGTCTCGTCGCTGCCCCACTGCCCCTCGATCTCATAGCCGACCTGGGCGAGGTAGAGCCGCGCCTCGGCGTTGGCCTCCAGCTCGATGCCGTTGTCGTCGAAGCCCGCCGAGGCGCCCGCCCCGGCCTCGTAGCCGAGCACATCCCAGGAGAAGTCGCCCACGGGGGTCTCGTACTCATCGCCGAAGACCGAGTCGCTGTGCTCCCACTCGGTCTCCCAGACCTCGACCTCGTTGTCGTGGGTGTAGGCGTCGTCGTTCTCCGGGGCGTCGTGCTTGGGCTCGATGTCCACGTCGCCCGCGAGGGCAGCGGGGGTCAGGAGGCTGAGCAGGAGGGGGAGCATGGTGCAGGAGTTAACTGCAGAAATCGTGCCATCGGTTTCTCCAGTGATCCGCCTCGCGGACTGAGGCACGCGCGCCCCGATCGCTGCGACAAACTCATCCCCCCGCGCACTCCCCGTCGCAGATCCCCTTGTCAGGTCAACCTGCGGCGGTGCGACAGCCGCGCCGGGGCACGCACACCCCGGCGCGCGCGCCTCACTCACGCTCACGCTCACATCACCGCGGCCGGATCGGAGCTGCGAAGCGCGCGCCGCGCGGTATCCTCGGGTGAGGAGGTGCACGGTGACTGGTTCAAACGCTCCCAGGTACGGCATGGCCGGAGGCCGCATACGGTGGGCGGTGTTGGGGGTCGGCAGCGCGGGTCGCGCCCGGGCGAAGGCGATCGAGGCCGATCCACGGAGCGAGCTCGTCGCGGTCTACCGGGGTCGGTTCGCCGATCAATTCCGGGTGGCGCAGCTCTCCGAGCTCGAGGACGCCGTCGCCGCGGCGGACGCGGTGGCGGTGTGCTCGCCGACGCCGCTCCACGCCGAGCAGGTCGCCGCGGTGCTCGCGGGGGGGCGGCACGCGGTGGTGGAGTTTCCGTTGGCGGAGGAGCACGAGGACGCGCGCGCGCTGTTCGCCAGCGCGCACGCTCAGGGGCTCGTGCTGCATGTGGAGCACATCGAGCTGCTGGGCTCGGCGGCGTCGGCGCTGCGCCAGCGGGTGGAGCGCGCCGCGATCCGCGCGGTGTCGGTCTCATTCAAGAAGAGCGGCCCGGGAGACCTGCCGGGCGCTCAGCTCGCGCTGGGCAACATCGCTCGGCTGCACCGGGTAGTGGACGCCGTGGGCCCCTTCGCGAGGATCGACGAGGTGCGGACAGGCCCAGGCTGGATGCGCGCTAAGCTGCGCGCCAGCGAAGGCTTCCCCATCGAGCTGTCCTTCCAGGTGGGCCCGGAGCTGCCCCGCGAGACGCACCTGACCATCGACGATGGCGGCGTCTGGGAGCAGGTCGGCAGGACGCTGACGAGGGACGGAGCGCCCGTCCCGCTCCCCGAGCAGTCGGGGCTCTTCGCGGAGGACCATCGCATCGCGGTCGCCCGAATCCTGGACGGAGAGGATGGCTACATGAGCGAGGCCCGCGTCCTCCACGTGCTCGCCATGGCGGACCAGCTCCGCGACGGAGAGGCGGGCCATCTCCCTTTCCTCATTGAGTAATCCCTAACTCCCCCGGGGCTGGGATCCGACCCCCGTCTGAGACAATGAGCACCCAGGGGGGAGCATGCAATCCGAGAAGCCACGGGTTCTCTGTGTAGATGACGAGCGCCAGGTGCTGGATGACCTGCGGCAGAAGCTCGGTCGAGGCTACACGGTGCACACTGCGCTGGGCGGTGCTCGCGGGCTGGGGGCGCTGGAGCGGGAGGGGCCGTTCGTGGCCGTGCTCGCGGACATGCGAATGCCGGGGATGAGCGGCGCTCAGTTCCTGGGGCAGGTCCGTCAGCGGGCCCCGGACACCGTCCGAATCCTCCTCACCGGCCACTCGGAGATATCGGCGGCCATCGCCGCGCTGACCAACGGCGGCATCTTCCGGTTCCTGATGAAGCCCAGCCCGAGAGAGCGGCTGGTTGCGACGGTGGACGAGGCCTATCGGATCTATCGGCTGACGGGAATCGAGCACGAGCTGCTGGCGGAGACGGTGCAGGGGAGCGTGCGCGCGCTGAGTGAGCTGCTCGCGGTGACCAGCCCGAGGGCGTTCGGGCGGGCTGTTCGGGTGGAGCGGGTCGTGAGCGCGGTGGGGGCGCGGCTCGGGATCTTCCCGCGCTGGCAGCTTGAGGTCGCGGCGCTGCTGTCGCAGGCCGGCTGCGTGAGCCTCCCCGATGACACGCTCGCGCGCTACCTCGACGCCAGGCCGCTCACGGAGACCGACCGGCAGTCCCTCCAGCGGGTTCCGAAGATCACGGACGATCTGCTGGCTGGTATTCCGCGGCTGGAGGGGGTCCGCGACATCATCACCGTCGCGCTCACGACGCCAGCGACCAACCTGCGCCTGACGCCACCCGAGCAGGCGGCCACGGTGCGGCTGTCCGCGGAGGTGCTGGGGGCCGCGCTGGCGCTCGACCGGATGGACGGCCTCGGGGTCGAGCGGGCGTCGAGCCTGCTGCGCCTCCGCCGGGGCTTCGGAGGGGAGGTCATCGACGCCCTCGCGGCGTACGCCGACGAGCAGCCCGAGCAGATGAGCCAGCTGATCACCACCTCGCAGCTACGCGTGGGGATGCTCCTCGGCGAGGATGTGCACAGCACCGCCGGGGAGCTGCTGGTCGCGCGGGGCGTCGAGGTGACGCAGAGCCTGCTGCTGCGGCTGCTGGGGCAGCCCGGGCTGGCGCAGGAGCCGCTGGCGGTGGTTGTGCCCGGTCAGGAGGCCCGCGCCTCAGCCTGACTCGTGGGGGCCCCATCCCTGGTAGGTGCCGGAGATCGCCGCCAGCTCGTCCTCGGAGAACTGCTCGGCGCTCGACCTGTCGCCGGTGTCCTCGAGCAGCGGTGCGATAAGCAGCCTGAGCTGCTCATTACCGGAGGCGAGCTGATCGGCCATGCTGGCCAGCAGCAGGCGGCGCAGGGTGCGCCCCTCGGGGCCGGCGTCGCTGTAGACCCGCGTGTACTCCTCAGTCGAGAGCGCGGCGATGACAGCGTCATCGGTCACCTTGCAGGTCGCGCTGCGGGGCGAGCGGTCCGCCAGGGCCATGTGCCCGAGGATGGCGGGGGCGCCGATGGTGCCCAGCGCGCGGTCGATGCCCTTGGAGTCTCGCTTGAGCACCTCCACAGTCCCGCGGAGGAGGAAGTAGATCTCCGCGCCGGCGTCGTCCTCTCGGCAGAGGAGCGCGCCGGGGTTCAGCGAGCGCTGCGTGCAACGCTCGAGCAGATCCTGGAGCGCCGCGGCGTCGGTGCCGGTCATGGGGTGGGCGTCGAGGAGGGCGGAGGCGCTCCCATGGAGCTGGGATCGATTCATCGAACAAACCCGGAGATGAGCGCGCGCAGGCGGCTCTTCAGAGTGATGGGGGCCTCGCCCTCTTCATGGATGACCACGTCCAGTGGGTTCGCCTTCCAGAAGAGCTTGACGGCCTGATTGGTCTTGCGGATTCGCCGGGTGAAGGTAGCGATGAGGTACTGCTCCAGCGCCATCGCGGCCTGATCATTGTTGACGGCCAGCAGGTCGGAGCCGATCAGCATGCAGTGGGTGTGGAGGCTGGCGAAGACGGTGGCGTTCCGACGCTGCTCGCGCCCGAGGAGCGCGGACTCTCCGACGATTTCACCGGGGCGACACTCTCCGACCCGGGCCTCTTCGGCGCCTCCCTGGACCTTGGCCACCAGCCGCCCCTGGAGCACGAGCAGCGCCGAGCTGGCTGGATCCCCCTGCTCGAAGACGACCTGCCCCGGCACGAACTCGAGCACGGTGGCGTCTTCACAGAGCGCCACCAGATCGGCCTCCTGCAGATCGCGAAAGGCTGGAAAGGACCACAAGGTCGCGATGAGCTTCTCTTTACCGAATGAGGGCTGAATCATGCCCGCATGATAGCGCGGACAGATTCTGGAAGTCCCGCCCTGGATCGACCGTGAGAACGGGATACATACAAGGAGTCCCTTGGGGCGGCAGTTCTTTGCATTGTTGAAGATGGAGTGGCAGGTCTAGCCTGGTGCTTTGCACCTCGGGCGACGTTGCGTCGCCTTGGCACCTTCCACACAAAACAACACAAGGAAGGTTGTTTCAGAGTGTCGCTATCGCCGCGCAGGCCCTACATTGCGCATTTGGCTGGAGCGACATCGCCAATCGACGTCCAAAGGGCACGCGCAGTGCCCCCG
>Ga0316204_10007458_pt1 | contig 15956 bp, 11 predicted proteins | sample 6monrhotite_MG_2_FD_205661 | JGI IMG/M metagenome (GOLD analysis project Ga0316204, IMG submission 205661) | Microbial mat bacterial communities from mineral coupon in-situ incubated in ocean water Damariscotta River, Maine, United States -... | ecosystem: Environmental > Aquatic > Marine >... | reverse complement strand
GCGTTTGAGGCATTGATTTCTTGTTTGTCCGGTGATTATGAAAACGCTGGGGCATTAGGCGATATCGTACAAAAGGCAGATCAATATTCCGTGATTGAAAGTATTGGAGGGGATGTCAAAGTGGCTTCAAATTCAACCTCACTTTCTCTTCATGAAAATCTGTTACGTTATTTACGCAAAATAGTAGCAGAAACGGAAGCCCTACCCGCAAATCGAAAAGGTGCTGCCTGTTTCACAACAGAATATTCCGCTTATTTTGTTTCAAAAAGAACGCTCGATTCTATCAAGGAGTCAATGCGTCAAGACGGTCAGTCAGTCCCTGGCAGAAACGATCGTCTTATGGACGAGTTGCAGCAGTTTAAAGTGATCATCCCTTTTGAAGACAAGGCTATTTGGAAATGCACCATTCAAATTGGAGACTGGAGCCAAAACTTTTCACTGCTTAGATTCCCCATTGAAAAAGTATGGCCAAAGATTTCTGAAAGACCGGAAAATGCAACTGATATCAGAGTCATTCCACTCGATTTAAACGACAATCCAATCTTAGATGAAGTCATTCAAACACCAGAAAATTCCCTGCAATCAAAAGTCAGTGAAACTCCTATCCAGCCCTCTTCTGAATCCAAAAAAGTTGAAGCCGAGAACTGTCCTAAAAAATCAATTGAAAAACCAGTTGAAACCCCCTCTAAAACTTCCCTCATCAAACCAACAACAAAAGATCAGCCCAAGGAAATAGATGAATTAGAAGCGTTAATGAGTGAGGTAAACACCGCACTAGCGCCTATAGAAGGCACAGAAGGCCTTGAAAACGACTTTAGCGATTATTCAGACCTTGATGAGCCGATCAATACCGATCAGCTCTATGAGCAATCCTTATTGGATGCGAAAGAAGATGAAAATATGGATGCCGATACCAGCAACCCTACACAAGAAATCAGCAGTTTCATAAACAATGCACCCAACGAGCACTCTGAAACACTCGTAGCCGCGGTTGCTAACCGAATTAAAGAGAGCCAAACAAGCTCCGTGGATTACCATAATCAAAAAGTATTGGGAGACCCTGAAAGTCAGCTTGAATTTGATAATCCAAACTCTCACGGCGCGCGTTTTATTAAGTGGTTGGTAGAAGGTATTAAGTCTGGTCACATTCCCATAAATCAACCCTCTAATCGAGTTCACGTCGTTCCTGAAGGATTGTTTTTGGTAAGCCCCTCGATCTTTAGGCAATTTGAATCGGAGAATATAAATACGACTTGGCAAAAGGCTCAAAGAGAGTTGACGAAGAAAAAGATTAATTTAAAAACCGAAACTGGAGAAAACATTTTTGAATATGAAATACTCTCAAGATCTGGCCGTGGCAATAATGCTTCGAGCATTAAAGGCATCATTATTCCCAACCCTGAAGCCAAGCTTCAGATCAATTTAAATAGTCGTAATGAGTTTTTAAAGAAAAAACACTAACACTCCTTTAATTTCTTACTGAAGAACACACCGTATGACAATGTATTACCTCAAACTCCAGTGTCGAATGCATTAAATGAAATTGCTCTTGCAACTGCTTTTTTACAGCGTTTTTAACGGATTCAAGCTGTTCAATATCTTCAATCACCACATGCGCTTCCAAAGCATTTTCATGTTCATCCAGTTGCCATAAATGAACATGATGCACATTTTTCACCCCCCCTACCGCCTCCATCACCTGAATCACTTCCTCAATGGCGATGCCTTCTGGTGCTCCCTGCATCAGAATATGAATGGTTTTAGGCAACATGCTCGCTGCTTGATACAGCACATAGGCTGCAATCAATAACGTTAAGGCTGTATCGGTCCAATACCAGTCATATAGAATAATAAGAGTCCCTGCAATAATCACCCCAAGAGACGCCAAAGCATCGGACACATTATGTAAAAAAGCGGCACGAATGTTCATGCTACTTTTTGACATTCGATAGGTTAACATCGCAGTCACCACATCAATAACCAACGCAATGGTGGCGACAATCACCACCATCCATCCTTCTATAATTTGTGGCTCAAACATGCGCCACAATGCTTCATACACTAAGTATAATCCTACAATGACCAAGGTAATAAGGTTGATCAAAGTCGCAATCACTTCGGCTCGTTTATACCCAAACGTTTTAAAGTGATCGGCTGGTTTTCTACCAATCTTACGTGCCACCCATGCAATTAATAGCGACGCCGCATCGCTAAAATTATGCAACGCATCTGCAATCAATGCCAAGCTGCCTGAGACAATGCCGCCGATAACTTGCGCCAAGGTCAATAGCATATTAATCGCAATGGCCCAACCTAATTTTCGGTCGTCCATCGCATCGATATCATGATAGTGATGATCATGTTCCATATATTCTCCCCCCCCCTATTGCAAAGGTCTCTTACTCAAGTTAGCGCATCTCTTCTAGTTTACCTTTTGAAAACCAAGCATAAAGGGCGGGTAACACAAATAACGTTAAAAAAGTGGCCGTCAATAATCCCCCCACAATCACCGTCGCCAAAGGTTTTTGAATTTCTGATCCCACTCCCGTAGACATTAGCATTGGCATTAACCCAAGTGCGGATGTAATCGCCGTCATCAAGACGGGTCTCAATCGGGAAGTCGCGCCATTAAATACCGCGTCTGCAACGGATAAACTATCTGCCACACGCTGATTAATGCTCTCTACCATCACCACACCATTGAGCACGGCCACTCCAAACAATGTAATAAATCCAATCGAACTGGGTACGGATAAATATTGTCCAGAAAGATAAAGCGAAAAAACGCCGCCAATCACGGCCAAAGGAACATTCACCAAGATCAGCATGGCTTGTCCAACAGAGTTAAACGCAAAATAAAGAAGTAGCGCAATTAATCCCAATGATAATGGCACCACCATACTCAGTCTATTTTGCGCTCGTTGCTGGCTTTCAAACTGCCCTCCAATATCGACAGAGTATCCAGAGGGAAGCGAGACCTGTTCAGCAATGGCCTGTCTAATATCGTTCACCACACTTCCCATGTCACGTCCTTGTACATTAGCCTGAACCACAACACGACGTTGCACATCGTCGCGACGTACTTGCGGTGCACCCGATTCAATACTAATTTTCGCCACATCCCCTAAACGTACCCAAGAACCCGTAGGCGATTGCAATCGCAAATCTGCAATGGCACTAGGATTCGCACGAAAAGAGTGATCCAGACGCACATAAATATCATAGCGTTCGTTTCCATTAATAATTTGTCCCGCAGAACGACCTCCCAGCCCATCACGCACAATGGCCATCACATCGCCTACCGCCAATCCATAACGAGAAAGTTGCTCTCTATTAGGACGCACCACTAATTGTGCTTCTCCCGTAATCTGTTCCATCGCCACATCACGTGTCCCTTCAATACCTTGTATTACCTTTTCAATTTCATGCCCTTTTTCGGCTAAAATGGCCAAATCAGGCCCAAATAATTTAATCGCCAACTGTGATTTTACCCCCGATAACAGTTCATCCACTCGCGTGGCAATCGGCTGTGAAAAATTTAATAACAGGCCTGGGTGTTGCTCTAATTTATGCTCCATTAATGTTTGTAAATCTTGTCGATTACTGGCATTGACCCAGTCACTCACAGGCGTTAAACCAATGTATATTTCAATATTATTCACTGGCTCAGGGTCTCCTCCAATTTCAGGACGACCTATTCGGCTTAATGCATAAGTCACCTCGGGAAACTCTAACAACATCGCTTCTAATTTAGGCGCAACCGTTACAGTCGTCTCCAAACTCGCAGAAGGTGCTAATGTTACCCGCAAATTCAGTGTCCCCTCCTCCAGCTCAGGCACAAACTCCGTACCCAAATGAGGCAATAAAGCAAGTGCTGCAACCAACAACAAAGCCGCGCCCCCAACAACTATTTTGGGTTTGCGTAATGCCCAGCTTAATCCACGCCGATACAGCCTATCCAATGGCTTTAAAATAATGCTCTCTTTTTCACGTACTCCGTGTCTAAATAGATACGTTGCCAAAGCAGGCACAATAATTAACGCCACCAATAAAGCAGACACAACCGCCAGCATAATACTCACGGCCATTGGCTGAAACAGTTTTGCCTCAACGCCTTCAAAACTAAACAAAGGTAAAAACACCACTAAAATAATGGAGGTCGCAAAAAAGATAGGCCGCGCAACTTCCCTACCCGCAATTTGTAACCTTAACGCAATGCCATTTTTATCTTTAGTCACATCATAAGGGTCAATACCCTCTTCACTCACACGTGCTCTAAGCTGTTTATCATGTTCCGCATCAGGGTGAGAGAGATGTTTGTACATATTGTCTACCATCACCACCGAGCCATCTACCAGCATTCCAATCGCAACTGCAATCCCTCCAAGAGACATTAAATTAGCCGATAGATCAAACCATGACATGATCATCAACGCCATCCCAATCGAAATTGGAATGGAGATCAGCACTAAAAAAGTCGCACGCAAGTTCATCAAAAATAATGCCAAAACGACCACGATAAACACAAATGCCAATAACAAAGCATTCACCACCGTGCTTACGGCTTGCTTAATCAAATCACTTTGATCATAAAACGCTTCAAAATGCACTCCTTCAGGCAGTGCTTGCTGTACCAATGCAACCCGTTCATTAATGCCATCAATGGTACTTTTTGTATTTGATCCCGTGCGTTTTAGCACAATGCCCGCCACCACTTCTCCTAACGCTTCAGGCTTTCCTTGCGCATCTCTACGCGTCATGGTCACGGCACCTTGGCGTATCTCACTGCCTAATTCAACCGTTGCCACTTGCTGAATCGTCACCACCGTCCCATCTACCGTTTTTAACGGAATTTGACGCAACTCTTCCAGCCCTTTTTGATCATGGCTCAACCAGCCTACCCCACGAATAACCAATTGCTCCTGACCACGATTCATATACCAACCGCCCGCATTCGCATTATTATTCTCCAACGCATCAATAACATCCTGCTGGCTCAACCCATACGCCAATAAACGTGAAGGATTAATATTCACTTGATATTGTCGAACATCGCCTCCAAAAGAGAGTACATCCGTAATACCATCCACTGGCATCAGTAATAATTTAACCACCCAGTCATTTAAGCTTCGCAATGCCATCGCATCCAAGCCGCTCTTCTCATCCGCCACCAATAAATATTGATAAACTTGCCCTAACCCCGATGTATTAGGCCCAATTTCAGGCATTCCAATCCCTTCAGGAATTAAGGCCCTAGCAGACTGCAGTCGTTCAAACACCAACTGACGCGCAAAATAAATATCCTTACCTTCTTTAAAGACCACCGTAATCCCAGAGAGTCCTGTTTTAGAAATCGAACGAACCTGTTCCACATCAGGCAATCCATACATCACGGCCTCAATTGGAAACGTAATCAGTTTTTCAACCTCTTCAGAGGCTAAACCAGGTGCTTCCGTATTAATGGTCACCTGCACATTAGTCACATCTGGGAAAGCATCTAAATTCAACTTTGGGATCACAAAAATAGAGGACGACAATATTGCCATCAAACCAATCACCACCAATAAACGGTTAGTGACTGACCAATCGATTAAACGATTAAACATACATTTTCTCCTAACTTGTTTATTTAATGATTATGCGGATCAAAACCGCCTTTCGCTATTTCCGATTGCACAAAAAAAGCCCCTTTACCCACAATCGTCGTGCCTTCTTCAAGGCCTTTAACCAACATCTGATCCCCTACTGTTTGCAATACCTCAACTTCTTTTGGCTCAAAACGACCTGGCTCCGTTTCTATAAAAACCTGCCATCCGCCATCTGGACTGCGAATAACCGCTGTTACGGGCAATACAATCCCTTGCTGCTTAACGCTGCTTTCAATCACCACATGTACAAACTGGCCAGGGTGTACCAAATCCTGCTCATTCGCCACCTCAATATGCACCGATAACGTTCGAGTCGTTTCATCCAGCGCATGGCGTGCCTGAACTACCTTACCGCTCATCCACTGCTCACCAACTTGTACACGAGCAGACGCCCCCAATGTAATACGCGCCGCATCTTCAGGTGTTAAACGTGCTTCTATCCACAAAACCGACTCATCACTAATACTCATCAATACCTGACCCGGCTCAATCAACTCCCCCACCACAAAGCCATCACTCATCACCGTGCCATTCTGAAACGACAATAAATCAAATTCACCCGTTGCATGAGTCGCATCGCCTTTTCTAAGAAAGGCTTTAATTTGTTTTTTAGTCATGCCATACGCGTTTACTTTGGCATACGCCAATTGATAAGCAATTTGAGCCGTCACAAAACGTTTTTCAGACACCACTTTTTGTCCCAATTTTTGCACTCGACGCAGCTCCGCATCCGTTTGTATTAAAACACCTTGTGCTTCTGCCATTTCCATACCCGAAAGGGTTATCAAAGGCTGACCTTTCTTAACCTGATCTCCCAATCGTACATGGCGTTCTAACACCTGAGAGGGCGTTCTAGGTGTAACTTTAGTGGTTTTGTATGCATTTAAAACGGCCTCACCAGGTGCTGTAATAGCATGACCTAACACCTGTTTTTTCACCACCAACGTTTCAATTTCAGCCATCACACGCTGTGCATTTGTTAATTCTGCTATGGATTCGGATTCTTCCTCTCCATGACTATCGTGATCTTCATGGTCGCCATGCTCTTTTTTATCATGTTCTCCAAGATCATCATGCGTTTGCGAATGATCGTTTTCCTCTTTGTGGTCATGCCCTTGTCCGGCATAAATAACACCAGAAAACCCTAAACTTAATAACATTAAGCCAACTACTTTCATATTCATTTTCTTACTCTCCAAAACGCGTTACATTTTTTGACTCTATTGGGGAAATCCCCAGCCAATCAGCTACCTGACCCGAAGCATTTAACCAGGCAATGACCGCTTGCCATACTTCCCCCATCAACACCATGGCAGCTTTTTCAGTCTCAATACTTTGTTTGGCTTGAATCAAGTAATCCGTTGCCGTTAGTTCACTGGCTTGCCATATCCTCTCCAACAACACAATCTGTTCTCGATGCGCTGTCTGCCCCTGAGTTAACCAAACATTCCATGCACGGCTCGTATTTTTATATCGTCCCAAACTGCCATCAAAACGTGCTTTTGCACGGCGATAAGCCGCTTGATAAGCTTGTTCCTCCATCACCACCTCATAAGAAAGCGCTCGCACCTCCGCTTTAAAATCATTGCGCACAAACAACGGAATCTCTAAACTTACCCCCACTAACGTTTCAGAACCTTCCTGACCCGCACGTACCCCAATAGTTGGTGCCATACTGGTCGCACGATCCATCACCAAAACCCGCGATTTTGCAGCCTCCATACGGCGAATTAATACCGATAATTCAGGCAGTTTTTTAAGTAATTCGTACTGAACATTTTCAGGAGGAGAAGCTAATTCAGAAGGTAAAGAAGGCCACTGCTTTAACACCAGTCCCGTAACCGACTGTAAAGCGGCTTCGGCCTCAGCCAATTGACTGTCAATGGCCGCTTGTTGCATCAATACTTCACTGTAAGTAACTTGTGCCAACATCCCCTCAAGTGCGCCCATATCACCCGCCAACTGACGCTTTTTAACCATATCAATAAAGTTCTGAATCAGTTCTCCACGCTGTAACCCCAAGGCCTGCATTTGTTGTGCAGTAACGTATTCAGCCAATGCACTCAAGGTTTCTACCGCAACCTTCTGCTTTACTTGCCGAAGCTCAGCTTGCGCCATTAAGACCTGTTTATGCGCCATCTGTCTTTGCGCATCACGCTGATCACTCCAATCCAACGTTTGATTAAAGCCAATCACAGCAGTATTGATCTCACTGCTCTCTGCATCCAAAACCAAATTGGGGTTATAAAGCGGCTGATCCGTCCCTTCTTCGCGTGCTAAAGCCGCCTTAATTGCTGATTGAGCCGCCTTAACCACAGGGCTTTCCGCCCAAACTTTTTCAATAAATAAAGGGAGTGATGAGTCCATTTTTTGCACGCTAGTGGTGCTAATAGACAAAGAAATTTCTTGAGTACTGGGCAATTTATCCGCCCAAACAGGTAACATAAAGCAGGCACACACGCCCACTAAAAAAATACGTTGTAACAACATGATATAAATCCTTCAAATGTAATAAAGCACACCACCACCTAAAATGGAGATGAAGATTTCAACAAGAAGAATTAAACGATTGGAGGTCTTAAAAGAGGAGGAGTATAAACCTGAACAGAGGCTTGAGAACGCAGCCAAAAAGGATGGCTATGATGTGAAACAAATGGCATTACCTGACTATAAATAAGCCCAACAAGGTGAGCCGAGCCATGACAGTGATGATCTTCATACTGAAGTTCACCATAATATTGACCGCCCTCTGAATGGACATCATGAGTATGTGCCGCATCATGGTTCGACGCAGACAATAAACCTGCCTCATTTGCCTCATTATCATGCAACACAAATGTTTCAGAATGGGTATCCGAAGCAAAAACTAACCCAGTAAAAAGGTGAGTCAACAGCAATGCGTAAATCAATATTTTTTTCATCACCATCATTCTAGGATAACCACTGCCATATAGCAAATCAAAAAAATAAACAACCTACTTTTCTTGGTAATGCTTCCCGATTAACAGCAGAGGACGAGCCGTGAAGTGTTATAAAAGTAAGGGGCTAGACAATATCTAAGATACAAAAACCTGACGTATCCCCACAAAATCATCTTAAACCTCAAATTCCCGATAAAACACATACAAATTAGAAAAGGCTATTTTAATAACTTCTCTGGTTATCCTAAAACAATCATATAAAAGCACGACCTTTGCAAGAAAATATAACGAGTAAATCGGGGTTGCTTTGGTATTTACTTGTAGAGACCTTTGTATATTCTGTACAATAACTGCTACGTTCCTAAGCAAATTCAACTACTCTATTTCTTTTTAGAGTAAAGCAACCACAAAGGAACGACTATGCCTAAAGCAATACCCTCTCTATCCCTCAATGAGTTAGTTGAAACCCATCGAGATTTCAAACGTCTCGCACCAGCCACTGCTCTGCATTATGCCAAAGTACAAAAACTCTTCAGCTCGGAAACGGGTTTAGAGTATGTACATGAATTGTATTTGACTCGAACGAAGCTAAAAATCATTAAATGGCGTAATGTGGTGATTGATCGATCTTCAGCGGTGACTTTTAATAATTATCTTGGACATCTCAGAACCTTAATTAATTTTGCCATTCAAGAAGAACTGATTAGTGAAAGGATTAATCCCCTAGTCTCCATTGAAAAAGTGAAGCACTACAAAATCAAAAAGAAAACAGTGAGTCTCTGCCTGCTTAAAAAGTGTGTAAATTACCTTAATCAGGATCCAGAACCCTTAGAGGCTGCTTGGTTTTGGAAAACCACCGTTAAATTCTTATACATGACGGGTATCAGAAGAAAGCAGATTGTTAATATTCAATGGAAGGATATAGATCTTCTCAACAAAATTTTGAGTACCCATTCAAATAAATCCAAAAAAGAGTGGGATATCCCTTTAACCGATGACTTGGTTAGTGAGTTGTTATATTTATTGAGAATGACGCAACAAGTCATCAAAGCCCTAGTGATCGGAGAAGATTATGTTTTCCGAATCGCGCTGTTCGACCCCAGATTTAAAATCTATGATGAGACGCTACAAATGAAACCCGATCAAATCACAGACTTTTATGCAGGCACCCTTTCAAATCATATCGGTGAAAGAATTACACCGCACAGATTGAGGCATACCATGGGAACCATCATCGCCAACAGTGCTGAAATAAAAGATACTGGAGGCATTAAATCTCTTCAGGTCATTATGGGACATGCAAATGTGAGCACGACCTATGGTTATGTGCATCCAGATATGGGTGACTTAAGGAAAACACAGTTGAATTTACCACCTCTGAGTTTGTAACTTATTGTTTAAAATTAAATGTCTATATTGAATTATCTGAAAATGAGGGGTAGAATTACTGAAGGTGTCTTGGTTTAATTTAAATAATTATTTTCGACCAGGCATAAAAAAACCGTATAAGCATGTGTTGGAAACATTTCAACTTATACGGTTTAGAACAAAAATCAAAACTAGAAAGACCTAAATAAACAAAATCATGAAGGGGTCGATAATTTCCTAGGATTAATTTTCAAGTAGTACTTTTACTTTAGAACGTGTTTTCATTATATTTAGTATTTAGGCTGAATTCAAGCTTATCAACTAAAAATAATCAATTATATGATTTTCAAGTAAAACGCCAAGTTAGGCATAAACTTGCAGTACTGCATGATGATAAAACCCTTGCAACCTATTGAGTTACAAGAATTTTTTAGAATATGGTGGGTCGTGAGCGATTCGAACGCTCGACCAATTGGTTAAAAGCCAACTGCTCTACCAACTGAGCTAACGACCCTGATAGAGTATTCCAAAAATAGATGCGCCATTTAAATGTAGTAAATGGTGGGTCGTGAGCGATTCGAACGCTCGACCAATTGGTTAAAAGCCAACTGCTCTACCAACTGAGCTAACGACCCTCGCTGGAATGTGGCGTATTATACAAGCCTAAGCTAAGTGTGCAAGTCTTTTCGCTCAAAAAGGCCGGTTTTTTCAGAGTTCTTTTCTTCTTTCTAAAGCTCAAGAAAATTTTTAAAATAAAACCTACTTTAATGTCAATGAGTTAGCTTCTTTAGCGGCGTTCATTCCTTTCACTAAAAATCATTTTACTGAGCTAAAATTATCACTGGTAACGAGTTGGATCACTCAGGCCTGCCTCAGTAAACCCCTGTTTACGTAAACGGCAAGAATCGCAAACACCACAAGCATGACCTTCATCATCGGCTTGATAACAAGACACTGTTAAACTGTAGTCCACACCCAAAACACACCCCGTTTGAATAATTTCAGCCTTAGTTAAATCAATCAAGGGTGTTTGAATTTTTAACCTATGCCCTTCAACACCCGCTCTGGTTGCCAAATTAGCCATTTTCTCATAGGCCTCAATATACTCTGGACGACAATCAGGGTAACCCGAGTAATCAACCGCATTGACCCCAATAAAAATATCATTGGCATCAAGCACTTCGGCAAGCGCTAAAGCAAAAGAGAGAAAAACAGTATTTCTGGCTGGTACATAGGTAACAGGGATCGTTGTCTTTTCTGTATCTTTTGCAACCCCATCAATAGGGATATCAATAGCACTGTCTGTTAAAGCAGAGCCACCAATTTGGCTCATGTTGACGTTCATCACTCGGTGAGACAAGGCGCCCATTGATTTTGATAGACGTTCAGCCGCGATCAACTCAGAACGAGTTCTTTGGGCATAATCAAAACTAATCGTATGGCATTCATAGCCCTGTGACTTAGCAATGGCCAATGCGGTGACAGAGTCCAAACCACCAGAAAGAAGAATGACGGCTTTTGGGGCGTTAGTATGTTGGTTTTGAGACATTATTATAAACTTTTTAAACGTTGTTCGGCCTTTTGAGCCGCACGGGTAGTAGGATGAAGGGTCATTAAATCAGAGTACATTTTACGAGCTTCATTTTTTTGGCTAAGATTATCTAAACAATCCGCAGCACGTAGCATGGCATCAGACACTTTCAAAGAGTTTGGATAACGCTTGATAACGACGGTAAAGGCATCCAAAGCCGCCTGATGTTTTTCCTTAATGTAATAGGCCTCTCCCGCCCAATAAGAAGCATTACTCGCCAGATCACTTTTCGGGTATTGGCTTAAGAACAATTGAAAAGCCGTAATCGACTCATCATACTTAGCACTTTTGATTAAATTAAAGGCCGATTGATAAGCCGCTTTTTCTTCATCGGTAGCAGGCAAGGTGGTGATCGGTGCCATGCTGGCATCAGGTTGCTTTTGAGTCGTTTTTGAAACGGCTTCTTGATCCTGCTTTGTCTCATTGACAGGCGGCTCTTCAACAGTAGGTGCAACCTCTGGAACCGTTGTCTGAACGACGTCTGTGCCGTTATTACCCACACTCTGTTCCTGAGCAGGTACTAAAGACTGGTTGCTCGCTTCCGTCATAGGCGCAAACACCGAACTGGCTTTCGCTTTGGCTTCGGCTTGTACTTTTTCTAATACACTCAGTCGATCATCCGTTTCTTTATAACGTTTACCAGCCGCTTGCTCCGCTTTGCGTAAATCACGTTTTAAAAAATCAATTTCATCTTGCAGGTCTTGTATTTCACGCTGCTGCTCGCCCAAGCGACGGCTCAACTGCAGTAACACGGGGTTTTCTATAATTCGTTCAATACGATTTAATCGATCTTCTACTGATGGAAGAGGAGCCGCCGCCAAAGTCGTTGTACTTGGCACCATTAAAACCAAAGCAAGACCTGTAGCAAGGCTTAATTGAGTGAATTTGTTAAGGGTATTTTGCATAAAAAACGAGACCTTCTAAAACCTGCTAAAGGCTTTTAAAACCATTTGACTATATTGATGATTACGTTAGAAAAAATAAATCAATAAAGCGTAAGCTTACCGAATCAATAACTCAGCACGACGATTTTTTTGCCAAGCCGCTTCATTACTTTCACCATCAACGGGCTGTTCTTCCCCGTAACTAATTACATCAATTCGAGACTCCGACACACCAAATAACATCATTGCCTCTGCTACGCTTTTAGCACGTCGTTCACCTAACGCTAAGTTGTATTCAGGCGTGCCTCTTTCATCAGTATGACCTTTAATTTTAATCATTAAATGATCACTTTCGAGCATTTGATTCGAATAATGTTTCACAATCTCAGTCGCTTGATCATCCAACTCATACTGATCTAACTCAAAATAGATAACAGGTTCAAACTCTACTAAGCCTTCAGCCGTCCCTGTCTGCGACAGATCCATATCTTGGCCTTCTGTATAACCACGGTTCTGGTCACTTTGATTAAGGCCTAATACCTCAACGCCAGATCCATTTTCTGCCGAAGAACCATTGATGCCAGGTGCGGTATCAACGATTACCTCTGGATCATATGATGAATCTCTATCTGGTGCTGAACTACAGGCCGTTAAAGAAGCCACGACGGCTAATGCAAATATACTTTTTAATTGAAACATACTTTTACCTATATCCTATTGCTGAACAACCTGAATAATTGACGATTAAATATCTATAAACACTTTAGAACTTTAAAGATGGTTAAAAAAACAACGAAATAATTTATTTCGTTAAATAAGGCCCCCAGGCAGGCTCTCTGACTTCACCATCTTTTACTTTTAAAATTTGGGACGTATTACCATCAATCGCCACCACGGCTAATTGACCTTTATTATGACGGTTCATCGCATATAAAATCATCTCTCCATTTGGAGAAAAGCTGGGCGATTCATCTAAAAAAGTATCGGTTAACACATTAAACTCTTTGGTATAAAGATCTAATAATCCAATATTAAAACCGCCTTGACCATGTACCATTGCAAGATAACGACCATTTGGAGAGACTTCAGGGTTGGCATTATATTTACCCTCAAAACTCACTCTGCGAATTTCTAATGTATCCAGAAAAACTTGGAATACTTGCGGCTGCCCACGTCTGTCTGAGTTAAAGAAAAGAGACTGTCCATTCGGTGCCCAAGCCGCTTCAGTTTCAATAGACCACTTTCGTGTGAGGCGTTGTAACTTTTTCGTTTTCATATCCATAATATAGATATCAGCACTGCCACCTTTAGATAAGGTTAGCGCTAATTTAGACCCATCTGGTGACCAAGCAGGCGCACCATTAATGCCTTTAAAACTAGCTACTTTATGGCGATAAGCACCGTCTAAACTTTGAACAAACACTTCTGATCGTTCATTTTCAAAAGACACATAGGCCAGCTTTTTGCCATCAGGAGACCAACTTGGAGACATAATTGGTTGAGTTGATTTTAGAATGGCTTGAGAATTAAACCCATCCGCATCGGCCACTTCTAACGTATAGTGCCTTTTATTCGCCTTTTTTCGCATCGTCACATATGCAATTTGAGTATTAAAGGCCCCTTTAATGCCGGTTAATTCTTCATAAACCAAGTCGCTAATTTGATGGGCTATTTGACGTAAATTTTCTTTAGGCACTTGGTTCCAACGTTTACCAAATACTTGGTTTTTACGTAAGACATCCATAAACCGCATATCTATTTGATAGAAACCATTACCTTGATCAATGATTTTACCAATCAGCATATTGTCTACATCTACAGTACGCCATTGCGCAAAAACAATCTGTTCGATGGCGTTAGGTTGACTTGGCATGTCGGAATTTAATAAAGGCTTGAACTGGCCACTACGGCGTAAATCTGCGGCAACAATCCGTGCAATATCCACTGGTACTTTGCTTTGTAGATTTGGTTTAGACTCATAGCCGAATGGCACAACAGCAATAGGAATAGCATTATCATAGCCTTCGCTGATTTCAATAGTTAACTCGGCCCAAAGAGGCGTTGAGAACAGAGCCAAGCAAAAGACTAAAATCGCTTTAAATTGAGATAATGAGTTAAGTAAGGATGGAATTTTCAAATTTAGCATAGTACTCGTCAGTCAATTAAGGTTTAAATTCAAAAGTAATCACTCTTTCAAAGAGTTCTTTAACAGGTGGAGCTGGAATCGGTTCTGATCGATAGACCGCTTTTTCAGCCGCCTGCTTAAATTGTTTGGTGGCAAATTCATTACAATTTAGAATTTTGACACTGGTGACACTGCCCTGAGGCGTTTGAGTGATCTGTAAATCACACTGCGCTTCAGGCGATATTCTAGCGGGAGTACGCCAATTATCTTTTACTTTAGCGCTAATAGAAGAGATATAGGTCTCTTTTAACGAAAGCATCTGCTTGCGTTTTTGAGCGGCACGTTGTGAGGCGGCCTCTTCATCAAGCTGTCTCTGTAAAGCCGCGGCCGCACGGGCTTTTTCTTCGTTCGCTTTCGCTTGAATAGCCGCGGCTTCCAACGCTTTATTTTCCTTGGCTTTGGCCGCATTCTCTTTTTCTAAAGCCAATTTTCTCTTCTCTTCAACCAAGCGATTTTGCTCTGCAAGCTTCGCTTTTTCAGTGGCTTTTAAACGTTCTTTTTCTGCCAGTACCGCCGCCTGTTTTGCCTCTGTTGCTTTAATACGTTCTGCTTCCGCTTTTTGTTTTTCTAGCTTCGCTAAACGTTTTGCCTCTTCTGTTTTTTGGCGTTCAAGCTCTGTTTTTCTTCGCTGAGCTTCCGTTTTAGCTGTTTGCTCTGCCGCCAACTTTCTGGCTTTTTCGGCTTTAGCTTGCTCTTCTTTTTGGCGCTTTTGCAACTCTTTCAGTCGTTGGCGTTCTTGAGTGGTTTTAGCCTCTAACAGTTGTTGCTGGATTTTTCGCTCTTCTTCTTGCGCTTTAATTTTTTCAAGCTGCTGCTTAACCAAAGCGGAATCCACAGCAAACGTTTGAAGAGGCTCTACTCTGGCTATGTCTGTAGGCGCACTGACCGAGGATGAATCTTTACTTTGAATAGACATTTTCATGGCCGTATTACTTTCAGACCACTGAAAAGTAATCAGCACAACCAGAATCACATGCAATACGACCGAGAGCAAAACTGCAATCGGGTGTCTTAGAATAAAACCAATCATTAGCGTGTTGCCTCTTCAGGTTCCGTCAATAAAGACACGTGTTCAACTCCATTAGATTTAAGCAAGACAAAGATATGAACGACCTTACCATAAGGTGCCGCCTTATCTCCTTGAATATAAATCTTTTTATTCGGATTCAATTGTGAGCGAGCCATTACTTCTGCGACCAGTGTGGCTAGGTCTTTATTACCTAAAACAGTATCAGGCTGTTCGGATGTTTTATACCTGCCTTCTTTGGTGACGGTAATCACAAAAGGCGTGGTTTCATCTTCTACTTTTTGTTGCTTTTGATCGATCACTTGAGGGGTTTGAGGCAATTTTACGGTTAA